>Ga0255757_10001607_pt1 | contig 21817 bp, 21 predicted proteins | sample 071ome_27_FD_179957 | JGI IMG/M metagenome (GOLD analysis project Ga0255757, IMG submission 179957) | Coastal salt marsh microbial communities from the Groves Creek Marsh, Skidaway Island, Georgia - 071409AT metaG (version 2) | ecosystem: Environmental > Aquatic > Marine > Intertidal zone >...
AATTAAAAATTGGGATGGTTATGAGCCAACGCTTGGATTAAATTTTTCTCAGATCATTGATTATTGCACCTCAACTCATTCTAATCATTCAATACCTACTTTTGAGGTCTTTGATTTGACTGACCTTCAGATCAAGTGTTATGACCGTGATGGGAATGTGATTAATGAAGTACCATTAATCCTAAGCATAGAGAGCTTGGGAGATATTTTTAACCTGGATGGGACCGAGATTTATTTCACAGATAGAAACTATCCCTACATCAGATTATGGGTAGAATGCATTTATGAGAGATCTGAAGGATCAAGGTTTACTTTCCCTATAATTTTTCTTAATGATAAAGCCTTTATTTCAAAAATTATCCAACCATGATACCCGAGGCAGTGATTGAGATTTATGACCTTGGCCATGGTTCAATAGAAGCTATCAATACTGGACTGATTAATAAAACTTGGAAATTATCAACCACCAAGGATGATTTTATTTTTCAAAAAATAAATCCTATTTTCCCAGAACAAATTCACGAATCGATTCATAAAATCACAAAGATACTTTTGCAATATGACATTAGCTCAATTGAGATAATAAGAACTAAAAATGGAGAAATAATCCATAAAGAAAATGATGAAATTTGGAGGGTTACAAAATATATCTCAGGTGATAATTTTGAGATTACCCCAGATGCTGAGTATGCATTTAGTCTTGGGAAGGGATTAGCTCAAATGCAAAAATGCCTTCGAAATGTAAAGCTTGAGCTTCCTATAAGAACAATTAAGGATACCGATAAGTGCTACGAAGAATTAATTTCTCTAATAAAATTGAATCAAGATCACTCACAAATTAAAACCATTCATTTGTATGCTGAAGAAATAAGCAAAGAGTATGATGCTCTTGATCAAAGGTTCGAAGTTGATGATAGTCAAATGATCCATGGGGATCCTAAAATATCTAATGCTATCTTTGTAAACGGGTCACCTGAAATTAGAGCTTGGATAGATTTTGATACCATCGCCTTTCACAACCCCTATGACGAAATTGGAGATGCTATTAGGTCTTGGTGTAATCCATTTCATGAATCAGATATTGAGAGTCAGCTGGATCAAACATTACTTCAAGCAGCTCTAGAGGGCCTTCTATATTTTGATATGTACAGAGAAATAAACAGTAAATCAGTTATTCAATTTTATACAAAAAAAATAACGCTTCGGTTGGCAATGCGTTTCTTGACAGATGCAATGACAGAAAATTATTTTTATTGGGATAAAAGTAAATACGATACTCTTTCGGAACAAAATATTGCGAGAACACGCGCGCAGCTCAATTTACTCAAATCAATTGACTCTGCATTTATGACACTTCTGTGACAGTAAAAAACTAAAATTCTTATATATTCAGCGATCTATGATAAACAATTATCAAATTGTTGGTATAACTTGGCGCGATCATCTTCAAGAAGACATTGAAAAAATCTCATTAAACGAAGATCAGGCACTTAAAGCCCTGCAGTTATTAAAGAAAAAATATCAGGTTGAAGAGTGCGCCTATCTTAAAACCTGTAACAGAATTGAGCTCTTTGTCTACTCAGAAGATCTATCTATACATAAAAACATTAGAATTATTTGGCACGAAATCATAGGTGAATTTGGAATAGCAAAATCTGAGAGTATTCAATTTAGATCATGGAGAGGAGAAGGAGCGTTTGAGCATCTTTTTATGGTTGCCTCTGGTCTCGATTCTGCCTCTTTAGGAGAAAGTGAAATTTTATATCAGCTAAAGAATGCAAAAGTATTTTCCCAAAAAAATCACTTGATTGCTTCAGAAATTAACTTCCTCTTCGAAGAGTCATTCAGAGTTGCTGCCCAAATTAAGAGTAATACATTGCTTAACTCAGGAAAACAATCATTATCTGAAATCGCTATAAATATTTTTACAAAATCCAATCTTTCTGACAAAGATTTGAATATAGGTCTCATTGGAACATCTCCTGTAATTATTAATGCACTGAAGTCACTTCTAGAAAGAGGATTTAAGCCTACTTTAATTAATAGAACACTCAACAACATAAAAGCTCTGCAAGATAAGTACCCTATCCAAATGATCAGCTTAAAAGATCTAAATGCTGGCAATCATCATTTCGATGTAATCTTAACTGCCACAAGTGCTACAGAGGAAATTATCAATGAAGAATCACTAAAAGCCATATTTATGAACCAAACAAAAATATGTATAGATTTAGCAAGCACTCCTGACGTCTCATCAGATGCATGTGAACGAAATCACATAAACTATTACTCCTTAGATGATGTGATTGAAAAAGCAAAATACACTCATCAAACTCGTCAAGCAGAAGTAGCAAATGCAAGAGAAATTATTGATAGCTATTTGATCAATTTAAATCAAAAGATTAATGATAAGAAATACAACTCAATTTATTCTGCAATACAAAAAAGATATCAATATACCGCCTCAGAAGGTATTAAAAGATTAATCAAAAAAAATGCATTGAAACTTGACCAAGATGCTATGAATGAAATTGATATTTGGTGTTCAGCACTTGCAAGAAGATTTGCACACATTCCAACCTTAGGTATAAAAGGCTTACTGAATAACGGTCCAGACGGTTCTGTTGAGGCATTTATTGAGGGTCTTGATGAAAAGTTTAAAACTGAACTTAAGCTCGCAATACTAGAAACTAAAGGGGGCAACCTTGATTAAGATAGGAACCAGAGCCTCTCATTTAGCAAGAACTCAAGCACTTTTGGTTGAGAAAAAACTAAATGACATTGGGATAGAAACTAAAATTGTTATCATCACAACTGAGGGCGATAGGAATTTAAATAAGAACTTTTCTGAAATAGGCTCTCAGGGAATATTTGTCAAGGAACTAGAACATTCATTATTAAAACAAGATATTGATATTGCTGTACACTCAGCCAAAGACCTGCCGATCCAGCTAGATCAAAAATTACAAATTGGTGCCTACCTAAAAAGAGAAGATCCTGCAGATATACTGGTTAGCTTCCATGAGATAAATGAAAATTTATTAAAGAGTAGAAATCTAACCATTGGTACCTCATCAATTCGAAGATCTAAATGGATTAGTCATTTTTACCCTCATATCATTGTTGAAGGTCTAAGAGGCAATGTACCCACTAGAATAAAAGCTCTAGAAAATATTGATGTAATTATATTAGCTAAAGCAGGTATGGACCGTTTAGATAAGTCACCACTGTCTGACAAACCGAGTATCGATCTTAAAAAATTACATATGCATAGGCTTGATCCTAATCAATTTGTATCTGCACCTGGTCAAGGCGCCATAGCCATTGAATGCTTAAAAACAAGCAAAGATATTCTGGATTCCCTTAATAGAATTAACCATAAAGAAACCCAAACTTGTATCAATCATGAAAGGATAATGCTCGGTCACTTGAGTGGTGGTTGCAATGTTCCCCTTGGCGTTTATGTCAAAATGATTAATCAAAATAATTCTTTTGAAATGCATATTGCTCATGCTTTAAATAACAAATTTATTAAGAAAACATTTCAATACAGTCAGATCAATCAAGTTGAAGAAAAAATATTACAAGAATTAAAATCATGAGCATAAACGGAAAAAAAATACTTATCACCAGAGATAATGAGGGCAATAAAGATTGGCAAGAGAAATTGCGCTCTTTAGGGGCCATAGTAAAGGCCATAGACTGTATTAGCATTCATGAATTTGATATGGATAACGAGAAATTTATTGACATCAGAAGAATAATTGAAGCTTCAGAATATGTGATTTGGACTTCAGCGAGGGGCGTTTTTTATTCAAGAAAATTTTTTAATAGTCAAAATACTTCAAAGCTTTGTGCCGTAGGTATTCCCACCGCTAATGAGATTAAAAAATATTTTGGTGATCCTTATTTAATTAGCCAAGAGATGAATGCAAAAGGCCTCAGTCAAATTATTATTAAAAATGAGGATCTTAAAAATAAAAAAATCTTATTACTCTTGGCCATCAATGCCTCAGATTTTCTAGAAAAGGAGCTTCAAAATGCTGGTGCCAATGTAAAACGAATTAATATCTATGAGACCAAACCAATAATACTTAATGATCCAATTTTATTAAGCTCGTTAGATGTTGATCATATTTTCGTTGCTAGCCCAAGCGCAGCGAAGGGCCTAAAACATAATGTAATTTTTGACTGTTCAGTAAACGTTTACCCTATTGGGGTGACAACAAAAAAAACTTTAGACGAGTATCAAATTAAAACGCAGCCAATTCCAAAATCCACAGGACTGGAAGGTCTCATAAATCAATTAAATAATAACTAACTATGGGTAGAGAGTTTAGAATCAATCAAGAAATCAGGGATAGTTTAGCTGAAACTTCATTATCGCGCTCAGATCTAATCATGCCCTACTTTGTAAATGACTCCAGTCATTCTATAGAAATTTCTGCAATGCCTGGAATATTAAATCATTCAATAGGCTCTCTAATTTCTAATGTTCAGGAGCAGTTAAAATTTGGTATTAGTTCCATGCTTCTCTTCGGAAGTACAGAAAATCAAAAAAATAAAACTAATGATGGTAGCTATGCTTTTCACGAGGAAGGCATTACACAGACAGCAGTGCGTACTTTAAAAAAAGAATTTGGTAATGACCTTACAATTATTACAGATGTTTGTATTTGCTCATTCACAAATCATGGTCACTGTGGTGTCGCCCAGGGAGAAAATATTCTTAACGATGAGACCCTTCCCATCCTCGCAAAAATTGCAAAAAGTCACGCAGATGCTGGAGCAGATATCATCTCACCATCAGATATGATGGATAACAGAGTGCAATTTATCTCAGATTATTTAAAAGAAGAGATTAATCGAAAAATTCCATTATTTAGTTATGCCGCAAAATTTGCCTCTTCTTACTATGGGCCCTTTAGAGAGGCAGCAGATTCATCACCTAAATTTGGTGACAGAAAGAGCTATCAAATGGATTACAGAAATTCTAATGAAGCCATGAGCGAGATCCAGGAAGACCTAGATCAAGGTGCTGATGGAATTATTTTCAAACCTGCTTTAGCTTTTTTGGATATCTTAGCTAGGGCAACCAAAAAATTTGATACTAGAAAGTTGGCTTATAATGTCTCTGGTGAGTATTCAATGGTAAAGGCAGCGGGCATGAAGGGATGGATTAATGAGAAAGAAATTATTATAGAAAATCTTTTTTGCATGAAGAGAGCAGGTGCGACTGACATTATTACTTATCATGCATTAGAAGTTGCAAAAAATAATTGGATTAAATAGTAATGCATATAGAAAAATCTAAAAAATTATATGAGCAAGCATGTAAAGTTATTCCTGCAGGTGTAAGCTCACCGGTAAGGGCCTTCAAAGCAGTGGGTGGTAATCCAATTTACATGAAGTCTGGTCAGGGTCCCTATATTCATGACGTGGATGGGAATCAATACCTTGACTTTGTTATGTCATGGGGCCCACTTATACACGGTCATGCCAATCAAAAAATTATTAAAAAAATAATTGAAGCTGCTCATAATGGAACTTCTTTTGGCACGCCTTGTGAGGATGAATTAAACCTTGCAAGGTTTATTGTTGATTCTTATAAATCCATAGATCAAGTACGTTTTGTCTCATCAGGGACAGAAGCAGTCATGAGCGCGATAAGACTGGCTAGAGGCTTCACAGGACGAGATCTTATTATCAAGTTTGATGGTTGTTATCATGGGCATGTCGATCCCTTATTAGTTTCTGCCGGTTCTGGCTTAGTTACGCTAGGAAATCCCTCATCTCTGGGAATTCCACACGAAGTTTCTAAGCAAACCATCTCTCTTCCGCTAAATCATATTGAACAAGTTAAGAAAGCATTTATTGAGTTTAAAGATCAAATTGCAGCTGTAATCATTGAGCCAATTCCTGCTAATAACGGCTTATTGCTTCAAAAAAAAGAATTTATCTTAGGGCTTAGGGAATTATGCGATGAAAATCATGCATTGCTAATATTTGATGAAGTTATCAGCGGCTTTAGGGTCGCTCAGGGAGGTGCCTCAGAAATATTAGATATCAATCCTGATCTTGTAACATTTGGCAAAGTAATTGGAGGAGGTCTCCCCGCCGGCGCATTTGGTGCTACTAGAGAGATAATGAATCACATTGCACCAAATGGAGGTGTTTACCAAGCAGGTACTTTATCAGGAAATCCATTGGCAATGGCTGCTGGCTTTACAAGCCTACAACTTCTTCATGATGAAAATAGTTGGGAATATCTTGAAAGCCTAGGTTCTTATCTCGAGGAAAAAGTTAAACTCATGGACTTTAATAAAAAATTTAATGTTAGTTTTGTCCGACAAGGTTCAATTTTTTGGTTTGCACTTGATACAAATATTGCACCCAGAAGATCAAAGGATATTAATGCTCAATCAGAGGAAAAATACGCTTCAATATTTAATGGCTTACTAAAAAATAATATTTATATCGCTCCTAGTATGTATGAGGTTGGATTTCTATCTACATCTCATAATAAAGAACATGTAGATCACTTTATTCAATCTATATATCACTTAATGGAATGTCTAAATTAAATCAAAGAAATACCCTTAGACTGGAAATTACTTTTGTAGTTCTTCTGGTGCTTACTTTTGGTCAAGTAATTTGGTGGATTTATGACCAAATACAGTACACAGAGAACGTCAATAGTAGCTTATTAAGTCAATATGAAATTGAAGCTGAACTTCTAGAAAGTCAAAATGCCTCAGAACCTTTAAGTATACTAGACTTCCCATACCTCACCGATGTAAACGGTGAGATTATGATTAGTGCAGATGCACTCGCTAATATCGAGGCCGAAAGAAGCTCAAGAATAAACCGTTATTTTTGGGAAGGAAGTTTCTTTATTGTGGTTATATCGCTATGTATTTTAATCATATTTAAAACCATCAGTAAGGATCGAGCTTTGAACCGAAGGCAACAAAACTTTATTGCCTCTATCAGTCATGAATTAAAAACCCCCCTCACCAGCATGCGTCTTGCCGCCGAGACAATTGGAATAAATAACCATGATGAGAGATCAATCAGAATGGTAAATCGTATCCTCTCCGAGGGTGATAGATTGCTTCATTTGATCGAGAATCTACTTGATGCGAATAAGCTTGATGAAAAGAAATTCCAAGTTCAAGTCTCTCAATTTGCTATAAATGGCCTTATTGAAAAAGTTTTAAATGGTCTTTTGCTTAGAGCTGAAGAAAGTGGAATTGAAATTCAAACAGCGATTAATACTGATAAGGCAATTAATAATGACCCCTTGATCGTCTCCATTATCTTGAGAAATATTATTGAAAATGGTGTAAAAGCCTGTGAACACAGCAATCAAAAGCTAATCAGGTTAATCGCGAATAGAATTGATGATGGAATTGTAGTAGAAGTCATAGATTCTGGCATTGGCATCCATAAAGAAGAACAAGAAAATATCTTTGATAAGTTTTACCGAGTGGGAGATGAAAAATTACGTACAACTTCAGGTAGCGGACTTGGTCTCTATATATGCAGAAAATTAGCAAAACTAACAAATATCTCCATAGAAGTTAGCAGTAAGGGTATTAATCAAGGATCAACCTTTAAAGTTTTAATAAGGGATATTTTCTAATGTCTAGTATCTTGGTAGTAGATGATGAAAAAGTCTTGGGTGAAAGCATTAAAGATGCTTTAGCCTCTGAGGGATATCAGGTCACAATCGCATCAAATGGACAAATTGGTTTTGACTTGATCTCTACTCAGTATTTTGATCTGATCATATTAGATGTCATGATGCCAGAAATAAATGGGATTGATCTTTGCAAGAAAGTCAGAGAAATGAATGTACTTACTCCAATTTTATTTTTGACGGTCAATAATGACCCTGAAGATAGAATACTAGGACTTGAAGCTGGGGGTGACGATTACCTCGGCAAGCCATTTCACTTAAAAGAATTATTACTTAGGACTAGAAAACTACTTCAAAGAACCCAGTGGTATGCGAGAACTAATGATAGTTTTGCATTTGCAGACATTTATATTGATTTTTCAAGTTACCAAATTGAATCTTGGGATAAGAAACTATATAACCTGACTCAGAAGGAAGCCATGATACTAAAACTTCTTATTGAGAATGAGGGAGCAACGGTATCTCGCGAAGATATCCTGGAGAAAATTTGGGGTTATGAATCTTATCCCTCCACTCGAACAATAGATAACTTTATCGTTCGCTTAAGAAAAAGAATCGAACGTAATCCAGAACAACCAACTCATCTGCATACCATAAGAGGCGTTGGTTATAAATTTACTAAAAATCCATTAGAGAATAATGATCCTGCACTATGAATAATAAAAGACTTTTAAATGCCCTTAACCTTAAAGAAAATGACCATAGACCTATTTGGATTATGCGACAAGCGGGTAGATACCTACCCGAATACAGGAAGGTTAGGGAAAAGTATAGCTTTAGAGAGGTCTCAGAAACACCTGAGCTCGCTGCGGAGGTGACGCTTCAGCCACTCAAAAGATTTGAATTCGATGCCTCTATTATATTTGCAGATATCATTACTCCACTTAAGGCTATGAATATAAATTTTGATTTTAATCCTGGCCCTATTATTGAAAATCCAATCAGCAATCCAAAGCAGATTGATGCCCTGCCTGATAAGTTTTATGAGGTTGCTCCAGAGGTTCAGGCATCCTTAAAATTAGTTAAATCTGAATTAAAGCCTCAGCAAACACTGATTGGGTTTGGCGGAGCACCCTGGACCTTAGCTGCCTATCTTATCCAAGGAAAAGGACAAAAAGACTTCCCCGCAATAAGACGCTTTGCGTCTGAACACCCTGAGTCTCTTCAGAGTCTTTTAACTAAACTCAGCGATCTTAGTATCCAGTACTTTAAAGAACAATTTGAATCGGGAGCAGAAGTTATTCAAATTTTTGACTCTTGGGCTGGTTTGCTTTCTATCAAGGATTGGCAAACATGGATACAACCCCATTTACTTCATATTGTTAGCACTCTTAAGGGATCTAATATCCCAGTAATTCTATTTTTACAAAATGCAAATCATTTGGTTGAGTATTACTGCGAACTTCCAATCAGTGGAATCGGTGTGGACTGGAGAGTTGATTTATCAAAACTGCAATCAAAGGTAAAGGATCATATAGCTGTTCAGGGTAACTTAGACCCAGCTATTCTGCTTTCAGGACCAGAGATTACGAAAAAGTATGCTATAAATTTACTTAACAGTATCGATCCTATGGGGCATATCGTGAATTTAGGTCATGGTATTTTACCTAATACCCCCATCGAGAGTGTTCATGCACTAATTGAAGTAATAAAAAATGAGAGATAAATCATGAAAATTTCAGAAACTACAGGACAAGTTGATCTTAGTGAAAAAGGCCTCAATCAAGGTCAGGTGATCTCTCTTGACCGAAGATTATTTATGAAATTTAATGCCTTCTCAGGCCAGATCGACGAAAAAGAAATTATAAAAAAATGCAGTGAAATTAATGGTGCTATTTATAGAGACATTAATGATCCAAATGGTATCGGTCTTCTCATTCTTAGCGAAGATCCTGCCGAATTTATCAAGATTAATCAAGAGGTCTTATCTTTACCACCATTCTCTGATCTTCAGCATAAGCATGAATTTGATATGCTTGGTCGGACTTACTCGATCGGATATGAAAATGATCTCGAGGAAGTTCTTATAAATAAACCCAAAAATAAAATAAAGGATCCAAATTTTAAATGGTGTGTATGGTACCCACTAAGGCGTGAAAAAAAGTTTTATGTACTTCCAGCTGACAAGCAAAAAAAGATCCTTGGTGAGCATGGAAATCTTGCTAAGCGCTATGGCTACGCTGGCCTTGCCGTGGATATCCGTCTAGCCTGTCATGGTCTTGATAAGCAAGATAATGATTTTGTCATTGGCCTGCTCGGGCCTGATCTCCATCCTTTATCTGCAGTCGTTCAAGAGATGCGACAAACGGAGCAAACAGCTCACTACCTAGAAAGTCTAGGTCCCTTTTTTGTTGGCTTAAAAATTTGGGAGAATATCTCATAATGAATGAATATGATTCTCTCTTGATTCTCTCTTTTGGTGGGCCAGAGGGTAAAGAAGATGTCTTGCCATTCCTAAGAAATGTACTTAAAGGTATTCCGGTAAAAGAGGAAACCTTTGAAGAAATCCAAGAGCGTTACGATCTATTTGATGGAGTGTCACCTATCAATGCCAATACAAGGCTATTCATCGATGCCTTATCGAAAGCCCTTAAATTAAAAAGAATCACGCTTCCCATTTACTGGGGTAATCGAAATTGGCATCCGATGCTTAGCGATACGATGCAACAAATGAAACAGGATGGAAGAAAAAAAACACTTGTATTCGTTACAAGTATTTTCAGTTCCTATAGCGGATGCAGGAAGTACCGCGAGGATCTCTATGAATCAAGTGCAACCATTGAGCATTCGATAGAGTTCGATAAAATCAGGAATGGCTATAATCACCCTGGCTTTATTAAGGGAATTGTAAGTTGCATCAATGAGACGATCAAAAATAATAATCTGAGTAAAGAGACTCATGTATTTTTCACTGCACATAGTTTGCCAATCTCAATGGCAGAAAAAACAGAGTACCAAAATCAGCTCCTTGATAGTTGTCAATTGGTCGCAAATGAACTTGAATTAAAAAACTGGAAGCTGTGCTATCAGAGTAACAATGCGTCTTATGGAAATAAATGGCTAGAACCAACGATTGAAGATGAAATAGTAGCTTTGGGCCAAGTCCCTGAAAAAGAATGTATTGTCGTGCCTATCGGATTTGTCTGTGATCATATGGAAGTTGTACTTGATCTTGATATTGATGCAAAAAATATTGCTTTGGAGAATGATGTAAATCTTTACAGAGCGCCAACACTTGGTATTAACGAAAGCTTCATAGATATGGTGGTAGATCTTATCGACGAAAGAATACAAAAAAGAGAAGAAAAAAAGTTTCTTGGTGAAAGAGGTCCCAATCATAATCAATGCCCAATAGACTGCTGCCTCTCAGGCAGGCCTGGAAATCCAAAGCCTTCACTATGTGGTGAAGCTAGCTAAAAAAATGCCTGAAGTATTTGATGCGATTATCATTGGTGCAGGTTTAAGCGGTCTCACTACAACTAAATATCTAAAAGATGCCAATATGACTACCCTAACACTTGAGGCATCTGACATCCCAGGTGGTCGACTAAGATCTATTGAAAATAAAGATAATTCTTTTGAATTTGGAGGTACTTATATCGGACACCATTATCATCGCTTTCAAAATTTAGCCAAAGAGCTCAATTTAACTACTATCGATGTCACTCCATTGATTAGCTTTTTTAAAAAACAAGATCTAGTCATAAATGGAAAATTAATTCATCAAGATGACTGGAAGAATCATAAGGAAAATACTTTTGATATAGATCTAAAATCTATCTTGCCCTGGAATCTACATCGTATAATTTTAGAAAAATATAACCCTTTTGATTCACCTGAAGCATGTCTTACTGCAGGAACCAATGATCAATCTATGAGAGATTGGCTTCGAGGTCTAGGCTTTGATGACCAGCAAATAAAATATATCTATGGCATGAATTTAAGCTACGGGACTGATGCAGATTCAATTTCCTCACTTCAATTAATGCATCGAGCAAGTTTTTCTAAAAGACAAAAATCAGAATCTAAAATTATTGGATTCACCTTGCTTGAAGGTATGAACGAGCTAGCTAATCGGTATATCGATTATTTTAATTTAAAGATATTATTCAAAAATCGAGTCAATAAGATCGTTAAAGAAAAGGGTCTTTTTTCGCTATCCTGTGAAAATGGAAATAAGTTTAGGGCGGAAAGAATTGTCCTCACTTGTGCTCCGTCTACACTTAAAAATATAACATTTGATGATTATTCAAAAGAAGAAAGGATTCAGTTTGCCTCAGAATTGCAATCCCAACCCATGTTCCAAATTCATTTTAAGCATAAAAATAATTTCTGGGAGCAAGATGGATTCTCTCCGGCTATATTCTCTAATGAGTATCTTGGGATGTGCTATCCAGTTAGAAATAAAGTTGATCCTGAGGAGATCATTGGTTTTACTGCATGGGTTATGGGACAGAAGGCATTAGATCTTATCAAGCTTTCTCAAAGCGATGCTTGCTCAGTTATCATAAATAATCTCCAGGAGATAAGACCGAGTATGAAAAGTGCTATTGAATTAACTCATCTCAATGCCTGGTCGCATGAGAAAGATTTTTTAGGAGGGTGGACGTATTTCAAACCAAACCAGTTCTTAAAATGGCATAAGCTTTTACAGTCAGAAAAAAGTAATATTTTCTTTTCAGGAGAGCATGCTTCTATTAGCTCGAGGGGAATTGAGGGCGCTATTGAGTCTGGAGAAAAGACTGCGAAAGAACTCTTAAATTCTATTCATTAAAAAGATATTTCTCAGGTACTGGAATGTCCTTAATCTTATTTAAATACTCGTCTCGATAATCTAAATCGAATATTTTAGCGATATCATCTTTTTTTAAGTGCGTTGATAATAAACTGATGAAATCTATAAGGTATGTTCTTGTAATCATTGACTGAGGAATACCAATCCATGTAGTGAGCTCTGGAAATAGTTTTCTAATATCTATCACAAAAAGATCATTCAAATCATTTGGCTCTATTGCTATTGAGGCAACAATGCCAACGCCCATGCCCTTTCTAACATAAGTCTTTATTATGTCGGCATCCCTGGCAGTAAAGGCGATCCTTGGGGTTAACTCCTGGCTCTCAAAAGCTTGCAAAAAGGATGATTGTCCTTGAACGCTAAAAATATAAGTGACTAATGAATGCTTAGATAAGATTTCTAGGTTTATGTTTCTTTTGTCCTTAGCTAGGGGGTGGCTTTTTGGGACAATAGCTACGCGACTCCATCTATATATAGGAATTTGAAGGAGTTCATTGTTAAATGTATTAAGTCCACTCGCAATAACACAATTGACTCTTTTTTCCCTGACTAACTCATCAATTTGCTCAGAGGTTCCTTGATGAAGTTCTAGATCAATCAATGGGAATTTATCTGAAAACTTCCTAATTATATCGGGAAGCACATATCTTGCCTGAGTATGAGTTGTTCCAATTGATAAAACTCCCCTCTGTTCGCCTTTTGACTCTAAAGCAAAATTTTCAATTTCATCAATATCATTTAAGACCCTCTTTGCTCGCTCATATACTTCTTGTCCAGCATCAGTCAAGGAGGTCAAGCTTTTACCCTTTTTTAGAAATAACTTTATTCCAAGCTCTGATTCTAATAGTTTCAATTGCTTACTTATTCCTGGTTGACTCGTGAAAAGTAATTCTGACGCTGCCGTTATGTTTAGTCCGCAGTCAACCGTTTGAATAAAATATCTAAGTTGCTTTAAGGTCATAAAAGTTATTAATAACTAAATATTAGTAGGTGAAATTATATATAACTTTTAAATATAAAGTAAAAAATATGGCGGAGAGAGAGGGATTCGAACCCTCGAAGGACGTATATTGCCCTTACTCCCTTAGCAGGGGAGCGCTTTCGACCACTCAGCCATCTCTCCAAGTGGATTTAAGTGAAGATTATACTATGACTTTTCTTCGGAATTGACTCTTAAAACTTCATAGGTTTTAGGAGCTTGGATGCCAATCTTAGCTTGCTTACCTTTAACAGAAATAAGAACGACCTCTATATCTTTTCCAATTGTTATTTTTTCACCTTGCTTTCTTGAAATAACAAGCATTTCAACTTAACCTCTCAATTAGATTCGCTTCTAATATTTTCAGCGATTCTCTTAACTTACTAAATTCTCTAGAACCAGATTGTGCAAACGTTGGCTTACCTCCACCTCTTCCATTTAAAAGTTCATTTGCTTTTGTAACTAAATCTCTTGCATCAACTTGCTTTGCTAAGGATTTATGAACAGAGCAAACAAGAGTTAATTGATCCTTATCCTTTGATACAGCAATAATTGCTGTATCAACATCCAAATCATGAATGTAGTCACAAAGATCTCTTAAGCTATTTACAGATAGATTCTCAACCTCAACCACTGCATATGAGCCTTTTAATAATTTCTTTTTATTTGTATTTATTGTTTCTGCTAGTTTTTTTAAGCGAGCCTGTTCTTCTTTTTTTATTAATTGAGTATGTGACTTATCCGATTGAACAAGCTGATCAATTTTCGGTAATAGCGCATTGATGCCTGCGCCTAATTTATTTGAAATTTCTCTCAAAGTAATTTTTGAAAACTTGAGGTGTTCAAGCGCTAATTGTCCTGTATATGCTTCAATCCTTCTCACACCTGATGCAATGCTCGATTCATCATAGATTTCAAACAAACCAATTTCGCTCGTATTTGTCACATGCGTACCGCCACATAATTCTTTTGACTCAGTACCAATCTCAAGTACACGCACTTGATCTTCATATTTTTCATCAAAAAAAGCCAGAGCGCCTGAACTTATAGCATTTTTATAAGGCATTTCACTTATCTTTGTAGAAACTGCATTACCAATCTCATCATTTACATATTGGTTGATGCTCTCAATTTGGTCTTGTGTTACTGGTTTATTATGCGAAAAATCAAATCTAAGCCTACCTGCCTCTACTAAAGATCCCCTTTGCTGAACATGATCACCTAGAATTTTTCTGAGACCGGCATGTAGCAGATGAGTGGCAGAATGACTACCGGCGATTGCAGCTCTACGTCGCTTATCAACAATGAGTGTGGCGCCATCAGAAGTCTTAATTTGCCCATTTTTTACCTTTCCGATATGAAAAATCGCCTCATTTTTTTTCTGTGTATCCAAAACTTCAAAAGTACCATTTTCACATTGTATAATGCCGGTATCTCCAACTTGTCCTCCGCTTTCTGCATAAAATGGAGTTTCACCTAGCACAATGACAGCCTCGTCATCTTGTTTAATTGATTGCACTATCTTGCTATCCAAGAAAATCTCTTTAATCTCGGAGTTATGTTGTTTCTTTTCGTATCCAAAAAAAATTGAACTTTGTTCAGAGGATAAATTATCTTTCTCTGCCATATTAAATTTCATAGACTCTCTGGCTCGTTTCTTTTGTTCAGCCATTGATTTCTTGAACCCTTCTTCATCAATATTTAAATTAAAGCTTCTTGCTAAATCTTTAGTCAAGTCCTCAGGAAAACCATAGGTATCATAGAGTTGAAAGACTGTTTCCCCGTCTAGAGTTTTGCCGTTTTGCTCTTTTAGCAAATCTACTTGGGCATTAAATATTTTCATCCCATGGCTTAGTGTCTGACCAAATCTCTCCTCCTCTTCCTTAATTACCAATTTTATGTAATCGCTTTTTTCATTCAAAACCTTATAGGCTTCTCCCATATTATTTATGAGAACATCCATTAATTTAAAAAGAAAAGGATCCTTCATCCCTAATAAATAACCATGACGTGCGGCTCTTCTTAAGATTCTTCTCAATACGTAACCCCTACCATCACTTCCAGGCAATACTCCATCAGCAATTAAAAATGATATTGCTCTTAAGTGATCTGCAATAACATTGAGTGAACTTGAAAATTCTTTCTGGCGAGTAATCTTTTTTGCCTCCTCAATAATTGGAACAAAAAGATCAGTATCGTAATTAGAAGTAACTCCGCTCATAATCGCAGATATTCGTTCCAGACCCATTCCTGTATCCACGGATGGAGCAGGTAAATCGCTTAATTGGCCCTTTGTATCTCGTTCAAATTGCATGAATACGATATTCCAAATCTCGACAAACCGGTCGCCATCTGCATCTTTTGATCCAGGAGGTCCTCCCTTGACTGTGTCACCATAATCATAAAATATTTCTGAACATGGTCCGCATGGACCTGTATCACCCATGGCCCAAAAATTATCTTTATCGTCAAGCGCTACCAGTCGTTTAGGGTTAATACCCATTCCATTGAGCCAAATAGATTTTGATTCATTATCGGTTTGATGAGTGGTAACCCATAGACGTTCTGAAGGAAGTTGAAGCTCTTTGGTCACATACTCCCAGGCGTACCCAATAGCCTCTTCTTTAAAATAATCTCCAAAACTAAAGTTACCCAACATTTCAAAAAAAGTATGATGCCTTGATGTGTAGCCAACATTTTCTAGATCGTTGTGCTTACCTCCGGCTCTTAAGCACTTCTGTGATGAAGTGGCCCTTCTATAAGTTCTCTTTTCATTACCTAGAAAAGCATCCTTGAACTGAACCATACCAGCATTCGTAAAAAGTAAAGTAGGGTCATTGCCTGGCACCAAAGAACTACTCGATACCTCGGTGTGATTATGTTTTACAAAATAATCTAAAAAAGATTTTCTAATATTTGTAGAGTTATTTTTAGCCATCAAACTAGTTTAATAATTTCTTTTGCATCCTGATGATCAAATCCGCGTTGCTGTAAAAATTTATAAGCCTTTAGAAATTGCTCTTTATCTTCAAGTTTTTTATTTTTAAGTTTTTTATTAAGCACCATAAGACCAATTTGTTCCCATGAAGATTTTTTTTTATTAATCTCGTCATCAATAATTTCGGTCTCAATCCCTTTTATCTTTAATTCATAAGCAATTCTTAATGGCCCGTAACCTCTTGCAGATCTGACATTAACAATCATCTCAGCGTATCGTTCATCAGACTGTAGATCCTCTTCTTTAAGTTTTAAAACTGTCTCATGACTTAGTAGCTCAGAAAAACCTTTTTCTTTTAACTTTGTGACGAGCTCCAAAAATCCATGCTCTCGTCTTGCAAGATAATCCATAGCTTTTTTTCTACAATTAACTTCTGCCGATGACATCAACCGGATTCTTTTTCATCAACTTTGTCAAAAACTAGAGCACGTATGGCAGTTTCAATAGTATTTGCTATTTCGCTATTATCTTTTAGGAAATCTCTGACATTTTCTTTACCTTGGCCGATCCTATCACCGTTGTAACTGTACCAAGATCCAGATTTTTCAATCAGGTTATGTTGTACTCCTAAATCAATGAGTTCCCCTTCTCTTGAAATGCCATGCCCATATAAAATCTCAAATTCAGCTTGCTTGAAAGGGGGTGCAACCTTATTTTTCACAACCTTGACTCTCGTCTCATTGCCTAAAATCTCATCACCCTTTTTAATGGCACCGATTCTGCGTATATCTAGCCTTACGGAAGAGTAGAATTTTAATGCATTTCCTCCGGTTGTGGTTTCAGGGCTTCCAAACATAACGCCAATCTTCATCCTTATCTGATTAATGAAGATAACCATAGTATTGGATTTTTTGATATTTCCTGTGAGTTTTCTTAGCGCCTGTGACATTAATCGAGCCTGAAGACCCATATGAGAATCTCCCATTTCGCCATCAATTTCTGCTTTTGGGGTCAGAGCCGCTACCGAATCAACAACTACAAGGTCTACTGCACCAGATTTTACAAGCATATCAGTAATTTCCAGTGCCTGTTCGCCCGTATCAGGCTGAGAAACGAGCAGGTCTGATAAATTGACTCCGATTTTCTCAGCATAAACAGGATCAAGTGCATGCTCAGCATCAACAAATGCAGCTGTTCCTCCCGACTTTTGTATTTCAGATACCACTTGTAGCGTTAAAGTGGTTTTCCCAGAAGATTCTGGGCCATAGATTTCAATCACTCGGCCTTTTGGGAGACCTCCAATCCCTAAGGCAATGTCAAGTCCAAGAGATCCAGTGGAAACTGCCTCAATATCCCTCATTACAGAGGGATCACCCAACTTCATGACTGAACCTTTTCCATAATGTCTTTCTATCTGCGATAGGGCCGCATCTAGGGCTTTTTTCTTGTTATCATCCATAGCTTTTCCTAGTTCTAAACTTATCAATAAATTATTTCATAGATGCCAAATGATAGACAGCATCTAATGCAAAAGTTCAATGGATTATTTGATTGCGAAGCTGGATTAGACACTCATCTACGGCTTTTTGGCGTATTTCTGTGCGAGTTCCTAAAAATCTATATTCCTTAGTGATTATTTCACCTTTTAAATAAGTTGATATATATACCAGGCCGACCGGCTTTTCTTGAGACCCGCCCTCAGGGCCAGCAATGCCGGTGATAGCAATACCAGCTTCTACCTGCATTAAATGAATAACACCCAAGACCAGCGCTTTGGATACTTCTTGACTAACTGCACCGCATTCATCCAATATCTCATTTTTTACTTTTAGGACTCTTTGCTTGATCTCATTTGAATAACAGACTATCCCGCCCTTGAACCAGCCAGAGGCACCAGATTTAGAGATAAGCGTACTGGCTAATAAGCCCCCAGTACAAGATTCTGCTACACCAATAAATTGGTTACATGCAATCAAATGATTAGCTATTTTTTCTATGTCATTCATGCAATTAATTTATACAGATCTAAATAGGCATTTAAGTAATTTTTAGAGTTGTAGTTTTTGATAACATGGCGGTAAGCCGATTCAACCTTTGCCTCTCTATCTTCTTTATTATTTAAGTAAAGATGAATCTTTTCAATATCATTTTCTTTAATTTGACTCGATACAAGCAAGCCATTAGCTCCATTCATTAGGAGTTCTGATGCGCCACCCATTGCTGCTGATATTACAGGTAGACGACTTGCCATAGCCTCAATAATTGAGAGCCCAAGACCTTCCTCATAAGCTAAATGAAGACAAAAATCATAATTTAGCAATTTCTGAGCTAAGTCCTTTTCATAGTTCTTTAAGAAGACCTGTTTATCGAGTCTCATCTTTTTAATTTCTTTTAAAAGATTGTCTCGATTTTCTCCATCACCATAGCAATGCAACTCCACATACAACCCTCTGTCTAAAAGCCCCCTAATGAGCCTAAAGGCAGCGGAATGATTTTTTCTGGTGATCATTTGTGCTGGCATGATGCCTTTGATTATCTTACTTTTTTGGATCGATTGGCCTGATGATGATAATTTTTCTACGTCTATCATGCTAGGAATGTAATAAAGTTTTTTAGATTCAATCCCCACATTATTTTTTAGGTCTTCGATAATTGCTTGGGAAATGCATGCAATTGCATTTAATTTTTTAAATTGATGATTTAGGTAAAACTTCGGCTCGCTCCGATGTACTCTTCGAGTGATCATCTTAGAAATACTCTGATTCAAACGATTAAGGATACGGGTAACCCCCCTTCTGGAGTGACCATGAACAATATCTGGATTAAGATCATTAATATATTGGATTATTTTGCGTTGAGCGAGAAAATCCAATTCTCCTGGATATTTAAACTTAATAATGGGCAGGTGAGGGAAATTTTTGGCGATGTAGCTATCTTCAGGAACAATCATCGCTGCATCAATTCCGGCTTTATATTGAGATTCTAAGAGGGCAATCGATTGAATTGCACCTCCGTAATACGATCTTCCTAACTCAAGATGAATTACTTTCATCAATATAGATTTTACTATTAATGACAGCCCATTGATTTGTCTTTGAAGAGATCAGTTGGACTGCCCTTTCATGATCAAACCAGGACCATTCACAATGCTCCTTTGGATTAATAGATATGCTTTCTTGATTGGTAACATAATAAAAAACATGCTCTTTGTTTATTTTTGTATCTTGATGGAATCTATTTCTCCATCTTGGGTCAATCGGATACTCATTGATGATATCAGTCTTAATCCACTTCCCCTCATTGATTGAGGTCTCTTCCATTAATTCTCTTGCAGCAGCGCTATCTGGAGTTTCATCCCACTTCAAACTTCCAGTCACCGATTGCCAATAATTGATTGGATCATGTCTCTTAAGCAGAAGCACTTGATCCTTATGGTTTAAGATGATGATGAGAACGGATTCAGGCCTTTTATAGGATCTCTCGTTACTCACTAGGTATCGTTTTTAATTTCAAATGTAGCTCATTAAGCTGTTCTTGACTAGCATTGCTAGGCGCGCCAGTTAAAATATCTGAGGCCGTTTGGGTCTTAGGAAACGCAATGGTTTCTCGAATCGATTCCAGTCCAAGCATAATCATCACTAATCGATCAAGACCAAATGCTATGCCACCATGCGGTGGACATCCATAATCCATAGCCTGCAATAAGAAGCCAAACTTTTCATCTGCCTCTTTTGAATCAATTCCAAGGGCTTCAAGAACTGCTTTTTGAGTTTCTTTTTCGAATATTCGAAGTGAGCCCCCGCCAATCTCCGTTCCATTAAGAACCATATCATAAGCATGAGATAAAACTTTGGTTGGATCCTTTTTGAGATCTTCAATGCTCTCAAAATTAGGTCTTGTAAACGGATGATGTGAGGACGTGAGATTGCCATCCTTATCTTTTTCAAACATTGGGAAATCAACCACCCATAAAGGCGCCCAATCTCTCTCATAAAGATTAAGGTCCTTTGCAATCTTAAGCCTCAATTGGCTCATGCTATCGTTAACTACCTTTTTAGTGCCAGCACCAAAAAAGATTAAATCTCCCGTCTCGGCAGACGCGCGATCAAGGATTGCCGATATCTCACCATCATCGAGAAATTTAAGAATTGGTGATTGCAAACCCTCCTTAAGATCATTGATATCATTTACTTTTATGTAAGCAAGCCCTCTGGCGCCAAACTTTGCAACAAATGCAGTATAGTCATCAATCTCTTTTCTGCTAAGTTTTGAGCCTTGCTTAAGGTTCATAAGCACAATTCTGCTATCGCTATTCTTTGCTGGATCTGCAAAAACCTTGAATGCGCTCTCTAGAAAGAGATCCTTGATATTAATCAGCCGCATATCGAACCTTGTATTAGGTGCATCCGTGCCGTACTGATCAATAGCATCCTGATAGCTAATTACAGGAAAAGGGTCTGGCAATTTAATATTGATTACAGACTGAAACAGTTCTTTAATAAGGCGCTCCATCAAAGTTGTAATAGCCTCCTGATCCATGAAGGCAGTTTCAATATCAACCTGGGTAAACTCAGGCTGTCGATCTGCCCTTAAATCCTCATCTCTAAAACATTTCACAATCTGATAGTAGCGATCAAAGCCTGAGATCATTAAAAGCTGCTTCATAAGCTGCGGGGATTGAGGTAAAGCAAAAAAATTACCTGGCTGGGTTCTGCTTGGAACTAGATAGTCTCGAGCACCTTCCGGTGTGGTTTTTGAGAGAATTGGTGTTTCAATATCGGCAAAACCCTGATTATCAAGAAAATCTCTAATAAATTTGACGATCTCATGTCTCTTTCTAAGATTCTTTTGCATTTTTTCTCGTCTTAAATCCAGATACCTATATTTCAAGCGTGTATCCTCACTTGAATATGCCTGATCATCTTGATCAACAGGAGGAGGGAGTGATCGACTTAATACCGTTAAATCTGAAGCAACAAGCTCAATAGTACCCGTTGGAAGATCTTTGTTAATCGTCCCTTCTGGCCTTCTTCTAATGGATCCACATACTTTAAGAACATATTCATTTCTGCAGCTTTCAGCATTTTTAAATAGTTTTTCCGTCTCTGGATTTGCAACAATTTGAATTAATCCTGTGTGATCTCTCAGATCAATAAAGATGACACCCCCATGATCTCTTCTGCGATGCACCCAGCCACAAACAGTTACCTCGCTATCAAGAGAGGTTTCAGTGACTTGTCCGCAATAATGAGTTCTCATGATGTCATGTTCAATTATTAGGGCTCTATTGTATCAATGAAATGAATTTTTAAGGCAAAAGCTTAATTAATTTTTTTTGTATCCGAGGTGCCTTCTTTTTTTTCAGCCTTGGCAAGAGAGCTGGCTGACTTTTCATTTGTATCC
>Ga0255757_10001609_pt1 | contig 21810 bp, 32 predicted proteins | sample 071ome_27_FD_179957 | JGI IMG/M metagenome (GOLD analysis project Ga0255757, IMG submission 179957) | Coastal salt marsh microbial communities from the Groves Creek Marsh, Skidaway Island, Georgia - 071409AT metaG (version 2) | ecosystem: Environmental > Aquatic > Marine > Intertidal zone >...
AATTAGTTTCTTCACTAATACCATTTGCCCATTCACCTACATCTGTGTTTTCAACAATAGTATTAATGTGCTTACTGCTGTATTCTATTCCGTCTACTTCGTTTATCTCAATATTAGCACTATCAATTGAAACAGAGTGTATATGCTCAAACTCGTTTGGCATTTCGTACCACGAACTGCAAGCACCTACGCCTTCTTCATCATCGCTTAAAAAGTTTGCTTCAGGCGGAACACTTTCAATGTCTTCAAAGTCAAAAGTGCCGTCTTCTGCGTTTAGCATATAGTTAACAAGATCACTGTCGCCATGTTCTTTAACAATAGGTTGCCAAAAATCATATGCTTCTTTTGATATGCTTGCGTATGCATGTTCTGCACCATATCCCCATAATTGTATATGATAGTATCTAGGACCTTTAATTCTATCCAGTGTTTCTTGTTTTTCCTCAAGCGTGGCCATATGTTAGTTCCTCTGTAATGTATCTTTTAAGTTCTTTGTCCTTAACATCGTTGGGTATTTCGTTTTTATAAAAGATTCTGTAACTATCACTACCATATTTGCCAATACCATAAAGTTGTGTAGCATCATTTCCGTCCCAACTTTCAAACTGTATGCTCATCTTATAAATGCGTTTTGCTCTTACCTTTTGCATACCCAATGGTGCTAGAAACTCTTCCAACATAGGAATTGTTGCTGAACGTAACAGTTTGTTTGCTGTAGGCCAACGTTTAAAAAACTTTGTAAGCAAAGGTTTAGTTTGACGTCTATTAACTTGATTAAGACAAATAACACCAACCATATGTTGCCATACATTTTTTACCTGCTGTTGTACCATCAAGTCATCACGCATTAGTATAGTGCCTCGATCTTATCACAGATTTTTAGTTTCTTTGCTTCTTCCGCACTTAACCAAACGTCTTGCGGTGGAAGAAGAATTTCTTTGATTTTAGCCTCAGTCATTCCTAAGCATTTTTTATAATGATTAATCATACGTTCTGTGCTTAGTTCAAACTCTTTAACACGAGCATATAGTTCGTGTTCTTTACCTCTGCTACCCCAACTGTATTGATGTGATAATATGCTAGTGTTTGGTGTAAGGATACGTTTACCTTTTGTACCCGCAATAAAGATTAAAAACCCACAACTAGCAATTAATCCTAGTCCTACAGTCTTAATAGGTATACTGCTTGATTTCATTACATCTATTAATGCAAAAGCGGCATGTACATCGCCGCCTGGTGAGTTAATTACTATTGTTAATTGTGGTAATGGGTTATCACTTAAATTATGATTCATTACCCATTTAATTGCTTCCTTACAACTAGCATATGTTATTTGATCCATCAAAAGATAGACGCCATTTGCTTCTATATTCTGTGGCTGTTGTTGTTCTTGTTTTTTAGCCATAATGTCCTACATTCTCCCAGGGATATACTAACCATACATCTTCCTCGGCTTTGTTTACTTCATCGCAAGAGTATGATACACCGTCAAACTCACTGCTTAAATTTTCTGTTAATACCGCAAAGCGAACATTGTTACCCCAAATATCGTCTGACAAGTTATAAACACTTGATTGCCAATCTTGTTTAATCCAATTAAATGTAGCACCAGTGTCGTTAATATCATCTACGATAAGAATTTTCTTACCTGCTTGAGCATCTTCACTCATCCAGCAGTTTGTTTCACTTTCGCTGTTGTCATCACGTAGACTAACTTTAAGTGCTTCACAACGAATGCCTGTCATGTTACTAATAATAGTAGCAGGAACATTGCCACCTCGTGTAATACCTACAATGTAATCAGGCTTCCAGTTGTCTTTGTACATTTGATTAACAACGCTAGTACACATTGTTTCCACGTCTTGCCAACTGTAAAATTTCTTTTTAATCATGTTTAGTCCTTATTAACTATATCAGGTGTAATAGCATCTATTGTGTTTACTACTGTTTTACCTGCATAAATTGCCGTTGATGCTGTTACATCTAGTACCGCAACGGTTGTTGAACATCCTGTACAAAACAAAACAACAATAATAGCAATTAATTTGTTCATTAATCTCCTAACGAAAACTCAACCTGTGTTACGTTTGCCCAGGTAAAAGAACGCCAACCTTCTGCATTAATATCATAAACAGCAAGAACATTGTCATTCTTTTTCTTTTGTTCACCTTCGGGTTTTTCTTTAGGGCGAAATGCTTCCGGAATAATATCTTGATTTAATGTACAAGTCATTATTCGTTTATCGCCATCTTTTTTGTTAAAAGTAACAACTACTTTTTGCTCTCGTAGAATTCCTTTGAGCCATTCACGGCCTTCGGGTGTGTCAATTTCGCTTGTTTTAGTTTCAGTATTCATTGTGCCATGCCCTTATAATATGATTGTAATGCTCACGCATCGTCCTTTGCACCCCTTGCGAGGTATTGTTCGTTGTGGATCCATCTGTAGCCTTCGTGCTTGACATGATCCATGAAACCCCATTCTTTAACTTTTTTGCCCATGAAGAACAAACTCCAACAAGGTATTTCATTTCCGTCCTCATCTTTCTCTAATTCTAGCCAGTGTAAATCATCTGCGTTACGAATACGGAAGTGTCCTGGCCCACGCCATACTCTAGTGCTACCTACCACATTACCTTCTTTGCTTTTTAAAGGAATCCATTCCCAGTAACCGCCTTTAAGTATTAGGGTTGCATAACCCCATGGATGATCATGTAGTGTAGGTTCGTCACTTACTAAAACTTTGTGTAATGTAATATTAAAAGGAAAGTGTTTTCTATTTTTAAGGAATAGATAATAACGTATTAGATAGGGAACATCGCTATCACGTTCTGTGATAACTCTGCGTCTACCCAATTTATCCATTACTTTTGCAAAAATATTCAACTTATTCTCCATTCAATTTTTCATCTTCTTCACACATATTATACACGGAAATGAACTGATTGTAAAGAGTTTTCGCGGTCGGATATTTGTCCAATACATCAAAATCTATATATTTTCCGTTATTTGGATTCCAATTATTGTCAAATGTAATCGAACTAATATCTACTGTACTAATTGTATTATCATAATTATAACTTGTAAAATTACTGTCTATACTATATGTTCCATCGCCTATTGTATATTCGTCGCAGTTGTCGAGTGTAATACTGTAAGTTTTTTCTTTGTCACCCATTTTGTAATCCTTAATTTATATTATTGTACAACCATTTGACGTAAAAATCAATCTGTTTTTCGTTTCGTGGTCCGTCAATTTTTTCAATAAAATCTATTAATTTGTTTGGTTGATACAAGTCCCAAGCATGAATTACATATTCGCTATTTGTAGTTAATGATTCTGGAATATATCTATCCCAAATATTTTTCCTTATTAACATTTCTTTATGTGCAAGCATATCTAATTCTTTTTTTGAAATGCTAGTATCAAGGCCTTCGTTAACAAATTTGTTAACCTTAATTAGATCCATTAATACAATATCTCTTTCTTTTGATGTATAATCAATGCCTATCGTAACTGTATTATGAAAATGTTCTTTTATTATGTGTTGTTGTTTAGGATCATAGTTTCCTAAAACTATATTCTTGTCTGTGTTTTTTAACAGATGTTCTAATTTGTCTAGTTTGTTAGTGTAATCTATTTCACGAAAACTGTTTATATTTCCGTCGGTAATGTAGTTTACATATTCAGCATCTTGTGTTTCGTCAAAATATAATGTGCCATTATTAAGAATTATAGGAACACAAGGCTGGAGGAACCTATCAGTCCATCCAGCCAGTGTTAATATTAAAGAATCACATAGTGTTCCTATAGGTCCGGTGACAAAATAAATTTGTCCCATACTTTGTTAACCTCGTTGTGTGTCAGCGAGTTTGTTCTTCAAGTAGTTTAGAAGAACACCGTATGCTGGTAGGAACACAATTAGACCAACCACAATCTTGGTTAGTGTATTGTTCTGTGCAACAATGTGCCAGTTCTCACCAATCCAAGTTAGTTTGCCTTCTGCGTCTGTTGAACCTGCGAATGCCACATAAAAGAATGAATATGTGTCAATGATGTTTGCGACAATAGTTGAAATCGCTGGTGCCGCCCACCATGCAGTTGAACGTTCACGGATTGCTTGGAAAACATATACATCAAGCATTGTGCCGATAGCATATGCTGTACCACTTGCAAAACCTACTCTATATGCGTGTTCATCACCCAGTGCTAGTAATACTAGTACCGAAGCGATAATAGCAGGAATAATAGCCATTGCTACAACGGCTCTACCTGCTTCTTTACCAACCATACGTACTGTAAGGTCGGTTGCTACTACAACAATCGGAAATGTAAATGCCGCGGCGGCTAGTGGAAACGAGCCAAACAATGGCAAGTCCGCGCCAGGGAATAATTCAAATCTAATTGTGACTAGATAATTCGACACAGCAATAACCAACGTGTGTAGAATAACTAGATTTCTGACAAGTGCCTTATCGACACCTGCTAAAAGTTTATTGAACATTTGTCCTCCTTTTATTATCTTGGCGCAAATTCTTGCTGGAGTTTGATGTTATCCATAAACTCTTTTTTAGTTCCAGCATCGTCTTTGAACGCCCCCTTTAACACAGTGGTCTGTGTCAAACTTGAATGTGCCATGATACCTCGGTTCTCACAGCATCCGTGTGTTGCTTGAATGTACACACCTAAATGTTTTGAATCTGTTGCTTTGCTAATTTCTCTTGCAATGTCATTAGCAAGTTCTTCTTGTAGTGTACCACGTCTAGCACACCATTGTGCAATACGTGTATATTTAGAAAGTCCAATAACTTTACCATTTGGAATAATACCAATATATGCTACGCCTGTTACTGGCTGGTGGTGATGCGAACAAACACTTTTTAGTTCACTTCGCACAACTAACATACCTGTATAAGCATCTTCACCTTCATTTGGAAAAGCAGTAGCATTAGGAATACGATCATAACGTCCTTGCATTAGTTCATTGTAATACATTTTAGCAAGACGTTTAGCAGTACCATGACTGTTAGGATCTGTTGCTCTATCAATAATAAGTGCGTCTAACACACCTTCAAATTTTTCTGCGGCTTCTTCGATTAGTTTTTCTTTTTCGCCAGCATATATAAATTCGCTAATATTATCACCCGCCCAAAAACGCTTGTTAGCATCTTTGATTCTGCGTGTTACTTCTTCATACTTTTTCATTTTTTCTCTCCGATGTTAAGGCAGTGGATTGCCATTGTCTAATTGTAACTTCTCAAGTAAATTAGTGCAACTAAAATAATTGTCATTTAGATGAGTAGTAAGTTTATTTAGGTCAACAAGATAGTTTTCATAATTTTCCATATAGTCAATTATGCGTTCAACTACCTTGTCTTTGTGTTCTTTGTATGCGTTAAAAGATTCTGTCCATTCGCTTGGATACAAAAACTTGCCTGTATTTTCCATTTCAGTATAACTTAGTCTATCTGGAACCATAGGCACTGTTCCTACAACTGCACCTTCATACCAACTAATACCAAGTGTTTCTTGTAGGTTAGCACTAAAGATAAGTTTTGCTTCTCCTAGTGCATTATAGTATTCTTTCTTTGTATAGTTCTTTTCCATACAAATTTCAAATTCATATTGTGGTAAACTTTCTTTTAGATCACGGAATATTTCTGGTTGTTTCTCTGGAGCAACACGATGCGGAAATAATATAAGATTACGCTTTTGCATATTCTTGTATGGTTCTAGTTCTAGTCGCTCATACTCCATAGGCCATCCGCAACGTACAATCTTGCCATTGCTATAACGTTCATTCCACATTTCATCATACCACGGATTTTCTTCTTTAAGTCCGTCGTTAAGTAATTCGTCAAAGAACAGTTTTACATGAAACTCTGTAGCAAAGTAATTGTGATCATAACTGTGAAAGAAACTTTTTTCAGCATTTCTAACCCATGGTGCATTACCTATAAGTCTACCTAAAAAGTCCTGTGGATCATATGAACCTGCATGCCAAAGTGCGTGTGTTGTTACCTTAATGCCTAGCAGTTCACTCATATACTTGATGTTAATAATACCAGGATGCCAAGCATCAGTAAAGATAACATGATCACCACTTTGAACTTTGCCTGTAGTAAATGCTCTACTAATTTGCTCTACTTGACTTGCTTTGTAGATATTAGTACCACCAAAGTTTAAGAAAGCACCTGGTGTAGTTGCCGCTGGAATATCAGTTGGCCCTTCAATAACAAATACTTCGTGGCCTTTCTTGCGTAGTAATGCTGGAAAATAAGTTTTCCATTCTTTAGTGTAGCGTGTTTCTACACTTTCTAAATCTATTAACCAAATTCTAGCCATTTTTATTTGCCAACCCTAGTAATGTTAAAATTCTAATATCATCATATTTTATTATTATAGCATCATCCATGTTGTCATTCCAACCTTGATCATCCCAAATAAAGTCACGTCCGTAGACGTAGCCGTGAATGCCAAGCATATTACATACTTTGCCAACTGCGTCTACGGTCGTGTAGTTCGCATTTAAAGCACCACCTTCAACTGAATTGCCATAAGCATCAGTTTGGTAAGGCATCCTAGTGCTGTGTTCTGCGATTTTTAAAGCCACGGTTCTTTTGAACACGGTTCTTTGCCTTCCTAGGATTGCCACGATTTTCGTAGGCTCTCCATTCTCTACATTTCTTATCGTAGAGATACTTCTCATTAAACACAAATCCTTCAAAGCGACAAAAATCGCGGAAAGATTCCAAGTCATCAAAGATTTTTACAATCTCTGGATGTTTTGCAAAATATGACTCAGTCACCGTCATCTCCTTTAGTATTTTGCGTACTCGATATGGGCACCGTTCTCGCCATCTTCACTGACGTCAATATGAACTTCTCTGCCCGGGTGTTTTTCGCTGATTTTTTCGTATAGATCATCAGCCATCATTTCACAACTTTTATAATCTAGTTCAAGGGTCTTCTCCTCATAAAGTTTTTCTAACCATCTTTTGAATTGGATAAACTCGATATCTCTGTCGTTGTGTGTTACAGTGATGCCGACTTTGAAATGGAATATGTGTCTGTGGGGATAACCCAAAAACGAAACATCATATTCATCTCCTGTTGCAAGATTGGGATCTTCCAATGCCGCAGGATACTTGTGGATACCTTCCTTGCGAAAAGTAACCCAAATCATACGCTTTGCTGTTCTCATAATCTTTTCATGTCTTTCTATGTTAGCCTGTTCTTTTAACATTTGTTCTGTTATACCCATAGTATAGTGCCTTTCTTGATCTTTGTCAATTGTTTTTCCAATTAGTTTGGTTCCAAATTTTACCATTATTAATAAGTGTTACAAACTTTTTGAATACGTTTTTAATGTAATCTGTTTCAATATTATTTAGGTCGTAAAAACTTAAAAACCAAATTCTAGTATGTTCTGGATTCCACAGTTTATGACTGTTTAAAAAGGTAGATAATACCTTGCAGTCGTTGTTCTTAAACTCTGAAAAATCACAGTATAGTATGCTATGATTGTGAGTTACCTTAAATTTTTCTACTTGACGTAAAATATCTGCTAATTCGTTTATAAATGGTGTAACTTCGTTTATAACTTTATTACCAATATCTTCGTTTACACACTTGTTAATTGTTTCTATTGTTGCTCTAGCACCAACATTGCTTTGGCTTCTTGTATTACCAACTGCAATCGGAAAATTATCCCACATGCTTGTATCGTATGCACTAATAACATCGTGAACGTTATTCTTAATAACCGTAATTGCAAATGATGCAAACCCTCCCGTAAGTGCTTTACCAAAGCAGATAATATCAGGATCTATACCTTTGCTTATGCTATGAGAAAAATGTCCTATTCTCCACATACCAGTTAATACTTCGTCGACAATAAGCAAGCAACCCGTTTCTTCTCGTGCTTTTTGAATTTTTTCTAAAACACCATCACTAATTTCACTGATACCTTTGTACCAATTAACAGTATCAATTAAGATACCAGCAAGATCGTTTTTGTGTCTTTGGTATACAGCATCAAAGTCTTCGTCAAAGAAATCAACAAAGTTTACAGCCGGCCAATCTTTAATCCATTCTTGGTCGTCGGTCATTTGCCAACCAGTAATACTTCCTGAATGAAAACTGCCTTTTCTTACAAGTATCGTATGTTTGGGTTTTAGTTTTTTAGTCCAATATCTCCAAGAAAGTTTTAGTGCGTTATCGACACTATCACTGCCTGTAAGTGCAGGAACAAAACCTGAATAAGTTTCGGGTAATACTTTTTTAAGAGTATCTTCAAGTTCGTACCAAACACTGCTTTTTGTTGTCCAGTCATCGTTAGCAAATTTAAAACTAGTTTCTGCAACTTTTGCCTGAATATCTGTTTGTGTAAAACCAAATATGTTGCAACCAGTACCTCCACTCATATCATACCATTGTCCGTGTTCACCTATTAAAAAATGCCCAGACATTTCCTTGATATGTGTATGTTCGTCTTTAGGTTGCGAAAAAGGATGTATTAATTTCATACTATTACTTCTTTTAATAATTCTATTGCAATATCCCAATGAATAAATTCTTCTTTATCAATAAACGAAGGAACAATACACAATGTCCATCTACCTTCATCTGTTGGGTTATAGGTACTGTGTAATCTACCTACATTTAGCAAACTAGGTTTGTTAATTACTTGTTGATAAGTCATGTTGCAATGATGTTCATCAGCAACTAAAATATCTGCTCCGTATTCTGTTCCACCGTTTTTTAAAAACTTTTCGTCTTTAACACTCCACCAGCGGGTATAACTATTTTCATCCCCCCAAGTAAAGTTAATTTTTACATGGTCATCAAATTTAGGACTATCACAGTGTATAAAAATTTTATCATTTGGTGCTGTAAAAAATGCTTCTGTATGCATAGATTTTAGTCCTAAACTTTTTAACCATTCTCTTACTTTTACAGGAACAAATTTTTCCTTTAATTCAATATGTTGGATTTTGTCAGGATCCTTTTTAAAAATCAAAGGCTTATCTACTTCAAACGGTAGATTTAGATATCTATGATACTTCTGATGGACTGTCATTTTCGTACTTTGACCAATCTGTAAATTTATTCCTATCTAACAAGTCGTGTACTTGATGTATCCAAACTCCGGGATTAGAATGTTTAAAGTCGGCGTCATCTATCTTGATACAAGCATTATAACCGAGTTGGTTAACATACGGAAGTTTTACACTTATCATAGGAATAAAATTATGTCTTTCAGTCATTCCTGTTTCAAGGATCCATTCATGATATTTTACATCATAATCTAGTGTAACCAAATATTGTGTTCCTAATTCGGATTTAGCATCAAGCAATCCTAATACTAGATCTTCCCAATCTTCTTTGGGTACAAAACTATGGTTCGCACCAAGATAGATATGATCTACATGTTTCTCTTTTGCTTTTTCAAGAACTTCCTCTAATGGCCGACAGCCTACCACAAACAGTGTGTCCATATCATATGCTGGAGTTTTTTCTACTTCATAACCTGTGAAGTATATAACATCATCCTTTACACCATCTGCGTAATCACGCTTCATCTTGTGCCTCCAATGAAACAATTTCAAGTTCAACTTTCCACATTTCGTCTTTAAGAGCAAGTTTCTTCTTTTTCATTTCAGTTAAGTATTTTTCTTGTACATTTTCTGCCTCTGCGGCTTCGCATTTTTGATGTTCAAGTGCGTGTTGCTCTTTAAGACTTTGTAGTCTGTTCTTTAGTTTGTCTATCTTTTCTAAGTTAGTCATACTATACCTCCTCAAATAGGTTTGCATATTGCGTACTAGCATTTACTGTTTTCTTGCCAGTAGCACCTCTAGTGCCAATAATTGACATCCAGAATCTTGAAAATTCTTCTATGACCGCTTCGGCTTCATCTCTGTTGTCTGTTGCAAATATTGCTTCCACAACATCTCTAAAAAATACCCTGTCAAAGGACTCCTCAACAAGCATTCCTGGAACAACTTTGTTGTCGTATTGCCTGTTTGCTTCTTGCACTGCATTAATGTGACTCCATACGTTATGCCCCATTTGTATAGCATATGAAAAACTATCCCACGAGGTCTTTCCTTCTTTGCCTATTTTATTTAGGTCGCCCGGAGCATAGATACAAATATCTTTTGCTTGAAGGTTTTGTGTAATCGGACTGTCCAAGAAACTTCCATGTTTTCCTTCACGTACAAATGCTTGTCCAAATGATGTTGTGTCAGTTGCCAATGCTTTGTCGTCAATGCTAGGTACCATTCTGTATACCCATTTACTTCTGTCTTGTGTTTCAAGTTCGCAATAGATTTGACCATTTGCTGTTGCTAGGAACGGACTAGCACAGTCAAATGTAATCGTAAAGTTTTCATTGTGATACTTGCGAACTGCTCTTTGAATATCTGTAAGCAGAGTTGCCCACTCTAGTTTACTTGTACCCAAGAAGTGCATAAAGTCATGCTTACCTTTTTCTAACAAGCCATCAAAGCGTAATGCTACCATTCTTTTAAGAACAAGATGCACATCACACATATTCTGACCACCCATCGACCACCCATTAAAGTGTGTGTCTGGATATTTTTTAGGATCACAATAGTCCTTCATCTGCTGATACCAATCTTCTGCATCAGCATGATTTTCACCTTGCAATACGTTTAAGAATTTACAACTACCATTTCTATTCTTCATAAAGTAGTCGTTGTTAATGCGTGTGGCATTTACTGCTTCTTGATATGTGCTAATACCTGTTGCTTTTACACCTGCAGGCGAACGTGCCACCCAAGCCGGAATATCAAGAATCATTCCATAGTCCATATAAGCGTCCATCCACGCAAGAACTTGCTCACGTTTCTTTTTAGCCTTAGGACAATTAGGATCTTTCCAATCACCTTCCCATACGCCTTTACCAATTTGGAATCCACCCGAGTCACCTAGTAGCCAACTGTTTTCGCGATCACGTTCACGAATCATAAGTTCTTTAGGTGCGTCTTTATTGATATCTAGTTCAGCATGTCCTGCCGAATACAAACTCCAATGATAATTGAATAGTCCGTCTTTCTTGTTAAACCAATTAAGACCTTCCATCTCGTTGTTAGGAAAAGGAATACGACTTTTGTCTACATACTCTTCTCTACGTTGTTTGCCGATGAAAGTCGCATAGAAACCACTGATCGCTGGCAAAAATATAGCGTAGTCTTTTTGTTCTTTTGTTAGATCAGTGTTCAATGTCATTCTCCTTACTTGCTTTGTGCTGGCAAGATATATTCATAAGTAGCCAAACCACTGTCTACACTAATCTGCATAGCACCTTGATCTGAAAACTTCATTACCTTGTCGCCATCTAAACTTAGAATAGCAAGTGTTTGTTGCACTGGCCATGCCCATTCATTTTTAAGGCTACCTGTAACTCCTGTTGCAAATACAAACTCACCTGCGTGTGTGCTTGCATCACCAAACTTAAACTTAATATCTGTACCATCTGTAATAACAGTAAACACAGTTTCTTCTGCATTTGCAGTTGCCTGCATCTTAAAACGTTGTACGCTCGATAGTGTCGGCGATACTTCAACGTCCCACTGTGCACCTTTAAACTTAACAGTTTTAAGTTTTTCGTTAATAATCTCTGCGTTCATAAAACGATAGTCGTTTTTAAAATCGCCTGTTGCATTTTCAAAGTGAATTCCTGTTGGAATTTCTACACCATTTCTGTCCTGATGCACAACATCAATAGTTGCACCATCCTTGTATTCTGGACACTTCAAATGGATGTCTAGTTTATTTAGGTTAGGCATGCCAAATGTGCCCTTCATTTCTACCTGGGCGTTTTTGGTATTTGCTTGCATGATAACAGAGCGATCCTCTGCCATGCTGTCGATACCTGTTTGTGCATCATCACCATTTACCTTAACAATGTTAAGAAAGCCAAGTGCGTGTGTATGTGCAACAATGTCTTGTAAAATGTCTTTCATAGTTTTCTCCGTTCCTTATATACTATTATATTTAGAAAATCATTCAAAGTCAAATAAATTATTGAATGTATTCTTCTGTTCGGTTGATTTTATATCCCACTCCAAAACACCAATTAGATTATCTAACTTGTTATCGATAATGGTTGATTCCATTTCGTCGTCAGCAAATGGTAGTTCTTGGAACCATTTTGGAATACGTAGTTCATCCGTAGGATACGCAACCGAAGTATATCCCATTGGATTGTTTTTTAGTTTGCATACGATAACTTTCATACCATCTACGATTTGCATACTAAACTTGTCGCCATTCATTTCTTTGAGCGTGTTCCAATTAATTGAAGCACGAACGTGTCCTGGCATGTTCACTTTGCCTTGCTTTTTAAGTTTGGCAAGATAGTCTGTGATATTATTTGCACGTTTTGGTGAGCCTTTTTCCCAACCCGGTCGTGCTTTGAATTTTGTTCTAAAGTCTGTAATCATATCAAGAACTTGTTCTTCTTGGGCACCTGTTAGTACAGCCAATAACACTTCGCTTAAGAAGTCCTGCATAAACACAGGAGTGTCAGAACGCTTAAGATCGAGGCCCATTGCTTTAACCTTACCAGGCTTACCATCTGCATCTGTTCTAAAACCTTCTAGGTCATAAATCAATACAGCATAACGTTTCTTTGTAATAAACAAACCTTTTTCGCCGATAACTTCTCGACCAGCGGCAATAACTTCGCCTCTTGATTTAGGACAATGAAATGCTTGTCCCATAAATGTTGGAAACGTTGTATTTGCTTCTTCACAGATTTGATCATATAGTTGAATAACACTTTCTTTATTCCAAGGAATATCTCCTTTTTGTATTTCTGCACGTAGACTCGTGTAAGCACTAAAGTATACGGAGTCAGTGTCGCCATATATAATGCTCTTACCTACATGATCGTATTCGCCTGTTATAATTTCATTGACCTTAGAAGCCATATGTTTTGCAATGCTTCTTCCGGTAAGTGTTGTACTTTGACCAATGCGATGATCGAAAAATCTACAGCCAGGATTAAGAATAGCACCATACAAACTGTTAAGGTTAATTTTCTTAACCAACTGACGCTTGTCCCAAAAAGCAGTTTCAATCTTGTTGCCTGCATCTTGTGATGCAACTTTCTTTGCTTGCATTTCTTTACGTTCTGCATACCACCTCTTTAATAGTCCTGGAATAATACCTTCATATTCTGTTGTAAAAATTGTTCCGTTAGCACTTAGCATCCACGGTTGATTGCTTTCAAAAACCAACCTATAAACTTCCGCGGCACTCAGTGCATCACTTTCTCCGTTTTCCCAGTCAATATGTATTTCAATATCTTTGCGTTGCTCCATAACATAATCATATTCAAGGCTACCAAACTTACCTTCCCATGCCGCCGCAAATGATTTTTTCTTAAAGTTCATTTGTTCGCTAAGGTAGTTTTCTGTATGATTTTGTCTCAGTTGACCCACAACTGTTGCAGGATCCATATTCAATGCACGAATTACTGAGGGATACAGTGAATTCAAGTCCATCGAACCAATCCAATCATGTAGTCCTTTTTTAGGATATGCTACATAAGCACCTGCCGCTTGTGCTGAACCTGGTTCTCTGTGTACCCTGTTAGGAACAACAAATCCACGTCTGTGTGCTTCGTTAATAATTGCTTGTTCTGTAACAGCCACAGCACCCATAGTGGTGGGTAGCAAAACTGTATTTGCGTGTGCAAGTTCGTTGGCTAAGTCAATAAACTTTAGTTTTTTGTCCAACTTGTCCAACAGTGCAACGTCTTGCCTGTTGTATTCGATGAACGTTCTGAAGTCATTGTTATAAAGTTGATCGAGCGTACCTTCGTACACAGTTTTCTTTTCGCCAACTTCCATTTCGCCAATAGCGTCAAGTCGATATGTGTGTCGTTCTTCATATGTGTATTTACGATACAATTCTAAACTATCTAAATGCTGTCTGCCTATTAGGTCATAGGTTTCTTGTTCTCTTCCGTACTTTTCAAATGTACGTTTTTTAGGATATTGATCCCACAAACAAAAACGTCTTGTATCTTCTTTTGAAAGAACACGAGTAATACGGTTTACGGTATAAGGAATATCATAACCTTCACTGTTCCAACCACTAATGATATCTGCGTCTTTGATCAAATCCAAAAACGTATCAAGCATTTCTGCTTCAGTTTCAAACAGGTATGTGTTAGGAAATTCTTTTACTTCTTCCTTGGCCTGTTCCATTGTAAGTGTTTTAGGCGGAAGTGCTAGTGTTATAAGACTGTCAAGCCATTGTAAGTGTACAGTAATTGCGGTAATGGCTGTAAATGGATCTTCAGGTGAACTGTAACCACGTTCTGGGTCAAAGTCAACCTCAATATCGAAAAACGCAACATTTAGATTTGGTGCGTCTTGTCCTAAATAGTTTTCTTCAAGTAGTCTGTATACAGGATTAATATCTGCTTCATATAATCCGCGATGTTTGTTAATCTTTTGTTCTTTAAGAAAGTCTTTCCAACTCTTACAAACAACACGACTCACGCTATCGCCAAAAGTACTTTTTTGCTTACCTTTAGCATCGCCATAATAGAATACATACCTTGCGGGGAATTCGCGAAACTCTCTTTCGCCTTTTTTGTTTCGCTCTACAACCTTGATAATGTCTTTATCACGATCCCAGAGTGCATCTACGTAACTCAATATTTTCTCCTATACATGCCACTTGCGGCTGGCAAATACCAATTATGTCGTTTATGGCCGACCGACCTTCTTCAACATTATTTACTATTATACGTTCTGTGCCTAAAAAAATCAAGCCTTTAATTAATTTATTTTACCAAAGTCCAAATAAAGAATCCTATGAAGGTTAATTCTAGAATTCCTAATATAATTATGGCTAACCAATTATGCCAGGGTTTAGTGATATATGAAAGCATTTACCACCATCCTGCGGCTACACCAAATCCAAATACGTTTACACAAGCAAAATATGAAGTTAACAACATAATCCAAGCGGCACCTCTACGCCAACTAGCATAGACTTGTGTAATGCTTCCAATAAAGAATCCTGGATATACAATCATCATATTAGGATCTCGTGCATTAAATGCCAGTGTCATGCTTGCGGTAACTGTAAAGATAAAACTAACAAGTTCAAATGAAAATGCTATTTTATCACTCCTGTAAGAGTTTATCCAAAAGTCTTTTACTTTTTGCAAAATTAGACTTTGTCCTTGCCTGTAGTAACAATGATGGTTTCCAAATCTTCAAACTCATCAACTGCTTTGTGCCATTCACCTTTTTGTGCAATCTTAATTGCTTTGTTAATTAGTGCCGGCTTGATATCTAATTCTTCTGCTACTGCTTTTACAGTATCACGTAGTCCTTCTTGTAGATCTTGTACTTCTGTAAGTACTGTTACACCTTCGTTTACAATTTGGACAAGTTTGGCTTTTTCTTCGGCGCCAAAAGTTCTATCACTCATTCGAGTCTCCTTTGTTAATAATTTTTATATTGTATATAGATTTATGCTAGTTGTCAAGAACTTTAAACGGAATTGGCACCGTTTTATCTAAACACGTAAACCAAACATTATTTGGACCAATATGATGATTGTTTGGTAACAGTTCGTTAACTGCTTGATTAACACCCGGAAAATCCATATCGTGTCCACAAAGCCAACCGTTTGATTTTAGTTTTGGTGTATAGTATTCTATATCGCCTTTAACACTATTGTAGTCGTGACTGGCATCGATAAACACAAAATCCAAACTGTTATCTTCAATCTGATCATGTACTTGGTGACTGTGTCCTTGTATTGCTTTTAGTCTAGGACCGTATTTTAATATTACACTGTCTTTGTAAAACAATTTAATATCATAATCTATTGCATACATTTTTAAGTTTGGAAATGCATCTAATAAATGAAATGTAGTACGACCGTTGCGTACACCAACTTCACAACCTATTGTGGGGTTAAATTTTTTTAGTAAATCTGCTAAGAAATAGTCTCTTTTATTTGGACCATTATATTCTATAGTTCTGTTAATTTTAATTTTATCTTTTGCCATGCTTCTTCAAATCCGTGTTCATGAACATACGATTCTTCGTTATACCATACTCTTTTAAAATATGAATCATAACAATCTAGTATGCACTGATGTGATGTATTTAAATGTCCTTTGACTAACCAAAATAATCTATAAGCCTCTTTAGTTTTCTCCAGACTCAACTTCCTCGTCCTTTGCTTTATATGCCCATTCGTCTGTGTGTCCAACGCTCCATTTAGGTGTGTTCTCTACTGTGTAATTTTGTGTACAAACTTTAAAGTCCGGCATTAATCTTTTATCAGGTATTAAACTCTGATCAGTCCAAATAATTCTATTGTTTGGTTGTGCCGCAAATTGTCCGTTGTCTAATTTAATGAAATTAAATGATTTATGTTCTGGATCGTGTTCTGAAAAGTTTACGTTTAATGTGTTGTTATCTCTATGACAGGTATCGAGTGTAAACAAATATTCTCCTTTGTGCATTTTCTTGTCCTTGCCAAAAAATTCACAATCGCATAACATGGGTTTTTTAATTATTGTAATATCGTAATCAAAACAATCCCATATTTGTAAATGATCTAATGGAAGTTGATTATCTTTGTCGTAATCAGTTTTCCAAACAAATGCACTTATAGGTAGTTTGTCATACAAAGCACCATAGTCTGTTAACAGTGTTTCTATGTATAATGCTTTGCTTTCAATACTTCTAATGCTAATCCATAGTCCAGGAGTTAGTTCGCCGTGGCCTTTTTGATGATCGTATAAGTATTCTTTTTTCACATATACTTCAATAGGCGGTAGGTTGTGTACTAAAAAGGCCATGTGACTCCTCTTTTGTTAATGTACGTATTTATTGATTTCTTTTAGATATTACTTCATTGATACTGTCTTGATTTTTGCTGTATTCACTAGCAAAAGGTTCTAAGATGTATGGATTATAATTTTCTATAAGATTTCCGTAGTCATACTGTATTCTATAAGCAAGTCGATTGTCAGTGCTACCTAAACGTCTATGCAGTGTAATGCTATTATCAAACAAGCACAAATCGTTATCATTTGTGTACCAATGATCGTAAATGTAATCGTCAGTAAACAGTGTACTATTGATGTAATCAAAAAGTTTTTGCGACTCTGCTTGTGACATATCTTTAACACCGTATACTGTATTAACCGAATAGTGTAATCCTGTATGTCCAAAAGGAGATTTTATTACCAAAGGAATATAACTATCTTCAGGACACATATTTTTTTGCATAACATAATCCTGTTCAGCACGTAACCCAGGATTAATCTTTCCTGGTGTAAACCTGTGTTGTATTATTATTTGATCTAGTTCGCTTCTAAAACTTTCAGTTTGATTTTCATACCATTCAGCGGTTGTAACAAACCCTGTACAACTTTTGGTCATTCCGGTACTACCCAATAAACTTACTCCCGGAGTATGATTTAAACAAGCACTTTCGTTGCTGTGCCAAAGAAGTTCTCCTTCAGCAAACATTCCGATTGGATTACCTTGGGCGTCTTTCATTCCGCTTACTCTAACCACTTCGTCTGTTTCACAATAATTTAAAACGGTTTCAACCCATTTTCGATCATCTTCGTTTACGTGTTTACCGTTTATTTCTTTGTCACGTAACAGTTTAGTCACATCTAATGTGTTATATTGTTGTTGTAAATGGATTTCAAATAGATCAACGTGTTTGCCCCACTGAAGAATTCTACGTCTATATTCTTCTACGCTAAAGTCAATGTTGCGGATAATTGTTACAAGGCTTTGTAGATGTATTGATCCGATTTCTAACCATAGGTCATCGTCTATATCTTTGGCTTTTAAGCCATCAATATAAACACCATATTTTCCCATGCCGGGAATGCTAGTAACTTTCATAACAGTAATTATGCTTTACTAGGCTTTGATTTTACTTTTTTGGATTTGTGAAGTTTTGCTCTTGGAATTTTTAAATTCTTTTTACCATATACATCACCAACCTTATGCCTATATGACATATGGGCAGGATCTAGTCCGTAAAAATAATCTACAACTTCATTAATTTTCATCGCTACAATGTGGGCAATTACATTTTACGCAAACATCGTTAGCACATTTTTCGCATTCTTTTCCGCAGTGATGATCACATCCGCAGTTTTCGCATTTACAATCTGACATTATTTTCCCTCCAGTTCTTTTAAGAAACTAGCAAATCCTTTTTCTAAAGATTCTTTTGTGGTTTCTTTACGTTCTTTTTCTAAACTTAGTTTACGTTTTTTAATTGCTTCTTTAGACTCTTTGTCTTGTAGTTGTGGATTCATTTCTAAATCATGTAGTGCTTTACGTTTTTCACGATAATCTTCGTCACTGATTTCTGATAAACGTTGAATACTTTCTACAATTGAACTTAGTTTGCTTTCAATATTGCTTAGTCTAGCATCAACTTCACTCCACTTATCTGTAGTCTGAGTAGGAGCAATAGTCATGTTTGGATTAGGATTTGCAGGTTGTGGTCTTTGTTGTGGTTTACCTACACCGGCTAGTGCGGCCATATCACTTGCACTAGTATCACTTACTCCTGGAATATGTTTTCCTTGTACGCTTTCTGCTACCATACGTGCATGAGCATTTGGATCAGTTGATTGGTTATTGTTTCCGTATTGTTCTTTTAATGCTTGACCTTGTTGCATTGGATCATCGGGTACAAGTCCTTTGTTTTTAATTCCTAGTTCTGAAAATTTGTTAAGTATTTTTTGTAAGTCCGCCATTGTTTATTCCTACATCTTAACGCAATTATCTACAGTCTTGCCGCCTTTTTTCTTAGTGCCCATACGCTTGTAGCCTTTCCAGCATACTTTGCCATCAACACCTTTTTGCTTTTCTTCTGGTAGTGTAGTATAACTTGGTTTACCGCACTCTTTACATAAACCTTTTGACTCGTTAAGTTTACGTTCTAGCGATTCGAAATAATCATCTTTCATATCCTTCATGCTCATCATGCGTTCACGTTCTTTGGCTTGCTGACGCTCACCCTCCATGTATGCATGAAGTGTTTTGATTTTTTCGTGTACACCGCTTAGTTTGTTTTGAAACCATTCAGGAAACACGCCACCCTTGTGTACGTGATCTCTAATTTCGTCAGCCGCATACTTGATAAATGCTATTTGATTGTCTAGCATTTCTGCTTCGTAATTTGATGCCGGCTCGTCATATTTGTCTTCGTTTATCATATTAACTCCTTTTTAAAGGCCCGCCAAATATACTAGTGCCTTTCATATTTAATGCGTTGTCGGTTGGTTTTTGTGCTTTGGCTTTGGGTGGATTTGGTAATCCTCCTGTCAAGCCGTATTTTTTACGTGTCTTTTTATCGCCAATAGCAATGTGTGGACTTGCAACTGTTGCAATATTTCCCGCACTAGTAGCACCTGCTGTTGCTGTTTCGTCTACTTGTTGTAGTGCTTTAAAAATATCGCTTGATTCTTTTGCCATCTTGGTTGCTGTAGCATACATAACTGCTTCAGCATCATCACCGTAGCGTTTTTTAAAATCTTTTTTGTTCTTCTTCATGCCCTTTACGTATTTTTCTTTGTCTTTTTCTTCGCCTTTGGTAAGTGATCTCTCGTTTGCTATTGCTTCATAGAATGGACTGTATTGCTTATAAAGTTTACGATCCGGATCAACAATATCACCTAATGCTCTAATTGCTTTCTCTTCTTCAGATCCTTTAACATAGTATCTATGATCATCTGAATAGTTATAAGTCCAATCATGTTTTTTAAGCATATCAATATATTTGTCCATTGCGTCAGGCCCAAGTTCTTTCATCTTTGCTTGGCGTTCTGCTTCTGCTTTGTCTTTAGCCGCTTGTACCTTTGCTTTGTCATCGGTGTCAACTTTAGATAAAACATCACGCATTTTATCATTCATTTTACCCAGTGTGTCCGGGTCTGCTTCCATGTATTGTTGAAACTGATCTTCCATTGAAATCTTTTTGTATTTTTCTTTGCGTGGAATGGTCTTGGTCTTATCACCATGTGAACCTGCCGCACCGCTTTTACGCAATGCTTCCATATCACGCCAGTTAGGATCACGTGCCTTAATTGGCTTTTGTTCTTTTGCTTCGGAAGTTTTTTCTGCTTGTTGTACAGCCTTGGTCAATTTTGATTTTACATTGCTAGGCAAGTCTCTCATAGTCTGAGGATTAGTAAAGTCCACAACTGTTACTCTTCGATCACCAAACGGTCCGCCTTGTTGTATAGATTGACCAGGAGCAATGGTTTTTGGATCGTTTACTGCCCATGGATGATATCTTCGGGCACCGGGTAATTCTTGTTTACGACCTTGATATTTGTCATCCAAATAACCATCCAACCCAAGTTTTTTTGCAACTTGAGGATCTAGTGGTTCTGCTTTAAAGAATGCTCCACTATCGCTTAACCCTGCTGTAAATTGATGTCTTCTAAAATCAACTTTATAATATGATTTATCAGCCATTCTTACGAAGACTGTTTCTGGAGCAAATATATCTAATTCTGTAATACGCATATTGTTATTTATTCCTACCGCTTTTCATGTTGGCACACCAATGATACATTTTAGCCTTCTCTCCAGATGCGTTTTTAGCCTTCTTACGCAACGATGTTACACTACCATTGCAACTAGCACCTGCACGTTTTACACGCCCTGGTCTGCTTTTGCCCTTTACTTTACCGTCAGCAAAGTTTTCTTTTATTTTGTTACCCAGTGAATCGTGATCATATCTCCACATTTTGCCCGGCTTAACAAGTTGCATTTCTTTTTCTAATTCTGATTCTCTGCGAAATAACTTTTTTAGTTCGTCTTTTCTTTCACGCCAGTTAGGACTATTATAGATATCATCTATTGCTTTTTGTACAGCAAATAATTCTTCACGGCTTTCAGATATTATTTCTAAGAATCTCATTTTTTGTTACGTCCAGCACAATGCGCCTTTTGACTAAATCCTTTTGGATTAGAACAGTTGATTGAACGCTTGTACTTTTCGCTCCACGCTTCTTTAACTTTTTCTTTTTGTTCTAAATGTTGCATTAGACTTTGTAGTGTTCTTTCGAACTTGTGATCTTTGTGCTTAACACCAATGCCACCCGCGGCATTCCATTTATCAATGTTTTGTCCAAAGTCGTCTATAAGAATGTTCGGAGTACCATCACTTTGCTGTGCATACTTGGCTTTGTTTCCTGTGATGATTACTTTCTTAGGTGGAAACTGTTTTAAATTCTTTTCAACCCACATTCTCTTGTGTGGCTCTGATCTAGGATCATCAGCAAGTGGTGAACTTAGGATAGTGTAACTACCTTTAAGTTTACGTACCAAAGCCAATAGTTTTCCTGCATTAGGAGTAGGTTTTAAGTTTAACCAAAAATCGTCTGTGTCTCTAATTGCTTGTAGGCCTTTGTCGATATCTTTGATATCGCGAAAACTTTTTTCGCCCATTAGTTTTGCCCAAGCATCAAAAAAGTCAACAAGAACGCCATCCATGTCGATATATACTTCTGGTTTTACTTTGCTTTCAAACTCGTATAATCTCATTTGCGTCCTCTAAAACCTTTGTAACCAGTTCCCATGTATGGTCTACTAAACCAAAGTTTAAACCATTCTTCGTCTCCAGGTTTAATACCTAGTTTGCGTTCTTTGTCTTTTAGTGCCTGTGCTGTATGTGTCATGTTTTCTAACGACTGTTCGTTATCATTTCTAACAACATCAACACCTGCTAGTTTTTTTAATTCGTCTAGTGTC
>Ga0255757_10001614_pt1 | contig 21768 bp, 21 predicted proteins | sample 071ome_27_FD_179957 | JGI IMG/M metagenome (GOLD analysis project Ga0255757, IMG submission 179957) | Coastal salt marsh microbial communities from the Groves Creek Marsh, Skidaway Island, Georgia - 071409AT metaG (version 2) | ecosystem: Environmental > Aquatic > Marine > Intertidal zone >...
ACGAGGGCTCCATGTTCCCCACTGGCGCACTCGTTGACTCACTAGAAGTGGAGGGCGTCGGCACCTTCGAAGCCACGATGATTAACGCGGGCATCCCGACGATTTTTCTCAATGCCAGTGCCCTGAGCCTCACTGGACTCGAACTTCAGGATGACATCAATAACGATGCCGACCAGTTGAAGATGTTCGAGACCATCCGCGCTGCCGGCGCCATTAAGATGGGCTTGATAAAAGAGATCAGTGAGGCCGCGACTCGCCAGCATACGCCGAAGATCGCGTTCGTTGCACCGCCTGCGAGTTACACTGCGTCAAGTGGCAAAGCCGTCGAGGCGCAAGACATCGATCTCGTCGTTCGGGCCCTGTCCATGGGCAAGCTGCATCATGCCATGATGGGTACCGCGGCCGTCGCCATCGGCGCTGCAGCCGCGGTTCCAGGAACGCTAGTGAATTTGGCGGCGGGCGGTGGCGAGCGCTCATCGGTCCGTTTTGGACATCCGTCTGGGACCCTACGGGTAGGCGCCGAGGCTGAAGCCACCGACCAAGGCTGGGTCGCCACCAAAGCCAGTATGAGTCGAAGCGCCCGCGTCTTAATGGAAGGCTGGGTGAGGATACCGGGCTAGCGCTGTCCTCGAGGCCACCCACAAGACCGTTGAGCGGGGCCCCCGTCCGCGTCGATATACGCTCACCCGGTTCAAGCGCACGCGCCCCTGGACCTTTCAAATCTGAGCAACTCTTCTGATTTGCGGGATTGGCAACTTACCAAGCTTACCGGCTTACCCGCTTACAAAAAGGACTCGCATCAACTACGCTCCTCAGCGATCCTCGAGAGAATACGCTCACTGATCTCGAACCCATGGGTGTTCTGTAAAAAATGTCCGGCGTTCTCAATCCCATGAAATGTGGCGCCCATGCGGCTAGCCCAGGTTCGACCCCAAGCTTCCGTGAAGACCCCATCCGCACACCCCCAAAAGAAGTGAACGGGTTTTGACCAATTCTGCAGCGCCAAGTAATCGTGTGTTTGTCTCGTGCCATTCCCGTTGATATCGCTCGCCATCGGAATGGACAGAGGGAATCGCCTAAAACCATTGAATCCTGCATTCTCCAAACCTCGATAGGGCGCGGAAAAGCCTTGGTACATCTCGAGCGCCTCGCTTGAGAGCCCAGGGTCCTTGCCTTCGGTTAGCGCTGGAAAAATTGAATCCGTCCCCGCGAGCTTCGCATCAAGCACCAGCAAAAGGCCCACATCAGGGCGCTCTCGATGAAATCGTCCCCCTTCGTGCCAGTTGCGGATCCAAGACTTGATGCCATCACTGTAGACATATTCGGGATGATGAAGCCAGGTATTCATGATCACCAACCGTTCAAAACGATCGGGCGTCATCACGGCTTGCGCAAGGCCAATTGGGCCGCCCCAGTCCTGACAAACCAGCGTCACGCGCTGGAGGTCAAGTGCGGAGATCAAGGTCGTGAGGATTTCGATGTGCCGGCTGATGGTGTACCAGTGCGGGTCGGTGGGCTTATCAGACCGGCCAAAGCCCATGTGATCGGGCGCGATGCACCGGTACCCCGCTTCGACGAGGCTCGGGATCATCTTTCGGTAGAGGTAGGACCAGGTAGGCATACCGTGGAGGAGTAACATAACCGGACCCTCGCGAGGCCCCTCGTCGATATAGTGAAGCCGTAAATCCTCCCACCCATGGTATTGGGGGACGTACGAGAAATCGGATAAGGCGCCAAAATTTTCGTCGGGCGTGCGAATAAAGTCAGTCATGGTGGGACCCAAAAGTTCTGTTGGGTTCCGCAGTCTAGTTCGGCCTCGTATTAATGACAATCATTAGGTCTTCGAAAGCACTTCATCAAGCGTCGCGATATGCACGCGAAAGCATTAACGCCAAACGCATGGCGTTCAGTGGATTCAGCCATATCCCCGGAGATTGGCAAAAATGAACCTAAAATCAAGGTCAGTCCGCACAATCCACCGCACTATCCAGGAAGGCGTATTACCACCTCAGCCGCCCATCAATAGAGCCCAGTGATTATGAAAATGCTGCATTCGCATTTCATCATGACCCAACACCATCTCTTTAAAGCCTTCTGAATTCATCCCTGCCTGGACTTCTTCAAGCAAGGAGATGTCTTGGTCAATGGTATCGGTCATTGACTTCTTTCCACTTTTGACAGCACTGGCGTCAAAGACATCATGATTTGGCCTGGTCTCTGGCATTGCGACAGCCGCGTGCCTGTTCATCCCACCTATGTGTTGCACGTCTGCTCCTGCCTCTGGAAACATCAGCAAGCTGATTTTATCGAACCAACATCGATTGGGGTCCGTCGGGTGAGGTCTCGGTCTTAAAATCCATAGATGCTCAGGCGTGAAAGATAAAATCGCATTTGGAAATAGGTTGTACTGCCAGACATCAGACAACTGGTGATCCTCGAGACCCGAGTAATCGAACCCGAGGCTCTGCCCGGCATCCCGCTTGCGAGACTGAATCGCAACACGAATGTCCATCACCCGTCCGACAAAATCGTCAGGGTTTAGCCCCACTTGCTTGAGTTGCATAGACTGTATGTCTGTTGGCTCTGAGGGAATCGGGAATTTCGGATTAACGGTCGCCCCTGGCACTTCAACCCCTGTGTGACCCCCTGCAAAAAGGCGTACTAGGTCGTTTTGGCAATCCACCATTCGTTGATGTTGAGGATGAAGAAAATCAACGTGGTACAGCTCAGAAAAGTTGTCCACCACGGTTTTCCAATTGCAGGCGATATCCACCGTTTGATCCTCAACCAGCGTCATTCGGTCAAATCGATAGCCCGAAAGATGTGCGGCCAACGGGCCCAGAAAGTCGGTCAAACTCATCGGGTTGTCGCCCAAGTGCACGAAAATCAGGCCATTCCAAACATCGAGCGCGACCGGCTTCAAAAACCGGCCTTGCCTTGGATCACTCGGAAAATTTGCAAGGCCAGGAACCCCCTTCAGCGCGCCATCAAGGTCGTAGGTCCACGCGTGGTACAGGCAGCGAAAATCTTGCGCATGCCCCCGGGACTCGTTAACCAAGCGATTGCCCCGGTGCTGGCACACATTGTAGAAGGCCCGAATGTTACCTTGAGGCGACCGGGTGACCAGAATTTGCTCATTCGCGATTTCAAAGACAAAAAAATCGCCCGCCGTCGGAACATCGCTCACAAGCCCCGCAAGCAGCCATTGGGTCCGCCACACGGAATGCCACTCACGAGCGATTGAGTCCGCGCCAATATATCGAGACACATCGATGGTGCCGAGTTTAGGTTCTTCTATCCCATGAGAAATGACTTCCCGAGTCATACGTCTCCCTCCGGTGAGATTCTGGTTCAAAGTTTGCCCGCCCGCGCGGGTCTGCGCCAGGGGTTGGCGCGGCATAGCTGGAAGGGAGGAAATTTTAGACGCTACAGCTCGCGCAGCGCCGATCAGTCGGCTTGTAGGCCGAGCGAGGATTGCAGCCAGTGCCGGAATTCCGTTCGGCGTGGGCCTTCTCGCGAACTAGGCGGCGAGCGGCGCGACCGTAATTCGATGCAGCAACCGGTCATAGCCGTCATAACCGCCCGTGGCCGCGTGAACGACCGAACGGTTATCCCAGATCACCAGCATATTGGGCTGCCAGACCTGACGATAAATAAACGCCTCTTCGGATTGATGTGCAAATAACCTTTTTAACAGCGGCCCCGCTTGTTCGTCGGCCATATTTTCAATGCCGATTGTGTAACCGGGGCTCACAAACAACGCGGTTTCACCCGTTTCCTCGTGACGACGCCCGATGGCGTGGGTTTGTGTTGCGTAGGCTTCTTCAGAATATCGAATCGCCATTGACCGACCCTCATCCCGTTCGCCATACATACCCTCTGGGGAATACGCGAGTCGCGCAGAGTGAATGCCCTTAAGGCTCAGAAGTTCCTCTTTCAATACCGGGTCAAGCGCCTGCCAAGCAGAAATCTGGTCAGCAAATAAGGTGTCACCGCCTATCGGCGGAATCACATGGCCATAGAGCAGAGTTGCCGTTGGCGGCGTTGCGAGAAAACTCCAATCGGAATGAAACCCACCCGCAAAGAGCGGCGTTGTCTCATCCGCATTGCGGCGGACCTCAGCAACATGGGGATGGTCGGCAAGGTTCTCAAAATAGGGATCGGCGCCAAAAGGACCGAAACAGCTGGCAACAAATTCCAGTTCATCTAGCTCAAGCTTGAAGTTGGGCAACGCGATCACGCGATGTTTCAGCCAAGCGGCACGGAGTGCCGCTCGGACATCAGGGTCTTTCAAATCGGCCAATGTCACCCCGGTCACTTCGGCGCCGCAACACGCGTCTGCTGGGCTGATCTGCATAGACTGCTCCTCGATCCTTAATTACGCACCGTATCGATTCTACACGCTTAGCCGCCAAGTCAACGACTTGGCCTGCGTGGGGATTTAGGACCTTTCACTACCCAGCGTTGCAGCACAAAACTTGAATCAACCCTCGCTTTCTGGCGCGAGCAGGCCGCCAATCACATCGCTCGCGAGACTTAGAGGACCCCATGAATGAACCCCATGGTTCACGCGGGAATGGGCCGCGATAGCTTGGCATCCGCGCTATTCGCTCGCTCAATCGCGCTCGCGATCGACAGCAATCGATGGTCACCATAACGGCGCCCAATGAGCTGAACCCCAAAAGGAAGCCCCGAGGCATCCAGCCCCAAAGGCAAGGTCACTACGGGCAGTCCCACCACCGTCAGACTCGAAGTCAAATGCAGCCAAGCCATGTAATTAGCAATAGGGGCCCCATCCACTTCCGACGGATAATTGGTGGACCATGGAAATGGCTGCACGCCAACCCCTGGCACCATCAACAGATCGTAGTTTTCAAACAAGGCATCGCAGGCTCGAATGAGCTCCAACTGACCGTATCGCGCTTGTGCGATCGCCTGCATCGAGGTCTTCCGAGCCGCTTCATAAGTCTGTTTGATGTTCGGGTTGAATTGGTCATCCCATTCATCGGCTTCTTCAAAATATTGCGAAACAAATACATCCTGCCTCAGATGCCAATCGATGTCGGGCGCTCGCGTTAAATCGATCGGATGCGGATCACATCGGTTGAACTGGGTCGCGAGCCTCGCTAACCGGTCCTCGAAGAGCGCTCGCGTTTCTTTGGACACCAATAAACCGCCGAGATCAGTACTGACGGCGACGTTGAGCTGAGAGATATCAACAGGATCCAGTTGCCTGAAGATCTCTGACTGAAGGGGAAAAGCCATCGGGTCTCGATCGCCGCCCAGTGCGCGATCGGCGATGACTGAAAGCATCAATGCGACGTCTTCCACGTTTTGCGCGATCGGACCTTGAAGGCTGTAATGCGTCGAAGGCGTGCGACGCTCCTCATTGGGGACAACCCCAGGGGTCGCTCTAAAGCCCACAACCCCGCAATAGCACGCTGGAATACGTAGACTCCCACCATGATCTGATCCCGTGGCTAGCTTGACCATATCTGCTGCAACTGCGACAGCGGAACCCCCGCTGCTACCACCACACGTCATAGTCGGATCAAAAGGATTTCCTGTCGCACCAAAAAGGGGATTCACCGTATTCGCCCCGATGCTGTACTCAGGAATATTGGTCTTGCCCATGACAATTGCGCCAGCGGCACGCAGTCGCGCCACAATGCCCGCATCTTCTTGCGGTACATTGTTTGCGTGTCGTTCGCTGCCGAGCGTCGTCCGAATACCTTCTGTCCGCTGATTGTCCTTGATGAGCACGGGCAGCCCTGCGAGCGGCGGGACTGAGTCGCCTCGAGCATAGGCCTGCGCCCATCGCTCGGCCTCCGCGCGCGCCCTCGAAGCCGCTAGCGTCACGACGGCGTTTAATGAAGGATTACGTAATTCGATTTGATTGATCGACGTCTCGACCAATTGCAGTGGAGAAAGCGCACCGCGCTGCATCGCGGACAACTGCTCGACGGCTGAACTTTGCGCCACTCAAGGACCCTCCTTTGTGACGCGAGAATAGCACGCTTGACCGAACCTTCACGCGCTCCCTATGCTCTGGCTATGAATGCTCCTATTGTCATCACCGGCGGCACGTCAGGCATCGGCCTAGCCATTCGCTCAAGGCTGGAGGACCGGGGCTATGCTTTGATCAACCTCGACCTTGTCGAACCCGAGACGAACGCGCCACACATTGCATGTGACCTGAGCGTTCCCCCGTCAATTGATCAAGCCATTGCCGCTCTACCCGGAGAGATCAGCGCTTTGCTCTGCGTTGCAGGCGTCGGCCCCCTACCCGATCAACCCGAGAAGGTCATGCGAATCAATTTTCTGGGGACTCGCAGACTTGCCGAACACCTGCTGGCGCGCATCCGCCCCGAGGGCACGATTACGCTGGTGGCATCGAGCGCGGGTAGAGACTGGCGAGACAACAGAGACCACGTGGACGCAATGTTGAAGACGCCGAGTTTTGAAGCGGGCGTGGAGTGGTTAGCTGAGCATCCCGAAGCCTGGATCGACAACCCTTATAAGTTTTCTAAGCAGTGCCTGGCCGCCTACACCTATCACGCCGTTGGCCTGGCTCAACCTTTGGGAATCCGAGTGAATTGTATTAACCCAGGCATTACCCAAACGAATCTCTCCGATGACTTCAGGCAATTGCTGGGGGGTGAGACCTACGACCGCATCGTGGATCTAACCGGTCGTGCTGGACGTCCGGAGGACATCGCGGGTCTCGCTGAATTTCTCAGCGTGGGTGACTCACACTGGATTAATGGGGTTGAGATCACGGCTGATGGCGGCTACTACGCGGGCGTTGTCGCTGGCAGGCACTGATGACGGCTCAGCACCAGCCAACGCTCAGCCTTGCGGCGGCTGCAAGGTCTTTGAGGCACAGCAAGATCAATCTAACGCCCTGAACGCTGGGGCTAACGTCACCTCCGCTTGCGAAAGGTCCATCGAGCCCTCTTGCAAGAAACACGCACGATAAAATGCCGAGGGCCCATACGCACTTTTGATCTCGCAATACTCAAACCCCAGCGCGTTGTAGTAGTCAGGATTTCCGAGCACAAAAAGCACATCAAGACTCCGCGTTCGTGCTGCATCGATAGCCGACCTAATCAATTGTTTGCCGATGCCTTGCCCCTGAGCACGCGGATGAACCGAGACGGGCGCGAGTTGGCCGGCACTCAGCACTGGCGTGCCTGAAACCTTTACTCTCGATACCGCAACATGCCCCTGAATCAAACCAACGTGATCGACCAGCACATGTTCGAAAAGCATGTCTCCATCCATCCTTAACTGCACAACGAGCGGCGCTTCCAAGACTTGGACCGCAGGCTGAGCATCGGTTTCAAATGCGCGCCGAATCAATTGGTCGACGCTTGAGTGATCTTTCGCCTCGAGGGGAGAAATTGAATGGTAAGGTTCTTTCACGCGCTTGATCGATCCGAAGGCCGCGCCCTGCACCCTGAGTCAGCTCGATCATCAGGCATCATCAGCCCTACCCTGATCGTGACTCGCGGATCGCGATTGAAATTCACGGTCTGCTTTCTTCCCGCGATAAACCCGCATGTCGATAGCCCGCCAGTGGGTCACTTGTAGGCTAAACAACAGTCTCGGCTCGGTTCTCATGTTTTCAAAGAATCGATCAACGGCCGCGGCATTAGCCGCAACGCCCTGTCCCACATACTTCTCTGCAAGTCGCCGGGACATCGGCCAGATATCTTCCTCAAGCCGATGATGCAAGGTTGCCAACCCTTCAATCGCGACGAACCCTGCCACAGGCGTTAACGCTTCGATGCACAACGAACACCGGGGATCACGCTGCAGCTGCTTACACCACACCCGGTGATCCGTTCCGGTCAACCAGAAGGTCCCCTCGTCATACAACCACCAAACAGGCACCGTGTAGGGTAATCCGTTCGCCCTGACCGAAGCCAAAACACCAATATGGGGCTGCTCCAGAAAGTCACGTTTCGTCGCCTCATCCATCCTAGGCATCGTGGATTTCCTCTTAATCTTCGATAATTCATCGCCGCGCTTGGTTCCGTCGAACAGCACATGTCGCGATCACAATCGATCATTTAAACAGCTTACAAGACGCGCTTTCCTCACGTGTGCGATCAACCGTCGCGATCAGTCAACTTCAATCCCGCGCCTCACATTTGATCACGCATATCGCGTCTCGACCCTTTCCGCAAAACCCGTTCCACTAAGAAGACGGTCTACCAAGTTATCGACGCTTACCCATAGGTGAATCCGCCTTGCCTGTGAGACTTGCGGAGCCGCGGCCTGAGCCCTTAGTTCATATCTCGAATCAAGACCCAGTACACGACCGACACGCTGAAATGCTGTGTCATCTTGTCAGCGAGTTAGGTTCTTAAGCGACCTCGTATCGATCAATCACGGCTCGAACCAATCCACTGCGGACGATGTCATCTCGAGTGAATGTATGCACTTTCACCTGCGGCAAATCACTTAGACGATCAATGGCATCAGCCAAGCCATTGGCACCCCGCAAGTCACTCTGCTGAACATCCCCGTTGATGACGACCGTGCAATCCGTTCCAATTCGCGTCAAGAACATTTTCATTTGTTGAATCGTGGTGTTTTGAGCCTCATCGAGAATGACAAAGGTTCCTGGCCCAAAGGTGCGTCCGCGCATATAGGCAAGGGGCGCTGCGACAATCCGTCCGTGACGAAGGTAATAATCCACTGCGCCACGGCCCAAACGTTCGTCCAAAATTTCTCTGAATGCTTCGATGTAAACGCCAAATTTTTCATCGATATCGCCTGGCAAGAAACCTAAATTCTCTCCCGCTTCGACTGCCGGGCGCGTCAGCAGAATGCGGTCGATCGTGCCTTTTTTTAATCCCTCTGCAGCAAGGCCCGCTGCACAATAACTCTTGCCTGTGCCTGCTGGCCCAACACCAAACGTTAACGCATGGGTCTGGATCGCCCTCATGTACGCTGATTGGCTCTCTGTTTTTGCCGTCAGCGGCGCAATTCGGGTGTCTCGGTTGCAGTGCAGCCTTAAGTCATACTCGGGCCAGCACGAATCCCTCAAAAACTGCGATGCAAACGCCCCTTCTCTTTCATCCCCCTGCTTTCGCTTTGACTTCTTACCGTTCATCTTGATGTACAGGTTCTTTACCGAACGTCGGGATTTAGCGGTCATACAAAAAACACCTCGCTGCAAGAAAAATCGATTCGAAACGCCCGGAAACTCGAAGTCGGTAAGGCGGTTCGTCTGGGTGATTGAATGGGAGTCCACGCAAACAGACGTGAAGACGTGCAGTGACATGGGTAGATGTTTTGGGCGCAGACACCAGCATCGGGGTCGATTTCACAAACTACAGACCGAGTGGATACTGACATTCAACCCCTAAACGAAGAAGGAACAGTCGCTTCGATATTAGCAAGGGTGCCAGTTCTTGCAATACCCTAAACGACAATTGGGGTCAGTTCTTGAAACCTTCAGGAATGTCTAAAGATTTCTCCATGATTAAGCGTCGATACTCGGCCTGGCATGGCCTATGGTGCTCAATCACCCAGCTCGTGGTCTGGTTGCGCGATCACCCACAACGCATCATTTTCCTCTTGGACGCGAGGGAGCGGTCGCAAACGGCACCGGGCTGTCTCCGGCTCAAGGCATTCTCCAGTATTCTTATTGAATCGATACCCATGCCATGGGCAGCGGACTTCATTAGGTGCACCCTCAATCTTCTGAAGCGGGCCCAGCAAATGCGGGCAGATCTTTGGCGTGAGCGTCCAATCGGACGTCATGGAGAGTTCATAAGTCTGACGATTGAGCTCGAAGGTGAGCGGTAGCTTATTTCGGAGCTGATCGACCGGCCCCAACTCAAGCCGCTGCGTCCGCGACCGATGCGCATCGAGCTGCCGCTGACGCTCTCGCATCATGGCCTCGTCTTCATCCCATAGTATCGAATAGAGCCTGCGCATCGATTCACCCAAGCTCGACACCTTATCCGCTGAAACATCGCTCAAGTAAAAGGACACTTCGATGTCCGTCGCGTGAGATGCGGCAGCCTTGAGGCGCGTCCAAATTTCACTGCGCTGAAGCCCACCCGCGTAGCTTCGAGCAACATACTGATTTTGATCCACGCACAGTTCGATGTGGCTCGAATGCTCTGGGCTCGACCAAACACGCCATCCCCATGAACCCGCTTCATCTAATTCGCAATAATCAAAAGAGGTTTCGTGAAGATAAGGAAGATGCTCCCAATCCAGCACGTTCTCCCAGACTCGTTCTATGGACGCTTCGATCCGTCGTTCAAGCTGACCGACCCTCGTGAGCGCAAGTTCATTCGGGTTTAAGGTGAGCGATTGGTTTTGAAGCGCAGGCATCTCTAGAGTCTACCCTAATACCCTGCCAGGGCCATTCACGTTCAGGAAATAGAGAGGTACCCTTCTTTATGATCGATCAGGCAACCCACAAAGAGGCACTACTATGACTGAAGACTCCGGGCTTCACTTACTGGAGCACCCACTCTCTCCTTATGTGCAAAAGGTGAAGCTCGCGCTGCATTTCAAGGGCCTCCCCTTCACAAGTGCCTACCCCATGACAAGCACCGATATCGCCGAGGATTTTGCCTTGAGTCCCCGAGGCGAAGTGCCGCTGCTTAAACATCGAGACTTGGCGCTTTACGATTCGCGTGTGATCTGCACCTACATTGATGAGACTTGGCCAGAGCCTGCGCTCATGCCCCAGAGCCCCTATGAGCGCGCACAAATTCGCTGGATTGAAGACGCGATGGATACGCATTTTGAGGCTAACACCTGGGGTCTCGCGGAAGTCACCATCTTTCGGCGTGCGACCGGCGAACTGGCTGATCGCCTGTCCCGTCATGCACAGGAACAAATTTTGAATTGGTTTCACTGGCTAGACCAGCGATTACCGAAAAGCGGGTGGTTTAACGGCCCAAGCTACGGTTGGGGCGATATGTGCGTGGTGCCGTTTGTTAATGGCGCGGCCCGATTTGATCTGCACCCTAGAGCTGGGACCGCGCTCGCCACCTGGCTCCGTCGCGTCAACGAGATCGACGCTGTCCGATTGACCCAAGCCGCAGCGACCGAGGCTGAACTCGACCCACTGACGATGCAAGCCGCGTTAACATCGGGTTTTAAGCGAGAGTACCGAGATCATCGATTAGAATGGATGATTCGAGCTGGCGGTATTGATGTGGTTGCCCAGGGCCTCTCCAACAACAACATTCGTTTCAATGGGAGCTTTTCGTGAACTCAATCATTTTGCACCACTACCCACCCAGCTTGTTCTCGGAGAAGGTCAGGATACTACTCGGTTACCTTCAGCTCGATTGGCAGTCGGTCATTATCCCGCCCATCATGCCCAGGCCCCACTTGATGCCACTCTCAGGCGGCTATAGAAAAACACCCATCATGCAAATCGGAGCGAATATCTACTGTGACACCGAGATTATTTGTCGAAAACTGAACAGCTTGAGCGACAAACCCGATCTCTACGCTGCCGGGTTTAATCCCGAGCGCGTCGCCCGGTGGGCCGATACCGAGCTATTCCGCACGACAGTCGCACTTAATTTCAGACCAGAAGCGATCGCAGCCCAAATGAGTCAGATGTCCTCCGCAGATCTCGAGGCTTTTCAGAAGGACCGTGCCGAGCTCTCGGGAGGCAGCGCGATCGTGGCCGTCGATCCAGCATCCGCTGAAGCCCATTTCAAAACGTTAATGGATCAACTGGCGCGTTCTCTCAAAACGCCCTTCTTATTCGGTGACATCCCTAGCATTGCAGATTTCAGCGTCTATCATTGCCTGTGGTTCGTGGCAGGCAATGCCGCCAACGCTCACCTCATGGACCCATGGCCCGCGGTGCTCGACTTCATGGCACGCGTAGGTGAATTTGGACATGGTCAGTTCACGGAGATTACAGCTGAAGCCGCATTGGAGATTGGCTGTCAGACCCCTCCTAGCTTGTCTGATGAGGCTCGAGTCGATGCAACCTTCGCCGGCGAGCTGACCCAAGGCATGGTCGTCGGCGTTGCGCCGAATGATTATGGCCGGACGCCCGTAGTTGGCAGTTTGCATGCTTGGACAAGGGATGAAATCGTCATTCTAAGAGACGATGCCCTTGCAGGTGACATCGCAGTGCACTTTCCGAATATCGGCTTTGAGGTTCAGACCTCCGATCTCTGAGCCCCGAGGGCCCTGGTATTGAAACAGGTACGAGCGTGCGCCCACGGATCAGGCAGCGGTTTTCTTGTCGACACACTTGAGCACTTCGGCCTGAAAGACTTTGCCTCGCTCATTCACAATGTCGAGCACATGGAGCGAGGTCGGCACAAACGCAAACCCGATCTGATGTTCAGGGTGCCATTGGAAAATAGAGCCTCCTAGGCCCATCCAACCATAGAATCCCTCTCGGCCAACATTCAGCCCCCGCTCAACGGGACCCATGTCGGGCAGGGTGTCAAAGCGCGCGATACCTCCCTGGCTGAACGTGGTGCGCATCCCCATATCTTCCGTTTTCAGCTCCGCATGAAGCGCTTGCCAGGCATCGCTCGATAGATAAGTTCGGCCCTCAAAGGAGCCGCCGGCGGCCAGCATGGCCGCGAGTTTTGCGTAGCCTCGTGCTGATCCGTGCGAATTCGCCGAGCAGGTCTCACCTTGGGCAATCGCATCATCGTTAAAGGACTCAATTCCCGTCATGCCTAAAATGGGTACGGGTAATTTACGATCAGCCCGTCCACGCATTTGTCGCACCATCGGAGCCAAATTACGCACTAAGTCGAAGAGATGGTGGGTCACCGACCGACCCATCCAGGCTGGGAGGCAACTTTTAAGCAAATGCTTCGTAAGAGACAAAGGCCTGAGTGGCGACCGCCTATTCAGTTCTTCTTCGGTGAGCCCAAGCGATACATCGATTCCAAGCGGGCCAGCGATGTCTTCTCTCAGGAACTCTCCGATGGTTCGTCCCTTCGCATCGATGCGCCTAAACACTTCGTTGACAATCCACCCGCGAGTGATCGCGTGATACTCCCTCTTGCTTCGTTCCGGGTTTGCATAATGTACAGGGTGCGTTTCTAGTTGCCTGCCAATCGAATTCGCCTTGATGCGATCAGTGCGCAAATCACTCGGATCAAGACTGATTTCTAATGCCGCCATGCCCGCCTCGTGGCGCATGAGGTCAGCAACCGTCAGCTCTGCCTTGCCATTGGCTGAAAACTCAGGCCAATAACTCGCGATCGGCTGACCGTAATCCAGCAAGCCCTGATCCACCAGCGAAGCCATAGCCAGGGCCTCAAGGTTCTTGCTGCTGCTGAATACGTTGACGATGGAGTCGGCATCGAAGGCCGCATCAGCTGTTTTTGATGCCCAGAGATCAACCACCTTCTCACCTCGATGGTAGACGCAGAGCTGAACATTGGTCTCGGCGCTGCGCGATACTTCCTTTTCAAAGCAGCGCTTAACCGACTCAAATTCTGGCGCGACCTGCCCATTGATTATCACTTTAGCCATCTCACCGACTCTCACCGTTTTTGTTGTAATGCCTGACCTCGGCTCGACCGAAGCGAGCCCAGGGCTATGATCACCTCAATTCGTCATCTCAACATACGCATCCCGACTCATGCGATAAAGCAAATTGCCAACCGCAAGGGCTCGCTCGTCTTGAGGATAAGACTCCACTGGAAATTTCGCGAGGGCCTTCTGCGAGCGCGTGTTCCGCTCGCCAATTTCGAAATATACGGCATTCACATGCTTGAATAGAAAAGACAGCTGGGTATGTTTGACCTCTTGGTTCGCTGCACCACCCCAAAGCGACCGAGCGATAAAGGAATATCCCAGGCGAATGTTGGGTTCTAGGACATCCAACCCATAAAAGCGCGTTGAACCCACAACCTGGCCTGATCCTCTGTCGACAATCGTGAAGCACCCTTCAGGATTCTGGAGACCTGCATCAAAAAATCGTTTAAAAACATCTAGTTTCCAGCGATCACTCTGAGGGTGCTGCGCCCACAGCTCCGGATCGCTCGCGACCTGATAAAGCCCGTCAAAATGTTGGGGTTGGGTCTGCAGAAGATGAAAGCGCTCGCTCTCTAGATTCACTTTGAAGGTATCGGCTGTCAGCATGGGCTTTGATCGCGCAAGATTTCGGCTTCGGATGCGGCCAAAACCTGCTCCGGCAGCGCAAATGCTCGTCGAGTCAACATCCATTGCTGAGCCACTTCAGCCGCCCGCAATGAACGATACACATGAGGGAAGAGGCCACCTCGAGGCGGCGATGGTTCGAAAACCAGCGATTTACCGAGGCGCGTTTGATCTAAGGCCAAGAGAACAACGGTCTCGTGTCCGTCAAAATACCGTGCCAGTGTCAGCGGGAGCTGGTGAGCCGATGACAAATGCACGTATCCATCTCGTGCATCCAAAGCAGTTTCGATCACTCCGGTGCGCTGCGCTACCGCCCATTCAGCCTCGGTGAGCACCTTAAACAAGAGACTCATTGCTCCATCACCTTCGGTTGGAGACATGCTTATTACTTGCTCAGCCGACGGCCAGCATGGCCAATCGTTCCGTAAACGAGGCGACGGCCAGAAAAGTCAAACCCAGCAACAGCTGGGCAAAAAAAGCGCCTCCGGCTTGGAGCACCCTGACATCAAAGGGCAGAACCTGCATGAACGCCTTGAACTCGAACACAACCCGCAAAACCACGTACCCGGCAATCAGATGGGCTGCAATATCCACAGGCGGGGCATCGTCGATCCAGGCACATCCGACCAGAACCGCACTGATCACCACACGCACCAACCATGAAAAAAATAGCTGCTCGAAGTCGATGAGCTGTTCGCGAAATGTTTGAGTCACTGGCTCCTCCTATGAGACTGGCGGTTACAGGCGGCGCATTGTTCCAGACGCGTGTCACGTTGACAAATCTTGCTGCTATTCACTGCTCGCTCGCCAAGCCATTCAGACGATCATCCAAGGTCATGCACAGGTTGGCGCATTGCGCCTCTCTCAGAGTCACTCAGCGCCTTCGATTGGCTGGCTTCTACGAAACAAGACCAACGCCTCAAAGCAACCTTCCTGACACACGAGGCGGTGCCAGCAACTCATGGAAGGCTCTCCAAACGGTTGCTAATCATTGGCAAGCTCTCAAGGTTGCGTCAGGATATCTCCCATGGCGCCTGACCCAAACATCCTGTCTTTAGCACCCATCGCGCTCGCGCTTGTTCTTTCGATCGCGACTCGACAAGTAATTCTGGGCCTTTTCGCGGGTCTATACTTAAGTGTCCTGATGATTCATGGTCCGGCACCGATCGATGGGCTCGTCACCTTAATCAAAGATCATGTGGTCCCCGAGGTCATCGACCCCTACAACGCCGGCGTGCTGGTGCTTCTCGCGTGCATCGGTGGCTTTGTTGCCTTGTTGGAAAGATCGGGCGGCGGCACTGCGCTTGCGCTCAACTTATCGAAAGGCGTGATGACGCGAACACGCCTGCAATTGACTGCCTGGGCTAGCGGCATTCTGATTTTTTTCTCCGATCTCGGCACACCCTTGATCGTCGGCCCTGCCTTTCGCTCGATGTTCGACCGCTTCCATGTCTCAAGACAAAAGCTCGCTTACCTGATCGATACCACTGCCTCGCCTGTGGCGATACTGATCCCATTCATTGGGTGGGGCGTTTACATCATGAGTCTCTTGAATCAACAGATTGAGCATCTTGATCTCAGTCGTCAGGACTATGAGCTGCTTCTTAGCGCGCTGCCTTTCCAATTTTATGCTTGGCTCGCATTGAGTTCAGTCCCGATGATGCTTCTACTGCGACTCGAATTTGGTCCCATGCATGCCGTCGAAGATGTAGCTAAAAGAGCACACCCATCAGATGATCTCGCCCAGAATCCGGCCACCGCAACCGGCGGCGCTCAAGGGCACGCCGTATTCATCTGGCTGCCACTCGCGGTGTTAGGCTGCATGCTGTTTTGGATTCTGGGACCACAAGGTTTCCCCTTCGAGCGTGTGAGTGGCACAGATTTTCGGGCTGGACTCTCATCCGCGTATATTCTGGCGACGCTCACGCTCGTCGCCCTCATGTTCTTTTTCAAGACTCAGAGCCTGGTGAGCGCGTTCACGACTTACATCACAGGTATGAATCGTATGATGCCCATTGCCGTGATGCTTCTGCTCGCTTGGGCCATGAGCAATTGCCTAGCGCAGCTTGGCGCAGACCGGTTCGTCGCCCAAGCACTTGCTGCACAATTTGATCAAATATTGCTCCCCCCGTTCATTTTCATCGTGGCCTGCCTGATCTCTTTTGCGACCGGTTCGTCCTGGGGAACCTTTGCCCTGATCTTCCCGCTCGCGCTTCCCGCCGCGGTGGCGATGGATGCCTCTCTCGCACTCAGTGTTGCCGCAGTACTGTCTGGCGGCCTGTTTGGCGATCATGCCTCACCGATTTCTGAAACGACCATTCTTGCCTCAGCCGGCGCAGACATTGACACCTTGGAGCACTTCAGAACCCAACTTCCTTATGCGTTGATGAATGGTACCTTGTGCCTCGCTGGACTGTTATTGGCAAGTGCTACGTCACTCGTGTGGAGCTTGCCTATTCTGCTTGCAGCCCAGCTCACATGTTTGGTGTTGATTAAGCAGCTGCTCAAACCGAGCTGACGTCCGCCCCCCGCTCGTCAGCTCGCGCATCATGACCTCCAAGTGATTGGGCGCCCTGACCAAACCGCGAGCCCGACCGTTCAAACTGCCCTCTCTGTCATTGAACTTTCTCGAACCAGAAGGGAACAGGCAGTCGACTTCAAGGCATCGTCATCTCGATCAAGCCTGGTGAGCTACGAAGGGGCGGCAATCCTCGCACGACTTCGACCGAAAAAGGCCGCAATTCGAATTAACCAAGCGCTGACGGCGAGGGTAAGTAAGCCACCAAAAATAATCCCGCCATTATCCTGAAACCGAGCAAAGTAAGTGACGAAAAAACCCGTAAAGATCGCATAACTCGCGACCCAATGCAGCACACGCCAACTTCGGCCCATTGCCCGAACAGACCAATTGTTAGAAGTTGCGACTTGGAGCACGAGCAATGAATAAATCACGAGGGCCGCGGCATCATCCGCAGTGAACCAGGTCTCATGCTGATCGTGCAGCAGCAAGATCGCGAACATGTGGCAGAGGTGAGCCGCGCCGAAGGTCAACCCAAGGAGGCGACGCTTGGGGCGAAGTGCTTTCACGAACCCAACTTTCATCAGCAGATTCAGAGCCATCAGCTGATTTAGAGCGCCTAGGATAAAAATCGGTAAGAAGAAAAAGAATGCGAGCCTCGCGGTATAACGAGTGAACAGCTCGTAGTCTTGCGCCGCACCGTCACCCATGCCTAGGGAAAACCAGAACGCAAGCAATAACCCAACGATCAAGGTAAGCGTTGCGAAAAAAGTCGCAGGATCAAAAGGTATGATTCGCATCTCAAAAAAGAGTGAGACAGTGCCCCACATTGACGCAAGCGGGGCTCTTGTTAGCCACCCGTCTTAACCGTCAGCCAAGGCTTGCTCCTCAGCATCCATCTCCGCAGGAATAGACTCAAAGAGCGGTGTCGACAAGTAACGCTCGCCCGTGTCCGGCAGCATCACCAACATCACTGAGCCCTCAGGCGCGCGGTCTGCCACTTCCATCGCCGTCGCCAAAGTAGACCCCCCCGATATTCCAGTGAGAATACCCTCTTCGGCGGCTAACCGCCTCGCCCACCGCATGCCTTCTTCTCCATTGACGGGCAAGACTTCATCGAAGTACTCGTTGTCGATGCTTTCTTGTAGCACATTCGGAATGAAATCCGGCGTCCATCCCTGAATCATATGGGGCTGCCACGCTGGGTGACTTTCCGCTGGCGAGCCGTCTTCTAACCGCGCCTGCGCTTGACCCGAACCGAGGAGCGGCGCGTTGTGGGGTTCTGAAACAATAATCTTGCAGCCAGGTCGCTCCCGTCTTAGAACCCGGGCGACACCCGTGACCGTACCCCCAGTGCCATAGCCTGTTACCCAGTAGTCGAGCTGAGCGTCATTAAAATCGGCAATGATTTCACGGCCGGTGGTCCGCTCATGAATATCCGCGTTTGCTTCAGTTTCAAATTGTCGGGCAAAGAACCAGCCATTTTGTTCTGCCAGTTGCCTCGCCTTATCGACCATGCCCGTGCCTTTTGCTTCTTTCGGCGTCAGCACGACTTTCGCTCCTAGCATGCGCATGAGCCGACGACGTTCAACTGAGAAGGTTTCAACCATAGTGATGACCAAGGGGTAGCCTTTAGCGGCGCAAACCATGGCAAGGCCAATGCCGGTATTGCCAGAAGTGGCTTCCACGACCGTTTGTCCTGGCATCAAAAGGCCTTCCCTCTCGGCCCGCTCAATAATGCTGAGCGCAAGACGATCCTTCACTGAGCTGAGTGGGTTAAAAGACTCAACTTTGACGTACATGGTGACATGGGCTGGGGCGATGCGATTAAGACGAACGCACGGCGTATCGCCAACTGTTTGAACAATATTGTCAAAGGTCCGGCCTCGGCCCTCGGTTTGATAACGATCACTCACCTCACATGCTCCCTTAATCAGCGCCTTTTAACGCTATGTGTTTAATGCCCTCAGGCTATGTTTTATGCCCTTAGGCTAAGCGAATTGCCGAGATTTAGGAAAGTCTCAATCGTCATATGAATAGACCCGTCGATACGTTCCTCTTGGCTTACAAGACCCCGCCAGAAAAATCTGAGGCCCCCATGAGCGATCACCAACCGTGCAAAAACGCTGTGCCATTCAATTTGAGAGCTCGACCCTGACCTCAGTGCTGAGGCGCTGCCATGTGTTTTAGTAGCGAGCGGGTGAGCGCTTTTTCCTCGGGGTTGAGATAGTACTCAGATGCTGCGAAATCAGTGACACCGGCTTCAAGCATCGCTTGGATGCAATCCTCGCACTGCGCCCTGGATCCAACGATCGCCAATTCACCTGGTCCCGCAACCCCCTCTTTTTCAAACATGGCCTGATATGAGGGAAGGGTCGCATACATCTTGAGGCCACGACCAATGGCAGCCCGAACCGTTTTCTCGTCGTCGGTCACACAGACGGGCAGCGTCGCAATCACTCGCGGCGCACTTCGCCCTACTGAGGCCGCAGCATCCGAGAGTCTGGGCACGATATGTTCGCGAACCGTTCTTGGGCCCACCCATGCGAGCGTGGTACCGGCACTCTGCCGCCCCGCGACACCAAGCGCTTGCGGCCCTAGAGCCGCCACCACAACCTGGATAGATTTCGCGGGTTTACCGCCAAAGAATTGCGCATCGCCACTCAGCATCTCACCCGATGCCCTGACCTCGCCAGACTCGAGTAAGGGAACCAATAGGTTGAGACTTTCTTTCAGATGTCGAATCGGTTTTTCAAACCCAATGCCCAGTTGCGCCATCATGATTTCATGCGAGAGTCCAACCCCAAGCGTAAATCTAGTCTTTATCGCATTGGCGGTGGTCAACGCCTGGCCCGCCAACGCAATCGGATGCCTGGGCTGCAGCGGAATAACGGCCGTACCTAACTCCATCTCTCGCACCGTTTGGCCAACCAGCGCTAAGACGGTCATCGCATCAAACCCGCCAGTCGGGTGCTCTGCGAGCCAATAACTTTTGAATCCATCTCGCTCGGCCTGAAGCGCATGATCGATCACCCGTTGGACGCTCGCTGATTGGACCAACCCCGTACCATTGATGCCAATTTTCATCGTATCTCTCTTTATCAAAAACGCGTGTTTTCGCCTTTGCCATTTATTAAGTTCATTTGCGTTGAGACATTGCCTAAATGACGATTCACCGTTTGACGAACCAGACGAGGAATAGCGACCCTAATTTTAAGCTCGGTGAGCAAACCGATTGCTTAGAGTGGATTTCCACCTAAAACCGCAGGCGTTTCACAATAAGTCTTTAGTATGTAATGTTGATGCGCCTCTATTCTGGGAGAGAGCGCAGCGGCGATTTCAGGCACTTGGCCGTTCGCTGCAAAGAATTTAAGCATCCCTTGGTTTTGCTGCGTCACCGGCATGATGTCGGGAGGTGTCGCCGTAACGCCCATACTCATCGTCGCCCAGTAGATATCTGCGGCGGTCACAGCATGCCCCACCAGATAACGAGACCCACTCGCTTCTTGATCTTGGAGTCGAGCGTCCAACAGCGTCAAGACTTCAGCGATTTTTCGAGGCGCCTCAGCGCTCGCAGCCTCACTGTAACCGTATTTCCGACTCAACGGCCCGTCACTTATAATGCGCATATTCCAGACAAGCCCATCCTCACCCAGAACCACCGCGCACAGACCGAACATATCAACGCGAGAGCCAACATCGTCCGGAATCAATTTTGGGGCATCAGCACGGCCAATGCGCTCGGCGAGTGCGAGCTGCTCAATCCATACGTTTCTTGGCCGCTCTTCATCATGAAACATCGTCGGCAAGCTCGTCTGACTGGTCAGTTCATAAAGTCGCGCCTGCCGATCTTCACCCGTTTCCTTGTCTACGCCCATCATCGGATGAAGCGCTCGTATGAGCGGAATGCCTTTCACGTAGCAGATATTTTTCAGCGCCTCTGAATACAATGCCTGAAGACCAGGAATGAAAGTGACCCGCGTCCCCTCTTTCATGGCAGCCGCTTCATCCAGACTTACGAATATCAGTGATTCACTGTTCATCTCGCTTTTCTCTCCCAAACGTCCACTTTTATCAACATCAGTGAACGCGCTGAGGCGGCGGCGGTCAAGCGAAACCAAACTTTTCCTTTGAAATTTTGCTGACAAAATCCAACAATTAACGCGAGGCGGGAACAGGAGATAATTGTTCCAGACGGCCGATAAGTTAGCTCACCGCCGTTCTATCGATCATCCGTTTTTCGTTTCTTTGAAGCGATCAAGATAACTAACAGGCAAATCATCACTCCGACGACACCACCAACCACTTCATTTTCCACGATGACTGTCCTCTAACGCGCTCAACGAATGACGGGTAACATTCTCTTCATCATTCCCACTCAATGGTTGCAGGCGGTTTACTCGAGATATCCAAGGTTACGCGTGAAATTTCTCTAATCTCGTTGATGATTCGAGATGAGACCGTTTCTAAGAACTCATAGGGTAGCCGTGCCGCGCGAGCGGTCATGAAATCGATGGTTTCAACCGCCCGAAGCGCCACCACATACTCATAACGACGGGCATCACCTACCACACCCACGGACTTCACAGGCAAGAAGACGGTGAAAGCTTGGCTCACCACATCGTACAAATTGGCAGCTCTCAGCTCTTCGATATAAATCGCATCCGCTCGTCGAAGAATATCAGCATACTCACGCTTGACCTCCCCTAGGATTCGCACGCCGAGGCCGGGACCGGGGAATGGGTGCCGAAATACCATTTCACTGGGCAATCCAAGGGCAAGCCCTATCTTTCTAACTTCGTCTTTGAAGAGTTCCCTTAGGGGCTCCACAAGCTCGAGCTTCATATCTTCCGGCAGGCCACCCACATTGTGATGTGACTTGATCACGTGCGCTTTACCGCCAGCCAAACCACCCGATTCAATGAGGTCGGGATAAATGGTGCCCTGTGCCAGGAAGCGCGCACCTTCAATTTTGTCAGCTTCGGCATCGAAGACTTCTACAAAGGTATTGCCAATGACCTTGCGCTTCGCCTCGGGGTCGGTCACGCCTTCGAGGCGCGTTAGAAAGGTGTCACTCGCATCTACCTGAATGACCCTTATATCCAGCGCATTAT
>Ga0255757_10001616_pt1 | contig 21751 bp, 13 predicted proteins | sample 071ome_27_FD_179957 | JGI IMG/M metagenome (GOLD analysis project Ga0255757, IMG submission 179957) | Coastal salt marsh microbial communities from the Groves Creek Marsh, Skidaway Island, Georgia - 071409AT metaG (version 2) | ecosystem: Environmental > Aquatic > Marine > Intertidal zone >...
GCAGAGCTCGTCGACATCGAGCATCTCCAAGACCTCGTCACGCAGCAAGGCGATACGGTCCGCGCGTTGAAAGCGGCGGAAAGTCCCAATCAGGAAGACATTTCCCGGGCGATTGAAAAGCTGAAGCAACTCAAGATCGAGCTGAGCGAGGAAATCGCGCGAAGGAAAGAGTCCGGGGACAACGCGGTGAAGTCGAAGGAAGATTTCCGGGCGAAAGTGGCCAACTCGTTGGAATCGAGATTGTTTTATATTCCGAGTTTTAAAATTTACGGCGGCGTGGGTGGATTGTACGACTACGGGCCTCCCGGGTGCGCGGTGAAGGCGAACGTGCAAAAGATTTGGCGGCACCACTTTGTGATCGAAGAGTCGATGTTGGAAGTGGAGTGCCCGTCGGTGACGTTAGGGACGGTGTTGAAAGCGAGTGGGCACGTCGATCGGTTCACGGATTTGATGGTGAAAGACGTGCAGACGGAGGAGTGCTTTCGCGCGGACCATTTGTTGGGCGATCGATTGGAAGAGTTGATCGCGGATCCAGCGACGAGGAAGGATGAAAAAGCGGAGCTTGAGATGTTGTACGCGAGATTGGACGAGTTGAAGGAAGATGAGATGAAGGAGGCGTTGAAGAGGTGCGGCTGCGTCAGTCCAGAGACGAAGAACGAGCTGAGCGATCCGTACCCGTTCAATTTGATGTTTCCGACGACGATTGGGCCGAGTGGGAACATTCAAGGGTTTTTGAGGCCAGAAACTGCGCAAGGCATGTTTGTGAACTTTAGAGAGTTGTTGTATTTTAACGGCGGGAAGTTGCCGTTCGCGTGCGCGCAGATTGGGCAATCGTTCAGAAACGAGATCGCCCCGAGAGCCGGGTTGTTGCGAGTGAGAGAGTTCACGCAAGCGGAAATCGAGCACTTTTGCCATCCGACGAAGAAGGACCACCCGAGATTTGACGAAGTTGCGGAGATAGAGTTGAACTTGTTCAGTCAAGAGGCTCAGTTGCAAGCCGGGAAAAAAGAACCGTTTTTGATGAAAACGGGCGAGGCTGTGGAGAAGGGCATCATCGCGAACCAGACTTTGGCGTATTTCGTCGCGAGAACGCACTTGTTTTTGAAAGAGTTAGGCGTGGACATGCAACGCGTTCGATTTCGTCAGCATTTGAGACACGAGATGGCGCACTACGCGCAAGATTGCTGGGACGCGGAGATTGAGTGCTCCTACGGATGGATCGAGTGTGTCGGTTTGGCGGATCGATCGGCGTACGATTTAGACGCGCACTCGAAGGCGAGCAAAGTAGATTTACAAGCGTATGAGTTGTTCGACGAACCAGTCGAAGAAATCGTTGTAGAGGTGAAAATGAACAAACAGATATTAGGGAAAGCGTTTAAAAAAGACCAAAAGTTTGTCATCGACGCGTTGACGTCGTTGGACGAAGCCGCGGCGGCGAAGATCGAGAAAGATTTCGAAGACAAGGGCGAAACCGATTTGGAGAACGTTCAAGGCATAGAAGGTGGGAAAGCGACGATTACGAAGGACATGGTGCTCGAAATGAAAAAGAAAACGAAAAAAGTGAGCGGGAGAAATTACACGCCGTCCGTCATCGAGCCGTCGTTTGGTATCGGAAGAATTATGTATTGCCTCTTTGAACACGCGTTTTACGTTCGCGAAGGTGACGACGAAAACAAAGCCGTCTTCAAGCTTCCTCCGCAAGTCGCTCCGATCAAATGCACAATCTTCCCTCTCGTGAACAACGCGGAAATGAACGCCGCCGCTCACGTGATTTACAAATCGTTGACCAAACTCGCGGTTTCCGCAAAATTAGACACCACCGCCATTTCCATCGGCAAACGATACTGCCGAACGGACGAGCTCGGTGTCCCGTTCGCCATCACCATCGACCACAGAACCATCGGCCACACGTCCACCCCGAAAGACGAGACGGTTACCGTCCGCGAGAGAGACTCGTGCGAACAAGTGCGCATTAAAGTCGACGAGGTGGCAAAATTCATCGCCGATTTGAGTTCGGGAGATATCGAGTGGAGCGAAGCGACCAAAGCGCTCGAGAAAGTCACGGCGCAGCAAGAATAATAGTATTTAACGAAAAGAAAGAGAGAGAGAGAGAGAAGAGAGAGAGAGATTTATTGCTATATATGTATGCACACACACAACGATACAAGTGATGAATAAACTACGCGACGCCTCGTTTCGAAGCCTTTCTTCATTTTTTTTCACGCAAACACACACGCGTTTGAGCGTCTACGTCGACACAAAAAACTTCCCCAACGCGACACTTTTTATTCCGAGAAAAGACGAGAGACACCGAAATGACGACGGCCAGCGCGATGGCATCGTCGTCGTTCATCTCCCGCGCTGGCGCCGGAGGAGTATTGAACGAAGGGAGGAGAAGAAGAACAACAACGACGACGCAACCTCTCCGCGCTTCTTCGAAAAGGTGGGATAAAAAATTGGATTACGTCGTCGTCTCCGTTTCCAAAAGTGGGAGACGAAGACGAACGCGAACGACGACGACGACGACGACGATAGGCGCGATACGGGAACCAGAGGTGACGTCGTCGATGTCTTCTTCATCATCTTCATCTTCACGAGTGGATTCGAACGGGTTTACGAGCAGCAGTTCGAGCAGCAGCGCGAGTTTAAGCTCGTTGCGGTCCAGCGATGCGAGGATTAAGAGGAACACGAAGAAGAACGCGGGAGGAGGCGCGACGTCGTCCGAGAAGAAAATGAACGATAACAGCACCGCGAACGACGACATGGATGGAAAAATCACAGAAGAGAGGAAGAATAATAACAAGAGTAAATCTTCGTTAGAGCAACTGTTAGTCCCGGAGTACAAGACGGAATCGGCGGGGTGCGGCGACGGCATAGTGGATATGACGGGGCCGCAGAAAGTGGCGACGCAGCGATCGCAAGCGCCGTTACCGTACGACCCGATTCGAACGAGCCAAAAGTATAAGAAATCTCCCGTGAAGGTTGCGTTTCGTGCGGTGGAGATTGCGACGTCGATTGGGAGTTGGTTGACGTTGGTCGCCGCGGACGCGGCAAGCGATTCGGTGGAGAAGAACGCCGGGGTGAGAGCCGCGCAGTTGAGAGAAAAGTTGACGAAGTTAGGGCCGGCGTTCGTGAAGGTTGGACAAGCGCTGTCGACGAGACCAGATTTGTTGCCAGGGCGGTACTTAGAGGAGTTGTCGAGTTTGCAAGACGCGTTGCCGACGTTTTCGGATAAAGAGGCGTTTGCGCTCGTGGAGAAAGAGTTGGGGAGGAAGATGAAGGACACGTTTAAAACGATAACACCGCAACCAATCGCGGCGGCATCGTTGGGCCAAGTTTATAAAGCGACGACGCTGGATACGAACAAAACTGTCGCTTTGAAAGTGCAGCGTCCGTCTATTTATGAAGGTCTGGAGCTCGATTTTCATCTCATTCGCATGTTCGGCGCGGTGGTGGACGCAAACGTGGAGAGTTTGAACACATCGATTGTTTCGTTAGTCGACGAGTTTGCCGAACGCGTGTTTTTGGAGTTGAATTACGTGCAAGAAGGTATCAACGCTGAACGCTTTGCGCGTTTGTATGGCGATCATCCCGACGTCGTCGTCCCGACCATAGATTGGGAGCGAACGTCTGCGAGAGTTCTGACCATGGAATTTATCGAAGGCACAAAACTTTCCGAGCGCGAAAAATTAAAAGAGAAAGGTTTGGACGTGTTGAGTCTAGTGGACATTGGCATTCAGTGTTCGTTGAGGCAACTGTTGGAGTTTGGGTATTTCCACGCCGATCCTCATCCGGGGAATTTATTAGCCACAAAGGAAGGGAAACTCGCATTTCTCGATTTCGGGATGATGTCTGAAACGCCGGAAACTGCGAGATATGCAATCATCGACCACGTCGTGCACTTGGTGAACAGAGACTACGAGGCCATGGCGAAGGATTATTACAAGCTGGAGTTTTTGGATGAAAGTGTTGACGTAAAACCAATCGTCCCGGCTTTGGCGAATTTTTTCGACGATGTGTTGGAAGCGTCGGTGGAAGAGTTAAACTTTAAAACCATCACGGACGGGTTAGGCGGGGTCTTATATGCGTACCCGTTCAACGTTCCCGGGTATTACGCTTTAATTTTACGAAGTTTAACCGTGTTGGAAGGATTAGCGCTGAGTACGGATCCGAAATTCAAAGTGTTGGCAAAAGCATACCCGTACGTCGCAAGACGTTTGCTTACGGACCCTCGACCGGAGTTGAGAGAAAGTTTCAAAGAGTTAATGTTTAAAGACGACGTGTTTCGATGGAACCGCTTGGAAAACTTACTCAGGGAAGGTTCGAAAAACAGTGAATTCAACGCCGAGGATGTGTTACCGCCTCTGCTTGATCTCGCTTTGGATAACGATAACGGTAAAAACACTCTGCGTCCGTTGATTGAAAAAGAAACGATCAAAGTCATCGAAGCTTTAATGTTGACCTCGGCGAACGATATCGCCAAAGATCCCAACTTGAAACCGTTAGTGGACGCGTTACCGGAGCAAATCAAAAGCTTACCTCCAATCACCATCGGCGGCTCCGTCGCTCAAAAGAAAGACTTGGAGCGAACGAGAGAGAGCGTGAGCAGATGCTTTCAGCTCTACGCAAACGCGTCGTCGTCGTCATCCTCATCATCGACAACTGGCGGCGAGCTCGATTTACAGAAAGCCCAAAAACAATTGACGGTATTGACAAACGCGTTGCGTCAACCGAGCGCACAAGATTTCGTGCGCGCCGTGATTGGCGGCGTCGCGGAAAGAATCACCGCTCGGTTCATCAACTCCCTCTTGCGCAGTAGCGGCGGAACTGCTGCTGCCGCTGATGCCGCCGCCGGCCCACGATAGACACAGAGAAGAACCAGAAAAATGTTCATTCTATTTTAATTGTTTTAATATAAAACGTTTTTTATAATTACACAGCTGCTGCGAAGAAAAGAATGTACAATGTTAAAAGAGCTAATGGTGGTTACGCACGTGGCGTTTCAAATTACTAGATTGAGTAAATCTCTTCTCGCAAACATCGCATTCATACGGTTTCTCTCCAGTGTGAATACGCATGTGGATTTGCAAAAGATCAGTTCTCGTAAATCTCTTCTGGCAAACATCACATTCATACCGTTTCTCTCGAGTGTGAATACGCATGTGGTATTGCAAACTACTAGATTGAATAAAACGCTTCTCGCAAACGTCGCATTCGTACGGCTTCTCTCCAGTGTGAGTGCGCATGTGGTATTGCAAAAGATCAGTTCTCGTAAATCTCTTCTCACACACATGACATTCGTACGATTTCTCTCCAGTGTGAATACGCATGTGGATTTGCAAAAGATCAGTTCTCGTAAATCTCTTCTGGTAAACATCACATTCATACGGCTTCTCTCCAGTGTGAATACGCATGTGGCTTTGCAAACTACCAGATTGAATAAAACGCTTCTCGCAAACGTCGCATTCGTACGGCTTCTCTCCAGTGTGAGTGCGCATGTGGTATTGCAAACTACCAGTTGTCGTAAATCTCTTCTCGCAAACATCGCACTCGTACGGTTTCTCTCCAGTGTGAATACGCATGTGGTTTTGCAAAAGATCAGTTCTCGTAAATCTCTTCTCACACACATGACATTCGTACGATTTCTCTCCAGTGTGAGTGCGCATGTGGTTTTGCAAATGACTAGATGTCCTAAATCTCTTCTGGCAAACATCACATTCATACGGCTTCTCTCCAGTGTGAATACGCATGTGGCTTTGCAAACTACCAGATTGAATAAAACGCTTCTCGCAAACGTCGCATTCATACGGTTTCTCTCCAGTGTGAATACGCATGTGGATTTGCAAATGACTAGATTTCCTAAATCTCTTCTGGCAAACATCACATTCATACGGTTTCTCTCCAGTGTGAATACGCATGTGCTTTTGCAAAAGATCAGTTCTCCTAAATCTCTTCTCACACACATCGCACTCGTACGGCTTCTCTCCAGTGTGAATACGCATGTGGCTTTGCAAACTACCAGATTGAATAAAACGCTTCTCGCAAACATCACATTCGTACGGCTTCTCTCCAGTGTGGATGCGCATGTGGTCTTGCAAATTACTAGATTGAATGAAACGCTTCTCGCAAACATCGCACTCGTACGGCTTCTCTCCAGTGTGGATGCGCATGTGGTTTTTCAAATCACTAGATTTAATAAAACGCTTCTCGCAAACGTCGCATTCATACGGTTTCTCTCCAGTGTGAGTGCGCATGTGAGTTTGCAAATGAATAGATTGACTGAAACTCTTCTCGCAAACGTCGCATTCATACGGTTTCTCTCCAGTGTGAGTGCGCATGTGGATTTGCAAACTACTAGATTTAATAAAACGCTTCTCGCAAACGTCGCATTCATACGGTTTCTCTCCAGTGTGAGTGCGCATGTGGTCTTGCAAACCACCAGTTTGAATGAAACGCTTCTCGCAAACGTCGCATTCGTACGGTTTCTCTCCAGTGTGAGTGCGCATGTGGTATTGCAAACCACCAGTTGTCGTAAATCTCTTCTGGCAAACATCACATTCGTACGGCTTCTCTCCCGTGTGAGTACGCATGTGAGTTTGCAAACTACTAGATTGACTGAAACGCTTCTCGCAAACACCACATTCGTTCGTCCTCTTCCTCTTCGTTGTTCCTGTCGTAAAAGCAGCGCTCTCTTCGTTTCGTATCTTTTGATTTTCTTTCGTTTCTTCGTTAGGTATTTTCACGCACAACACCAACTTTTCTTCTTCTTCTTCTTCTTCTCTCCTCTCTCTGCTACTACTCACCACGATCGTCTTCGCGTTGACCGCCCTTTGCGGATTCGCGCTCTTTCGTCGCATCGCGAATGATAACGATTTTTATTTTGCCGCGTGAATAAGTGCGTATACGTATGTGAATATCCGAAGAAATGGAGAACTTTTTTCCCCAACATCGTATCTAAAAGTCGTTAACCCAACGCCGCAACGCACCTCTTCACTTCGCGCACATCGCGCACGACGCACCCAACAATAATAACAACAACAACAACAACAACGATGCCCTCTTCCTCCTCTTCAAAACTCGCGCAACTCATCGAGTCCATCAAATCCTCCGACGTCGCGCGGACGCAAACTTTGTGCAACGAAATCTCCCCGTTCGATGTCAACTCCGGCGTGGAGTGCGACGGCGACGGGGAGGAGGATTTCCCTCTGCAAGTCGCTCTGGGTGCGCATTTTTTCTCGTTCCATCTCTCTCTCTCTCTCTGCCGTTCGCGATCGCGATCGCTTTTCGCCGGCTCTGCGTCCTCCAGAGCGCTCTTCTTCCGCCTCCGATTTCTTTTATGAAACTCACACCTAAAATACGATAACACCAACGAATACAGACGCGCACCTGGCAAAAAAATCCAACGACTCGTTCGCGTGCTTCGCCGCGGTTTGCGGTCACACGCACTTAAACCCGGACAAAGACGTCTGGAAAGACGGGAAAACCGCGCTGCAACGCGCCGCGGAAAATTTAGACGCGCGCGCGTGCTTCGCGCTGTTGGAGCGCAAAGCGAGCGTCTCGGCGAAAAACCACCGAGACGGGAATAAAACCGCCGTCGAGTACGCCGAACGCGCCGCGCCGATTGCGAAAACAAACGAGGCGCTCGAAAACAAAGAGCGCGTGGTGAAGCTGCTCCGGGCGGAGAGAGACGGCACCGAAGAAGGGTTGGAGAGGTTTAAGAAGAAGCTAAATCTGTAAAATTTTTGTAGTAGAACTAGTATAGCGGCTAAAATCTATTTACCAACGGCTACGTACGCATCCATGATCCGTTTCAAAGTTCGATCGGATCTGTGGTAACACGCGATGTTCGACCAAATTTTAAATTCGCTGTACGATTCGTGCCAGCAGTTTGTCACTTGAATGAGTTTACCGCTGTTTGTACTCCAAAAGCACTCGTACTCCATCGCGTCCAACATATCTATCGAATCCTTTAAATCGAAAGTCTTCCACTTACCCACTCCGTGATTTTCAAACTGGACGTAGGACGGCTTCAAAGACAGCAAAGTCATGGATGCTCCGATTAATACGGCTGCGTCGTTACCTTCCGTGTCGATTTTCAAAACATCGAGACGAGTGATACTTTCTTTCCGCACGAATCCGTCCACCGTTATCACCGGAGTCTGGTGAAATTCGGAATACCTTTCCGTTTTCAAATTTGGATTCGCCGTCATGCCGATTCCAATATTCTCCTGGCCGGCGGTTATCTTCGGAAACTTGACTGTATTTGGCCATGAACTCGATGACACCGCGTTGTAGTGCACTGTCAGTCCGATGTCGGCCAATTTCATTTCTTCCGCAGCGGCGTGAACTCTCTCGAATGTTTCGTAGCTCGCTTCTATGCAATAGTGTCTGTATTTAATGCCTTTACTACTTCCGCGGTCATCACCCGACGACGACGACGATCCTCGCACCGCTTCGTCCCATTTCTTCTTCTCCCACGAGCACGAAAATTCCGGAAAACTGGTCAGCTTTTGAAACCGCGCGACGCTCGCTCTCGGCTCTTTCGTGAACCTTCGCAACTGAAGAATAGCGTCCGTTCCTTTGTTGCACCCGACTTCAATCGCGGCAAAAGAGCCAACTTCGCTACCAATAATACTCCGCGTCCACTCGTCGTACCATTTTTCATCCGGACACGTCGTCGGCTCCTTCCGAAACAGCTTCGCGTTTCTTTCGATCCGGCTCGCGTCGCACTTCGGGTACACTTCGCTTCTCACAGGGAAAGGCACAGAAGAGGACAAAGAAGACAAAGCGTCCGCGCTTCTCCTTTCCTCCTCTTCTCCTCCTCTTCCTTTCGCTAAAAAAAAAGAAGCGTCGTCCCTCTCTTCCTCCCGAGGATGATTTTGATGATGATTATCACGTTGTTCTTCTTGTTCTCGTTGCTGTCGACGCGCCGCTTTCAACGACAGCAAACGCGCGTTGAGCGAGAGCGAGAGGAAGAGAAGAACGAGAAGAGAGAGATTGGTGCTTTTAACCCCCACTCCTCGAAGACGCATTTCTTTTGTCCTCCGTAAACAACAACAACCGTCGTCGTCGTCGTCTCTCCTTTTCGCGACGATCGACGATCGCAGACGTCGGATGCGTCGGGGGCAGCGACGAGTTGCGAGACTTGAATTGGAATTGGAAAATTGGAAAAACGTGCACCAGATATTGTGTCGCGTCGCGGGAGAAAAAAAGCGCGCACATCTCAACGCGCATCAATCAATCATGCGCCGACACCACCGAGACCTTTTTTCGCGTCGTCTCGCCGTCCTCCTCTCGAGGAGCGAGAAGAGAGTAGGACGCGTTGGAGAGGTTTCTTCTTCGGTTTCTTCTTCTTCTTCGCGTTCCGGGATTCGCACTTTTTTACCGCGCGGAGAAGAAGGAGAAGAAGAAGAAGAGAGAAACGACGCGAGGAGAGGGACGAGAACATCTTCTTCTTTTACGTTTTCAGGCGGCGGCATTCGCGGAAGCAGCAACGACGTTCGGGGGGGTCTTCGCGGTTGGTTCTCGTCTCCTCCTCCTCCTCTGGCGTTCAACGCCTCGTTCTTCGCGAGAGGCAAACACGGCAAGAATAAGAACAAGAATAAAGGCGGAAAGAAAGGTAGCAATAGCAGTAGCAGCAGTAGCAGCGACGAGGACGACGACGAGGACGAGACCGGCGATGACGACGACGAGGAGGAGGAAGGCGCGGACGCGACGCCGTTTACGGCGGCGTCCGTCGAGCGCGAAACGGCGCGAGCGGTGGAAAACTTGAAACTCGAACTCGGGAAACTCCGAACGTCTCGCGCGTCCACCGGTGTCGTGGAGAATATCATGATTGACAATATTTACGACAGTTCCGGGCCTCCGGTGCCGCTGAAATCGCTGGGCGCGATTACCGTTCGAGACGCGAAGACGATCTCCGTCGCTTTGTACGACAACTCGGAACCGAACAAAAACGCCGTGGAAAATGCCATCGTGAACGAAAAACACTTAAAATTCGGCGCGAAGAAAGACGAATCCGGCGTCATAGTCACGCTCCCAGAGATGGACTCCAACGCTCGCAAAGAAGTCGTCAAAATGGCGCAAGAACTCGGCGAGAGATCGAAAATTAGCGTCCGCCGCGCTCGCAAAAAAGCCATCGACACGGTGAAAAAGCAAACCACCTCGCTCAAACTCTTCGGCGAAGACGAGAAGAAACGTTTCGAGAAATCCATCCAAAAAGTTCACGACGACGCGATCAAAGAAATCGATCGGTTGGAGAAGCAGAAGAAAGAGCAGATTGAGAGCGGGGCGTGACCCGCGCGCGACGATGTTCGCGGGAAGAATTTTTTGCGATTCTGCGCTCATCATTTGAAAGACCGCACGCGCACTCGCGCAAACGAGAGAAACCGCACGACTGCGATGCGTGCGAGAAGAGATTCACGACTTCTCTGGTAATTTGACAAGAAGTCACGCGCGCGTAATCATCGTTATTAGAGTTCTTCTTCCGTTTAGCGGGGCCGTTGTGATTGTACTCCACGCATAAAATTTTTCCCCATGATTTCGTATTACGAAAATTTTCAAAAATCCCAAAAAAATTCAAAAAAAGAGGAACGCGTGTGCTCACAAATTTCCCCACGCGCGTTGCTTTTATTACTACGAAAACGCCTTCTTTACGGGCGTTGCCGGCGAGCGAGAGAGAGAGAAGAAGAAGAGATTTACACGTTTTGATCGGACGGCTTCCTCCTTCTCTTTGGGGAGAGTTCTCCATGTCCTCCTTTTCGCGCGGCTGGTGTTGTTCTTGCCAACGACTCTCATCGTCGTCGTCGTCGTCGTCCGCGTTCGCGCCAAACTCTTCTCGCAAAAGCCGGCGTGGGGTCCCTTCCGCGGCGCGTCGAAGGAGCGTTCCGTTCTCGATTTCTTCCTACGATGCAGAAGATAACGACGACGATGGAGGATATTCCTACCGGGACGTGGAGTTGAACGTGCACTTGCTCTCGCCGGATCGGTATCGGTACGATGCGAATTACACGACTACTCGTCAGAACAGGAGGGTGATTATCCAAGAGCAGGAGCAAACGATCGTCCCGGTGCACGCGAAACCGCCTCTGGCATTTTTGTTGGGCGTGATGTGTGCGATGCCGATCGCGCTGTGGGAAACGAAGCGAAGGGTGAGGCTAGATGCGAGGATTTACGGAGGTTTAGATTCCTCTTCTTCTACTTCGTCGTCGTTACCGCCGAGCGGCGGTAGCTACGGCAGAGAGTCTTCTTCTTCTTCTTCGTCGTCGTCGTCGTCGTCGTCGTCGTCGGAGACTTCGAGGGGCCCGCAGCCGCCCAAGGCGACGCCTTCTTCTTCGACGCCTTCTTCTTCACCATCATCGGGACCAGGGAAACGTGCTCTGAAAGCGTCGACGATGGCTGCATTAGCGCGCGTGAATCCAGAAATGTATTTGCCCACGCCAAAGGAGAGGAGTTACGGGCATCAATCGTCCGCGATGAATGGAAACCCGGCGAGCGGAGAAGGGATGTCGATGGAAAGAAAAGGCGCGCGTGAGAGTAAGGTGACGTTTTCGAGAATTGTGGATGGTGCGCGGTCGGTGATTGCGTCCGCGGCGACGTCGACGATGGACATGGCGGTTTCCACCATGCCGACGGTGGTTATAGAGGCGGATGAAAATTTTGGCAGCGGCGATGAAGATTTAGACATCATGCGCCTACGCGATACTAACGATAGCAACAGTATTACCACCACCAGCAGCAGTAGCAGCAGCAGCACTAGCAGAACACTCATTGCCGTGAGGTGGAGTCCACCAGAGCACGACCCGTCTGCGACTATTCTAGTCGGCGGAAATATACAACAACTTGGCAGTTGGACGCCAGAGAACTGCGCCCCTATGAAAAGTATAGGCGGGAACAAGTGGATCGCGGATATTGGTAACATCACCGCGGCGACTGAAATTGAGTTTAAATTTGTCATCGAAAGCGAGAATTTCGGACGTCGCGCGGAAACTGGCGAGGTGAGAAAATTTAACGTTCCAGTATTGCGCGGAGGAGAAACGCGATACACTCACGTCGCGCGGCAAGCGCCGAGATGGTCCCCGTAGTTGTTTACGAATGAATATAATAATTTACAAGATGCTAAAATACCATATTACCGCGCGATTCTAATTGCGACCTTGCCTTTTTGGATACCTTCCTCTCGTTTTAGGTTGCGTGCTTTTTCTTCTCGACGCTTTGCTGTCAGCAACGCTTTGTTCGTGCAACGATAGATTCATAAGCTCTTCGTAACCTAAACGTTTGTTCACTCCTCCAGTGGTGATGTAGTCGCCTTCGCCCGATTTCACGCTACAATCCATACCGATGAAGACGGAACATTTGTCGCGATCTTCGTTTCTACCGCTACTTTTATTATTGCTGCTACCACTGGTCGTGGTGAGTGTGCCACCTGGTTCCAACGCGTTGTTCTCTGGAGGAATATACGGTGCCACGACGACATTCCCGGCACCCGCCATCGGTGCGTTCTCAAACATACCAGACGCGGTGTTGTTGTATAATCCGTTAGGAAAGCGAGCGAAACAGCCTACTTTTATTGGCACTCCTTTTCCGTTGAACGGCATGAGAATTGACGCGCACGATCCGAAGCTCCCGACGTCGCGTACCTTCGATACGGTTGTCGTTGAGAGTTCTCCTTCTACTCCTTCTCCTTCCTCTTCCGCTATCTCGCTCTCACCGTCGAGGATCGAGCGAGCGTTGATTGAGGCAGAAATTAAGTCTTCGCGCCATGCCGGTACAGCTAAAGTTCCTCGTCGCATTCTTGGCCCTAGGAACTTGCGAATATCATACACGCACACGCCTTCGTACCCGCTCTCCGAATGGAAGATCAATCGTTCGTCTTCCAAATGTAAACATGTTTTCTGCTCCGAGACGTACTCGTTCACGATTGTTGTGTTACTTCCTCTACCCTCGTCGTACCATGGCGGCGCAAACGTTGCAATAGGAAGGTTCGATTGCGATTTAGATCGTCGGTCGACTAATACAATCAATCCTCCCGAAAGTGCCGCGGTGACGACCGGTCCTCGCGCGGCGATTGCTCTTATTTTTCTCATGTAGTCTTCCCCAACCCCGTAATCGTTCAACATCGTCTCTTTCACTTCGTTCCGATTGAAATCGATGCCGCGAACTCCCAAAGTCGTTCCAAACCAGATAACCGAGTCCCAAACTGCTTCTTTACTAATGCATGTCGCGCCAAGAATTTCACCTTCGCCTTCGAACGGGACGTACCATCGAGAGTTTGCGTCTCGCTCTTTCGCTGTGCGTAAATCCATGATTACGTTTTCAGCCAAATCGGACGACGAGTATGCGCTCGCATCTCGGGCCAGATCGTGAATCTTCGCCGCGCAACTCTTTTCGCAACAGGCGACGATTGAATCTGCGTGTAAAGCGAGTAACGATGAATTTGCGTCTCGTTTAGTGACCATCGGTCTGTGAATTGACGGCGAACCGTCCAGCGAAGACCACGAACGCACCCGACCGGAATTCTCAGAAACAGCGACAAAGTTATCGGTCAAACACATGTCTCTAATGTTGCTATCTTTTGCCTCTAGCGTTTGGATCCTACCGCCAGCGACGTTATACTTCGCGTCGCCTAGACCGTTGTACCAAAATTTCACAGAGGATGAGTTATAACTCACCACGGTTTGTTGGTCGCAGATTAATCCTCGAACAAAGGAGGGACCGACGTTTGCGTATAACGGCTCGACCGTTTTGCGATGCCAAACTTTTTCGCTTTCACCGTTCCAAGAAATCCACGGTTCCGTGGCGAGATAAGAGTCTCGCACCGTTCGCCACACGTTTGAATTTGGATTTCTGTTGCTTCTGCGGGAGGATTTGGTCGGAGCAGAAGAGGAAGTTTCCTCCGCGGCTATTAAAGCCTCCGACGAGCGGTAGAATAGCTTTTCAAACAACGCGTTTCGAGTCTCTTCAGCTCGGGCAATGTTGTGCAACATTTTACACGCGCTTCCTAGCAAAACGGTTTCGCGAGGAGAGAGCTTCGCAAACACGAGACGCCAAATATCTTGTGGGAACACGTCGTGCGGCGAGACATTTACTTCTTCTTCTTTTCTGTTGTTGTTCTTCTTGACGACACGAAGACGGTTCGTCTTTTTCGCACTTCTCTCTTTCTCGTTTGCACCGTCGTCGCATTCCTCGCCATCGCACGCGCCATCTTCGAGGTTCGCATCAAACATTCCCAAGTCGTTAATGTTATCGTCATTATTACTGTTGTCGTTTTCAGTTTTAGCCGCAGCGATCGCTGCCGCGTCAAAGTTCACGTCCCAAAGGACCTCCACTCCACCTTCACCTCCGCTGTTATTCCTCTCGACTCTTCTGACGGCGTGATACGGCGGGTTTGCAGCCTCCAAAAATTCAGACAACTGCACCGTCTTTGTCGACTTCTTTCCGATTTCGCACGACACAAACACGCGATCCATCGAACTTTTATCCAAGGTTTCAAACTCCAGTTTACCGAACAACCGTCTCAGCTGTTTCCGATTTTGTTTATACTTTGTCGGCGAGAGCAAGTTATGCGGTCGACTTTCATCTAACGAAGACGACGCGAGTCTATCAAACGGCATCGCGACATCTTTATCGCTTTCGTAGCTGCTTTTAAAACCGGGGAAAGGAGAACCCCACGTCGTCGAGAGGCGGTTGATGTTCCGAGGCGACGCCGAGCTCGGCGAGAAGAACAACCCCCCCACGTTCGTGCTATTCACCGGAACACTATTCGCGTTGTTCGTCGCGGGTATCGGTATCGTCGCGGTAGAAATCGCCTCCTCGCCGCCGCCGCTCGTCGCGCTCGCGTGCTTCCTCTCTCTCCTCTGTTCTCTCTCCAACATTTGCCGCTTCTTCAACTCTTTCGCTCGCTTCTTCAGCTCTTTCCCGCTCATGCCGTGCCGGTACGTGTACCTTATCGCTTCCGCGCTGCAGCTGTTGTTGTTACCGTAATGACTCCTCGCTGTCGTCGTCGTCGCTGCCCCGTCCTCATCCTCGTCGCTGCCGTAAAGCTCGCCGCGCATGACGACGAACCACCCTCAACTAACTTTTTTTTTCCCCGGGAAGAGTGAACGTTGTTTTAGGTATTGAGAGAGCGCGCGCTTCTTTTGTCTCTCTCGCGCGCGCGCTCAGCAAAGAGATCCAGATAAATATGCAAAAGCGTGAGCGCTGTTCTCCTCGCGCGCGTCGTCCTCGGAAGTGTGTGAGAGGAACTCGGTGGTGGTGTGCAAAGAAAGAGAGAGGGAGGGAAGGGAGTGGAGAGTTTTGAATTTTGAATAGTCTCTTTTTGCTGTGCTCGACGCTTTTCATTTTGGCTATATCGCGAGAGAAGATTTTGCAACGCCTTCCTCTTCCCTCTCTCTGCGTGTTTGTGTGTATCTAGAACAAAGCTAAGTGCTCGATTTCTCTCTCTCTCTGTGTGTGTGTGTGTGTCCGTCTGTCTCTCTCTCTCTCTCTCTCTTTCTGTGCGCGCGCGTGCTTTTTATCGTACATTTTCTTCGTCGTCGTCGTAGTCGAAATCTTTCGTTGAACTACTCGCTCTCTTTCGTCAGCGGTTCCAGCTTCCCGCACATGCTTTCAACTCTCGCGACTAAACCTTTCCTCATCGCGCGAATATCGGCAAATCCGTACGACTCGACCGCGTCGGCTTGCAACAGACTTTTTTCCAACAAGTGCGCGGCTTCTCGAGCGTTTTTGAGGGTGGTTTTTCGCAACGCGTCGGAGATTAAAGACGGGTCGTTTTTGTGGACGTCGAGAATGTCGTCCACGCGGAATCTGATGGCGTCGACGTCGGCGATGATTTTTTGGAGCTGGTCGGACGCTATTCGGCGTTTGGCGAGGTCGTCGAGCTCTTCGGGGGGTGCAGGAGGAGGTTGTCGGTGGTAATCGTTTTGGCGGTAGTCGCTCCCGTGACTTTGACGTTCGGCGGAGTTGGTGTAGATGCCATCGCGCCGGTCGTCTTCGTCGTCGTCCCTATCGTCTATTACTATCGGAGATTCGCTTTGATATGGTCGTTGTTGCTGTTGATGATGATGATATTGTTGTTCTCGATGATATTGATCCGACCGCGGATAATAATACGCCGGATTTTCATTCGCCGTCGACGAAGAAAAAGGTTGCCTTTGCGAAGACGTCGAAGACGTCCCGTACCCGTACCGGCTCGTATCCTGCCTCTCCACCGGCGTCGTCGTCGTCGTCGTCGGTTGGTTACTTTCCGGCGAGTAACTATTTCTCGCTTTAATCCTTTCAATCTCCCGTCTCGCTTCTGCCCGAGGATCGTCGTCGTCGTCGCCGTTCTTCTTCTTCTTCTCGTCGTAAAACTGCTCTCGTTTCTCCCTCCGATACGCGTCTAATTCGTCCGCGACTTTCCGTCTCCTGCACGTTTCGTTCTCCCACAAGCTCACCCCAGATAACGTTTCCTTCGTGATCCCGCACTCTTTCAGCGTCACGTTCGGGTCCAAAACCGGGATGATTTTCCCTTTATATCGCACGTCGTAATCCGATTCGTTCAGGCCGGCTTCTTTGCACAGGAGCATTTTCAAAACGAACGTCGGCATCGATTGGCGCGCGATGAGTTCAACTTTATTCTTATCGTTGTTTTTACTACTCTTACCGGCAGAAGAAGAAGAAACAGACGACGACGTCATGCCGACCGTGGCGGCGACGATGAACGGCGGGTCGTCGGCGTTCTCTTCTTCTTCTTCCTTCTTCATGTTGTTCTTTCTCGCTTCTTCTTTTTTGTTCTGAAGAAGTTTCTTTCGATTTTTTTCTCAACGAGAAGAACAAGACGAGAAGTCGCTCGCGAGAAAGAAAAATGTTTGCGTCTTCCGTCACGTGTCGATAGTTGTAAATGTGAGTGCGCTTTTGTTACCGTTTAACTGCGTGTGTGTACGTGTGTGTCTGTGTGTTTGAACATTTTAGAATGAATAAGTGTCTCTTTATTTGTTTGTTTTGTACGCGGGCGCACGTCTGATTCGCGCGGGAAAACTCTCTCTCTCTATCGATCGATTGATCGATTTTGTCAGTCGCTGTTTTTTACGCTTACTCTAAATGCTGGGGGCCTCGGAGCTCGAGCTGTGGTCGCCCTCGTTCGAACTCTACAGCTTGAGCGTATTCTTCATCCGTTGGTTCCGGACACCCTTTTTCGCGCAAGTAGTTTAAGCATTGGTGTTGCTTGTAGATGCGAGCATAAGCGATGCAGGCCCAGTCGTTAAGAGGCACTCCCGCCTCTTCGACTAAGTATCTGAGGGACGCGAGTTGACCATAAGTTGCAGCATTTACCACGCAGCCGCATTGTACCTTCAAACATACCAGTGCCTTCCTTTCTTCAACTAAATACTTCAAGATCTCAACACGACCAAATCGCGCCGCCAAGCACGTTGCCTCTCGCTGTTCCGTTTCTTCATCACACGGACAACCGTTAGCAAAGCAGTACTTCAACATTTCGAGATTACCCATGTGTACTGCATTTTTAATCGTCTTTTCATCCCACTCGCACTTTTTCACTTCTCTCACCCACTTGAGCAACTCGAGTTTATTCGTGTGAGCAACTTCAGAACAAAACCAGGTTTGATCTATCACGTTTCCATAGCTATTTTTCGCCCCCCATGGCATGTCTTTCCAGCACCATTCTAAGGTCGAAATGGATGTGCATTCGGAAACACGCCAAATTAGTGTTGATTGGTTCACCCCTGCGTACGCGAGCACATTCCGACTCTCTTTGCACACCTTTGAAAAGAAAAACCGATCTGTCTTGTTTAATTTCGGAAGCACGTGCGATACAAAAATATCCATGTGATGCGTCACCAATCCGTTCCAAAGCGGAGACGACGAACTCATTTTCAGAAGCGAGAGGTACTCCGTCACGGTTAACTCATCCACTCTCGCACTCTGGCGCTTTTCGTTCTCGTCATCTTCCGAAGAAGACGAGTAGTCCAGTTTATCCCACTTGGAATAGTCAATTCGAGACATGCGTTCAGCGCGTATTTTTTGTTACGCGATGTGAGTCAAAAAAAAGTCAAAAGATCACAAGAGTGGCTCCTCGTATCATGTCATGCATTAAAACTATTTATATATACATATTACGCGCGCGCGCGCTCTGTAGCGGTGCATCTCTTTTTAGCCTGTTATTATTCCTATTCTTCTACGCGCTGGCTTCTTCTTCTCTTGTACACTACAATTTGGTCTTCCTCTCAACGCATCCACGGCGAGTGGCTTCGGCTTCCTCCGTCTTTCGGTTTGTTCACGGAGATTGGGGTCGTTCTTCCGCTCGTGTTGGCGCTCGAGGGAGCGTCTTCGTTTGCTTTTACGATGTTGTTGTTGCTGTTGGGTCGAGGCGGAGGAGTTCGTTGTTGAAACCTTTGTCTGATGTCGTCATCTTCTTCTTCTTCTTCTTCTTCTTCGTGGTCGTCCAAACTACTATTCGTTGATGGAGACCGGTCGTTGTCAAAGGTGGAGTTCATGGTCGTGTTATTCACGTCGTCCAGAGCGGTTTCTTCGTCGGAATCGAACGAGAGTTCCTCTTCCTCGTCGCCGTCGCCGTTGTTTTCGTTCTTTCTGCTGTTCCTGTTTGAATTACTATTGGCGTTCATATTCATGTTCCTCGTCGCCGCGGTGAGTTTTCTCAAGTCGTCGTCATCGTCATCTTCGCCTCCCATGTTGCCTTCAAACTTTTTGTTTTCGTCTATGCTCAGTTTGCTCCCAAAATACGCCAATTGCGTTGGGGACACGTACGTGAAGCCGAGGAAATGGTGTTGCTCCGCAGAGCTCGGACTCGCCGCGGCGGATTCGGCTTCGGCGTGGACTTTCGCGTCCGTCCACTTCTTATCAAAGTGCGCCACGCACCCGTCGCCTTTCTCTTGGTCAATTTTCGGCACAAACGGTGCCGGAACTTCTCGTTTTTCCAGCTTTGCCCAGTTGATTTTAGAGAAAAACTTGTGTTTCTTCACCTCCTCGGTGCCGTTTTTAGACGTCGAATCTTTCAAATTCACGTCGCTTCCTAAACGCAAATTCGGATCTTTCATGGTTAAATTCTGAATCAATTTCGCCGCGTCTGTTTCCACAAACGTTGGCATTTTAATCTTTTGCGACGTGATTGCTTTCTGAATCGCCGCTTTATTCTTCCCTCGGAAAGGCAACTGCCCAATCAACATCTCGTACAACAAGACGCCGACGGACCACCAATCCGCCTCTTTCCCGTGACCTTTATCTTTCAAAATTTCCGGCGCCATGTAATCTATGCTCCCAACCAACGAGTTCGCTTTCTCGCCGTCGCTGCTAAACTTCTTCGCTAAACCAAAATCCGTTATTCTCACGTGTCCCTCCCTATCGATTAAAATATTCTCGGGCTTCAAATCTCTGTGCATGATATTCAGCGAGTGCAAATGTCCAATCCCGCAGACAATCTCCGCGATGTAAAATCTCGTCAATCCAACGTCAAACATCCCTTCTCGATACATCCAATAAAACAAGTGCCCACCGTTGATAAAATCTAAAACTAAATACAACTTCGTCGCGGTTTGAAAACTAAATCGTAACTTTACGACGTACGGATGCGTGATGCTCGTCAAAATATCCCTCTCTTGCTTCGTGTATTCCATCTGCTCTTTCGCAATCACCACTTCTTTCTTCATCACTTTCATCGCGTACAAAACCCCGGTATCTTTCTTCCTCACTTGAAACACTTTCCCGAACGCGCCTTGGCCGACGAGATACAACGCCTCAAAATCTTCCGGCGTCAACTTTTTCATCGTCGTCCTCCCTCCCGCGCTCGTCGACGTCGACGTCTCTTCCAATCTCGCCTCCGGATCCGTCTCGGGCCTGCACATCACCGTGTTCGCCAACAACGTCGAATCTACGCGTCGTAAATTCGAGGTCAAAGCGCTCGTCTGTTTATTGTTCGCGAACAAAGCGCCCACTCCTTGCGAAGGCTGCTTCTTGGTCGTCGTCGTCGTCGTATTTTGTTGTTGCTGCTGCTGTTCCGCGTCGTCGCTCCCGTTGCTACTACCACCACTAAAGCTGGTAAAACTTTCCTGTCGCATGAGTTTGTTCAGCTCTCTCTTCACCTCCGCCGCCGTCGTCGGCAGAGGAGGTAAACCCGCCATCTGCCACTTTTTCGCATTTTCCGACGCGTCCTCGACGACGACGCTTTGTTCTTGTTTTTCTCCTCCTCCTCCTTCTTCTTCTTCTTCTTCTCTCGTCTTCTTCGCCGCCTCTTCCTTCTTCGCGTCGTCGTTCATGGAATCGATTTCAACATCTTTCGACGACGACGATATCGACGACGACGACGGCGGCGGCGGCGGCTGAAACCCGCTGACGATTTTCGGAGACGTCATGATGTATCTCTATCTCTTCTTCGCGAGAAGAAGAAGAACGAAAATGCCTCTCTCTCTCTCGATGTGATGGTAGATAAAGCGCGTGTTTTTCTCCCTCCGCGTGCGGATTATAATCGAAACAAAAATTATTCCATAACTTGTTTAGGGTTTAGGGTTTAGCCTCCAACCTTTTATTATCCACCACGTGTTTGCTTTTGGAAAGCGCGCTAAAGCTGCTCGTCACAAACAGAGACAGAGAGAGAGAGAGAGAGAGAGAGAAACAAACAAACAAACAAAAAGAGGAACACATGTCTTCTCCGTCTTTATCTTCTGGCAGTTATTGCTGCTGCGCGGCGGCAGATTCGTCGTCGTCTGTTTCGAGGAGAAGTTGGAAGAAATCCCAAAATCCTTTCTCGGGAAGGCGGCGAACGCAACAAATGACGCATCGTCTTCCTTCTTCTTCTTCTTCTTCTTCGAGAGGCTTTCGCGAGAGCAGCGGGAAAATGGCCGCCGGAACGACGTCGTCGCGAGCGGCAACAATTGTTGCGTCGTCGTCGTCGTCGTCTCCGACGATTGCGTTGGTTGAAAAGAAAAAGAGAGATAACGAGTGGATACTCGAGGCGAGAGAAGCGTGCGACGACTCTTCTTCGTCGAATACTACGAATACCGAAAACGAGACGACGATCGAACGCATGCGCTCGACGGCGTTGAAAGCGTTATCGCAATCGCACACGCCGACGAACAGAGACGAAACGTGGCGGTTTTTTGATATTTCGGATTTGACCGGGGCGAAGTTGGTGAAAGCGGAGGAGAGCAACGACGACGAAGCGGAAGAGGAGGAGATGAAGGCGCTCTCGGCGGACGCGCCGGAAGGGGCGAAAGTTATCGCGTTCGTTAACGGTCGGTTTTCCGAAAAGTGGTCGTCCGTGGGTGTCGGTGGGGATGATGGCGTTTCGATTTCGAGGACGATAGGCGGAGACGTCGCGAGCGCGATCGGGACGTACGACGAAGACGAGGAGGTTGACGGACAAGGCGCGATTTTCGCGAGAATCAACAAGAGCTGCGCGAGGAGCGATAACGTCGTGTGCGTCACGGTGAAGACGGACGATGTGGAGAATATCGTGTACATCATTCACGCGAGGAGGAGCTCAAAAGATAGAAAAGACGGGGAATTGACGACGGGCGCGAACGCGAGAGTGTTCATCGACGCGCTCGCGAAGAGTTCGGTGAACGTGATTGAAAAGTACGCCACGGTTGGCGGTTCGGGGAAGAAACACGCGTCTCGGTATTGGGCGAACGACGTCGTCGAGATGCGTTTGGCGGAGAATGCTCGCGTTTTCCACTCGCTCTCGCAAGATCACGGCCGAGAAGCCGTGCACACTCGCGCGACGTACGTGCGACAAAACGAG
>Ga0255757_10001629_pt1 | contig 21624 bp, 14 predicted proteins | sample 071ome_27_FD_179957 | JGI IMG/M metagenome (GOLD analysis project Ga0255757, IMG submission 179957) | Coastal salt marsh microbial communities from the Groves Creek Marsh, Skidaway Island, Georgia - 071409AT metaG (version 2) | ecosystem: Environmental > Aquatic > Marine > Intertidal zone >...
TTCTTCTTCTTCTCCTTCACGAACGACGGACGACGCAGAGATCTCCGTCTCGCTTCGTCTCGGCGACGAGGCGTTTCCGTCCTCGCCCTCAGCCTCCTCCTCCTCCTCCTCCTCCTCCTCCTCCTCACCCTCCGACTCGTCCGTATCGACGAAAACCTCCTCGCGTTCCGGTTCCCCCGCCCGTCTGTGCAACTCCGCGAGCGCCAATCCCGCGAGCACGACCGGCGAACTCATCCGAAGAGTCCAACCAACCCGACCGATGGGCTGGTGACGTGTCGACCGCGACCTCTCGAACGAACCAGAGCCGACGCGTCTCCCGTCTCCCGTCCTCCCCACGTCGCTCGCGCGAAGCCTAAATCGGGCGGTGAGTAATTATTTTCGCGCGATTCCCGCGTCGGCGATTCCGGCGTCGCGTCGCGTCGGCGTCAACGGCGCGCTCTGACGACGACGCCAGGGCGTAACGAACAAAACAACAACCGCGGCGAGGCGACGTCGACTTTTGGGTGGGTGGGTTTTTTCTCCATGTATCATAGTCTTACACTTACTTCAGTACGTATCATGAACACCGTACTGCAGCGAGTTTCAGACTGAATGACGACCCTTTGTGAAGTGAAGTTTTGAATCAACCGCGCGAGCCCGCAGAGCGCGACGAGGAAGGAAATCCGACGAAGAGATGGGCGAGGAGGAAACGAGAGAGACGACGACGACGGAAGCGACGACGACGACGGAAGCGACGACGACGGCGGAAGCGGCGGGACCGGTGGCGATGGATGTGGACGGAGGTGAAGACGCGGGGAAAACGAAGGAGGCTGATGATGATGATTCCGCCGATGCTCATGATGTCGCCGCTGATGAAAAAAAGGTTGATGACGTCGGTGCCGGCGTTGTCACCGAGGATGAGCGGGCGAAAATGGTCAACCCAGCGCCCGGGGTTTTACCCGGGGATGTCCGCGCGCCGGAAGGGTCGGCGGTGCACATGACGGAACGGCAGTTGTACGCGTTTAGGCAACAGATTGCGGCGTACGCGCACATTTGTCAGCAGTTGTTGCAAGTGACTTCGGTGCAGGCGCATCAGCAGACGGCGCATCAGAAGAAGCAGTCGGCTTCGGCGATCGCGCAGAGACCTCAGGTGTTGTCGTCGGCGGCGCATAAAACGCCGGGTGAACACGGGAGCAGCGGCGGGGGAAGAGGCGCGGACAAGAACGCGCGAGGCGTTCGGTGGACGGGGACGCCGAAACACTATGAAATTTTGGAGCAGATGTTTCAGAACGGGCAAGCGCCGCCGGTTCGGGAGGAATTGACGCGAATCACGGCTGAGTTGGCGAAACACGGCACGATTGGTGAGTCGAACGTGTACAACTGGTTTCAAAATAGGCGCAGTCGGGAAAAGAAACTTCAAGCGCAGGCGCTCGCGAAACAGGTTCACTGAGAGGTTTCCTTCGTTGGATCGACGTTCGCGTTCGGGACTCTGAGTGAACGTCATTAGATGAGTTGGTTTCTTTTTTCTTGTAGTACTACACAACCCTCAATCCAGTTGCCCTCTGCGTCGCATACGCATTTTAATCTCCTCCAATCGCTCCGTCGCCGTGGGATTATTCGGCGACAATTCCAAGCTCTCTTCGTAGCATCGAATCGCCTCCTTCATCTCCTTCTTCTTCTCGTACGCCTCTCCGAGGTTATTCCACGCCGTTACGTACCCGGGTTGAAGCGCGACCGACTTTTTATACTCATCAATCGCCGCGTCAATCTTATCCGTGTTCGAGTACCCAAACCCGAGCGCGTTGTGCACCAACGCCAAATCCTGCTCATCACCGTCCCAGTTCTCCGCCGCCGCCTGCAGGTTTCTCACCGCCTGCGTGAAAACCTTTTTCCGCAACAAAATGCTTCCCATCTCAAAGTAATCCTCCGCGCTCGCGTTCCCGGCTCGGATCCTTTCACCCATTCGTTTCGCCTGATCATCCAACTCGCGTCGGATGAGCACCTGTCGCACCACGATGAAACCGGCGCCACCGAGAATCGTCAAGAGCGTTCCGAGATAAAAGGCTTGAATGTTTCCCTCGAGTTCACCGAGTTCAAACAGCGGGACCGCTTTCGGCGGCGGCATCGTCATCGACGCGCGGCGTCCGCGGTTCGATCGCAACACGCGCGCCCCACCCTCGATGCGCGCAGCGGCAGCGGCAGCGACACCGCGTCGTCGCGTCCTCGTCGGCGGCATCGCCGGCGCGCGAATCGTCGACATCGTTCCCGTCGCGCGCATCGCCGTCGTCGTCATCATCATCCGTCGTCGGTCGCTCGTGCGCGGCGACGTGTGAGGTTATCCACAGAGTGAACCCTCCAGCTTTGAGCTGATTAGTGACTGACGACGACGATCGAGGTCGTCAAAACGCGACGCCGATCGATCGAGTCATGTTCGCGACGGCGAGAGCGACGAACGTCGTCGTTCGGTGCGTCACCGCCGACGCGCCGACGCGTCGACGACGACGCGGGCGCGTGAACGCGACCAAGGCGACGCAAAAGGATGACGCCGATGCGGTGAAGACGTTTCAGTTGGGCACGGCTCGATTGCCGGCGAACGTTGACGAGGAAACGGTCAAGGATGCGCTGTACCAGTGGGCGTCGACGCTGACGACGGATGCAAACTTACCGTTTGCGTTGCCGCAGCGGGTGGATCGGACGCCGGAGGGGTTTGACATGGCGTTTTTGATGTCGGACGGGGCGTCGCCGGGGGAGTGCGCGCCCGTGGGGGCCATCAGCGCGAGCGTGGAGGACGCACCGGATGGTGACGCGCGGGTTTTGATGATTCGAGGGTTTGGGAACGTCATGGATCTCGTGGATACGCCGGTGGTGATGAATTCAATGCCGGGGGCGATTCGACGAGCCGTCGCGATGGCGTCGCAATAGGCGTTTGTTTCAGCGCGTGTAGTAAAAGTAAAATGCTTGCGTATTGATGATTCGATTGTATTTGTTCGCTCGTTCGTTTGTTCGTTCGTTTCGTGTGGAAATCTTGATGTCACGTACGCGGTTACTGCGGCGCACACGTCGCGGAGTCTTCGTTGATGACGTTTTGAACCGCGACCGTGGGCTCGGCGAGTTCGAGAGGCCATTCGCGAACGTGCGTCAACGCGAAAATCGCGTTGGACGGTCCTCCGACGATCCAGCACTCCGGACAGAGGGAGAGTTCTCGGAACACGATTTGAACGCCTTCGTCGGTGACTTGAGCGGTGGCGTAGGCGTCGCATCCGTTTTCTTCCTCACCCGGCGGTCCGTCTCGGGTTCGGACGCCGACGAAGATGCACTCGACGACGAAATCCAAAGCCGGAGCCGTAGTCGCGACGTTCGTCGTCGGATCGATCACTCGGCGCTCAAAAGGTAGGGTCAATGATACGCCCGTGAGACACACGCGATCGCTCGTTCGACCAAAATTGATCGCCGTGCCGGTGACGACCGCCTGAGACTCGGCGTCTGCGACACGAATCAATTGGAACGAGACTCGAACGTCGAGTTCTCGCAAACGCTCTGGCAGAGAGTCCGTCGGACACGCGCGGGCGTCGCTCGTCGTGCACGCGCGTTCGAGGGGTCTTTCAATCGGTCCCTCCGAGGGCGCGGGTGCGGTCGGTTCAGGGACGGGCGCTGACGCGTTCGGGAGCGTCGCGCCAGGAATCACTGTGATGAACGAAGCGGGAATTTGAACAGACACCCCGGGCTGAAGCGTGAAGTACGTGGCCGAATCTGGAACCGTAGCTGGAGGTGCCGGAGGACGCGCGATCGGCGGAGACGGCGGTCGAGTGCTCGGAGGCGGCGGCGACGACGACGGAGGCGGTGGAATCGTCTTTGAACGCGCGAACCAGCCGCTCGTCCACGGAACTTCGTCGCCGCGGTCCCAGGCGTCCACGTCTGTCGGACCGCGCTCGGCGGAGAACCCACCACCGATAGCGCGCTTCAACCAGCACGAGTGATAGGCAAAGTCGACACAGTCACCAGTGCAGTAAACCCATATGTCGCAGCCGTCGGTGTTGAGACACGCGAGACAACACTCTTCCTCCGTGTCGAGGATGAATTTGGAACCATCTCGAAGCAAAATGCCCTTGAGATTGAGTCCCTTTTCGCCGTTACACGACGACGCGTCGACGACAGGTGAGGAATCAGCTGGTGCCGGTGGTTCGACTTCGGGTATCAATGGCGCGATGAGAACGCCGCCAGAATCTCGCTTGCACGTTGGATTGCCGACGCTTGGTCCGATGTAGTCCAAAGCTGCGCCGCTTCGAGAGGTAACTCTGAACAACGTGCCATTCTGACCGAATCCCTCAATCGAACACCCAGAACACAGAGTGACGTTGGACATCGAAATCTCGAGAAGGGTGACTTTCGGAAGCGTTCGCTCGGGATTTTCGTCGAAGACGCCGTCGGGAGAGTATGAAGCCATGTAAAAGCTCAATCCCGCACAAGGGCGCGAATCAAATCGCTCGGGACCCCGGACGCTTGCGAAACACTCAATCTGGTACTCTTCGATTGGATTCTCCACCTCCCGCCAGGTTCCGTCGATGTCGTTCACCCAAGCACTAAGAACGATCGGAATCGTGACGTCCATGAGCGTGAGTGGATCCTGGTCGTCGATGCCTATTCTTCCTGCAAAGTCGTATCCGTCAAACGGAGACGTTCTCCAATCTGTGCCTTCGGATTGAACGCGTTTGCCAAACCATCGCAAGGAAGAGCTGACGCGTCCGATGATGGATGGACAGTTTTGCACTTCGATATCTTCGAATCCGTACTCGTCCTCGTCGTCTCCGTCGACTGTGGACGCTCGTTCATCGCCATCTCTGAACGGACGGGCGTACTGCGTCAAATTGAAGCCGGCGAGATTTTGTACGCTCGGACGGGTGACGTCTGGTCTGTCGCGGACGTAATCCGGGAAGAAGGGTATACCTCCAAAGAATTGAAGCAATTTCCGTCGTCTTGAATCAGTCTGCGGAAGCGCGTCTGCCCACGACCCAGAAGTGTCGCACTGAAGCGCGCGAACGACGGGTGTAAAGTCGTCGAGCGTCGCCGTTGAATCGTGTGTTATTGTAAACAGAGTACCGTCTCGAGCTCTCCCAGCGATGGCGCAATCTGGACAAATCTCGACATCTCTCAGCGTGATTTCGAATCCACCATCGAGCTCTTTGATCGTCACTCGGTCACACAGCGCGTCATCCAAGACCTCTCCCGAAGGTGAGATGAGAGTGATGCCGGAACATTCCACGACGGGCGCCGAAGGCAATTCGTTCACAAACGCATTGCTGTCGACATCTCTAGGTCGATATCCGACGAGCACGCTCACTTCGGGAATGTTTATCGTTTTATTCGAGCAGCACCCGACGGCTCCAGCGATGCGATACTCCGTCGTCCCCGGTCTCGATGAGACGACTAGGAAATTCCTCAACTCGCGAATCGCGTCGCACGCGCTTGATCCAGGTGCGTCCGCGGGCAATGGCACGCCATTCTCGACGACGACGCCATATCCTTCGATCGGGCGAGTCACGGGAAGGTCTGGTCCGACTGGTACCGTTTCGTTTGTCTCGTTTCGAGCGGGCGGCATCACGACGTCCAATCCAATCGCAGTCGCGAGCTCTGGACACGCAGACGTGAAATTCAATCCGCATCCGAGCGGCGCAAATCCGACGAGCTCTCTAACGAATTCGACATTGTCATCCGTGATGAGGTCGAGACCAGATTCGCACAGACACGTGTCGTTGAAGAGGCGCGACGCGGTAGCGCAGCATGGGACGAAATCGCTCACCTTGGGGGCGAAACCATCGTTTCTTTGCACTTCGCCGCAGTACTTTTGCGTCACGAGCAGAACATCCGAGCAACCGACGTCTTCGCGAAGCGCGCCGCCTTCGTCAACAATCTCGCGCCATTTTCCAGCCTCGATGGTGACTTCCGGAACACCGGTGGGTTCGCGCAAGAATTGCGTCAAGAGCTGTTGGTCAGAGCACACCGAACCGTGCTTGATGCGGTAGCCGCAGGCGAGAGGCGTGAAGGATGCCAATTCTTCGATGGATGGTTTCGCGTCTTGAAATTCGCGAACGACTTCCGGTACGCAAAAGCAACCAGCCTCATCCATGTCGCTCACGGCGACGCAGCAACTTGGAAACGACACTGGATTTGGACCTGTGGTGGTCAATGAGTCGTACCCTGCGCAGAGCTCTTCGACTCGACGGACGTTTGAAACGCAAAGCGATGTGAGTTGCGTCAAATCAGACGTCGGCACAAGCGCAATAACTCGAACGAGACGCTCCGCAGTCACCTCGCACCCTCCCGAATCCTTGACGCGATACGTGACTGAATACGTACCGACGCGACTCGTGTCCACCGCGGAGGTGTCCACGACGATGGATTCTGAAATGTCGCCGTCGATGTCATCCTTCGCCGTCGCGCCGGCGTCCACGTAGAGGGAATCAATCAAGACTTCATTCTGCACTGGATTGGGTCCACCGACGATTGAAAGAATCGGACACTTGTTCGCTGGAGGTGGTGGGGGTGGAGACGGCGGTGGGGGCGAGGGAGGGGGTGGAGACGGAGAGGGAGGTGGGGGTGATGGTGGCGGCGGCGACGGAGAGGGTGACGGCGGAGGCGGAGAGGGAGAAGGAGGTGGAGGCGAGGGAGGCGGGGGAAACGGAGACGGCGGCGGTGGAGGCGGTGAAGGAAAGCATGAAATGCCCGAAGTAATGCTAAAGCCGGATTCGCAGAGCGTCGGAGTCGTGAGCTCGATGACTCTGATGGTATCGCCGAGCTCGGCGAGCGTCGATTCTTCGCAAAAGCATTCATTGTTGTTCATTTCGCGCACGATTCCGCAGCAAGCGCTATCCAGGCCTTCGTTTTCAACCGTAAAGAATGGTGAGCAACGTTCTCGTAAGTCTTGAACGAGCTGTAAACAGATTGGAAGTGGAGGTGGTGAAGGCGGAGGAGGCGAAGGCGGAGGAGGTGAAGGTGAAGGTGCCGGCGGCGAAGGCAGAGGAGGAGGCGAAGGCGACGGTGACGGCGAAGGCGACGGTGGAGACACGGGAGGACTCGGTACCGGTGTTGGCGTTGGAGGAGAAATCGTTTTAACCACGATTCCGCTCGTCCATGGAACGGTTTCACCTCGCTCCCAAGCCGGAATCGGAACGGCAGCGATGTCGTCCTTTGACAGACTCTTCAGCCAACATTCACCAAAGCTGTAGTTGTAGTATCCGTTCGAACACCCATCGGCGACCGCACAAAAGACCCACGCGTTACACTTGCGCTCACGCTTACACTCCGTGCAACACTCCTCTTCGGAATCGACGACGAGCTTAGAGCCAGTATTGAGCGGATGACCTTTGTAATTGGCCCGCGGCTCGATTTGGCATCCGTCAAGAGAAGGCTCAGGATCTTGAATGCGATCCGCGAGAATACCGCTCGTCCAGCGCACGCTGTCACCGCGTTCGATGGTTGGCGGGTTTCTCGGATCCGATCCCACGATGAAAATTTTCAAAATGCAAGATTGGTAGCCAAACTCTCCGTCGTCACATCCGGCTTCGTCTCCGCAAAATGTAAACACGGAACACGAAGGGTCGGCAAAGCACGCGTCGCAGCACGCACCCCAAGAAACGGCGTTGACGATGGATAGTTGAATCCCGTCGTAATTCGTCTGCTCCTCGGCTCTGCACTCTCTGCGAGTTTCAGATGTGTCGTATGGATATGGAGTCGCGTCCTTGTACGTCAGCGCGCCAGAAATGTAAGTCACGTCTTCACCGCGCTCACCCGGAATCTCGTCCTCTCGGAGAAGTTCCGGAACGAGATACTTGAGTGTACACTCAGAGTACGAAAACACAAATTCACTTCTTCCACACCCGTCGTCAGCTGTGCAGAAAGTCCAAACATTGCAAGAAGGTTCCTCTTGGCAAGCCAGACAACACGCCTCCGGAGACGAAACCAGAAACAAGCCTTCGGTGAGTGGTGTGCCCCCGTATTCAACGTTTTGAACATCTCCGCACGGACGCACGAGATCGACGTCGTCGGTGGAGTAACCCGAACAGAAGGGTCGACGCAGTCCTTCCGGAGACAAAGTCGTGGATGTAAACGACCGATTGTCGTCATACGAGAGCTCCAGAATAACGTCGTTCGGACCGCCGACGATGAAACACCCCGGACAGAGCGTCAGGCCGTCGCCGAATCGAAGTTCAACGCCCCGTTCGGTGATACTCGGTGCGCACTCGACTCTCGTTTCGCCCATCATGGAAGAGATGGGATAGACGAGCTGTAATCCTTCGCATTTCACGGAGAGCGCAGACGAGTCGTACTCACCGCCGAGATCAATCGCGAAAGCCATCTTGGACAAATCCAGACTAGAGCAGCTCCTATGACCGATGATACCCGAAATCTCAGTCACGGTCTCATCGTCCGATACGCTCGAAGACATGGTGCTGAAGACGACATCGAGTAAACTCGGACACACTGAAAGAACGACGTTCTCGTTTGGGTTCCATCCAAACGTCGTACTTGTCGCCGCACTCGCATCAACGTTCGACGTCGTCTCGATGAGACTCGCGTCACAAAACGCAGGACGAGCGATCAATCTTGCACCGTCCAAGACGCGCGTTTGCGCATCCCGGAAAGAAAACAGAAAATTTGAGTACCCGCCAGCCAAGAATTCGCCGACGTTGAGAGCGATCGACTTGAACGACACCCGCGGTCCGACGTCATTCATCTCAAAAGAAACCTCAGAGCAATCAACCGGACGACGAGCTCCGCTCGGAGAGACGACCTGCATTCCCCAACACGTAAACTCAAACTGCGAGAAATCGTCGCGACGAGAAAACTCGTACTGCACCGATACCCCGGCGAGATTCACTTCTCGATCCGCTTGGTTCACGACGAGAACGCTCGCGTACGCCTCCCGCGCGGCGTCCCCGACCGCCACCGAAGCATCACTTTCAACCAGCGCGCCGACGCGCAGTAGCTCATCGCTCGGACTCGAGATCCACGCGTCGGCGTTGACTCGAATCACTCCGGCGTCAAACGCGACGCAATTCGTTTCGGCGTACGACGTTCCATCTGGCGCTTGCGCCATCGCCCCGATCGTCGCGCACATCGCCTACCGAACACGGACATTTCTTTCAGTCGCGCGCGCATCCTCCGTCGTCGTCGCGTCGCGCGCGACGCGACTCGAACGAGATCCGAGAAGACCAACCGTCACGAGACGAACGAGAAATGAAACGAACAAAACAAAAACATCACGCAAACGATCTCGCACCGTCACCGCGATGAAGTCGACGACGTCGAACACGCGACGCGTCCATCGTCGTTCGCGCTTCATCGTTCGCGCGTTGCCTCGTCTCATTCCGGCGTCCGGCGTCGTCAAAGCCGAGCGTTTCTAAAAGTACGACAGAGTCGTCGCACAGTGACGACGAGTTTGGTGCTTCTTGATTCATTGAAAGGCACTTTTAAGCTTCGATGACGCTCAAAGGTGAATTATCAGCTTTGAAATTCCCGAAAGTCTTTTTTCAGTGTCAAAGCAGTTTGCTATTGCGTGAAAGAATTGATCGCGATTTCGACAAACGACGACGCGTGACGACGACGGCGATGACGACGGTGGCGCGCGTGGCGACGACATACGCGGCCGGTGTCGTCGTCGGTGCGGCGACGGTCACGGCGCTCGCGTCGACGGGGATCATCACGACGGATGAGGGTCGACGACGACGATTCGTGAACGATGTCGATGTCATCCTGACGCGTTTTAAAGCGATCGGTATCGAGCGGTTGAGACGGTCGTTGGATGCGTCCAAGGTGTGGATCGATCGAGTGTTATCCTTTCAGGCGTCTTTCTCGTCGTCGAATGAAATCGAAGTCGAAGAGGAGGACGCATCGATGGATGTTGAAGAGAAGAGCGAACTGGAACAAAAGTTTCACAGATGCGCGAGAACGTTCAAGACGTTGCTGATATCGAGCGACGCGTACTTTGAACCCGGGTTTAAAGCGGAAATGTACGCGTTGTATAAACAGGCGACGAAGGATTTCGTGAAGGATGCGGAAAAACCAATCAACGCGTTGGATGTGGTGGGACGAGCCAAGTATAACGCGTGGAAGGAGAAATCAAAATTGTCGAAGACGAGCGCAATGCGGGCGTACATCGAAGCGTTTGCGAAATGGGGCGAGAGCCAAAACGCGAGCGATGATGAGGTGGATGAGAACGGACACACAGCGGCGGATCACGCGGCGGTGGAAGAGTTTCATGCGGCAGAGGAGAGCGACGAAGCAGCGGATCACGCGGCGGAATCATCGATGATGGCGGCGCCGCAGAGTCGACCAATTGTACAAGACGCGCAGACGGTTAGCACCACGAATGACGATGAAACCGTCGAAAATGATGCTCTCGGCGCGCTGAGCGCGGCGTGTAGAGACGGAGACGAAGACGCGGCGGTGATGGCGATGAAAACTAATCGCGCGTCTGTCAACGAAAAGGATGCGTACGGTAGAACACCCTTGCATTGGTGCGCCGAAGGAGGGTATGCCAAAATCGCCATGCACTTGGCGCTGCTCGACGCCGACGTCAACGCCAGAGATACTCACGGCCACACCCCTCTGCACTATGCAGTCAACCTAGAGGACGCGGAGACATCCAACGTACTCCTCGACTGGGGCGCGGACGTCTCCATCGAGGACACCGAGGGAGAGACGCCTGAATCTCTCGGTTTATGGTCCCTCGTTCCGGCGCGCGAAGCAGCGGACGCAAGTGCGGACGAACACGAAGTCAAGGATACCGACGACTTGGGCCCCAGCGCGACTTCCCCGGCGACTGAAACCCTCGCCGCGTAATGTTAACGCAACGCTCGAGCGACCGAATCACGTCCGCATCGCGTCCTCGCGAATGTTTGTTGTAATAGTATTATATTTCCATCCGCCAACGATCGCGCGCGCGCTTCTCCACCTCATCGCAAATCATTTCCGTTTCCGGACAGCGGGCAACTTCTAAAACTTCAATGCATGAAACCTAAGCACCCTAGAAAGTAGACAATTACAAATGGAGAAAGAATGTTTTAGAAGCAACGCGCGAAAACAGAGGCCTAACGCGCCTAGTCACTCACGCCTGCTTTGGTGGAGTCGTCGTGGACGCCGAATTGGATGAATAGATTTGCAAGGTTGCCGACGCAGCCTGTTTTTTGCCCATTTTCCAAAACGCCCACGCGAGCTGACCTTTGAGCAGTAGCAACTGAAGCGGTAGAAATGAAATCGCGACGGCATCTCCAAGTCGCTCGCGAACACGAGCGAAAGCGCCGCGATTGATGGTAGACACATCCGTCGTGTCCGTCGCACCGGATGACGTCGAACGTAACCCTTCGGTAGCTGACGACGCAATGTATTTGTAGCGATTCACCGGACTTCCGAGTTGCTCGTTGATGTACCGCAACAGGTTGTTCGCTTTAAGAACCAGGAGCAAATCGCGCGGCAGGTTCTCAAACAGCTGCGATTGGTCTTCGAGTCTCACACCCATGATTTGGCGGAAAATCATGCGTTTACCAGCCGGAGTGAGCGTGTCCATCCTCGACGTGTGTGTAGTCTCCCCCGGTTTGACGAGAGGATCCTCGATGATTTTCGTCGGAACCAAGGCGAGAATGAGCTTGAAGAATTGCGACATGTCTGGGTTGACGCCTAAACTCGCCGTGGCGTCGCGCAAAGCCGAGTCATCCGAACGAATCAGCGCGAGCCAGACATTGCACCACTTCCTTCGCAAGTCTTCATCTAATGTTCTGTACACTCCATGATCGAGCAACACGATGCGTCCATTCTTATCCACCAAGACGTTGCCGGGATGTGGATCCACATGAATGAACCCATTGACGAAGAGCATCTTTGCGAAAATCTTTTGAATCCTCGCCGCGACCGCCTCGACGTCGACGCCATTCCTTTCTAACGCTGAGACGTCATCGATTCGATTGCCCTCGCACCACTCCATAGTTAAAACGCGCTTACCGCTCAGCTGTCGATGCACGCGAGGAATGTGCAACTCATCGTCGCCGAAATCCCGAGCCAACATTCGCCCCGCCTTTACCGAATTCGCCGCCTCGCTCGTGAAATCCAACTCCTCCGCCATGTGTCGCCTTGTTTCGTTAGCCAACCACTGAAACCTCAACCCGGGAATCAACCAAGCCAAGAGCGAGTAATACCCTTCAATCGTTGCCAAATCGCTCTGCAAAAATTTCGCCACCGGTCTCTGCTGAATTTTCACAGCCACCTCCTCCCCCGCAAACGTCCTCGCTCGGTACACCTGCGCCAACGACGCGCTCGCCACTGGCGTTTTATCAAAGCTCGCAAACGCCTCGTCGATATCCGCGCCTATTTCCTCCTTGAACGTCATGGCATCCTCTGCAAACGGCCGCTCGCTCGCGTCGTCCATCAGCACTCTCAATATCCTCTGAAACGGCAACGGCGCCACCGGTTGCGCCGCAATGTGTTGCCCCGCCTTGACGTAAATCCCCCCTTGCGCCCTCGCGAGATCCCTCAACCTCTCCGCGACGCGCGCCCACATAATTTGCCTCGACGCCCGCACCTCGTCCTCCGTCGGGTCGGCGCCCATCGCCCGCACACGCGCCCTATGCGCGCGGTAATCAAAGTACATGGGCGCAAAGTGTCTCGTCGCCACCGCGAACCTCTGCGCCGAGATCACCGCATCCGCGACGGGATTATCCTCCCCGACGATTGACGGCGCGGACGTTGACGCGAGCGCACCGACGGCGACGGTCGTCGCGCCGCCGTACGCGACGGCGCGCCGTGTAAAGCTGGACAAGTTGAATCGCGTCGTCATCGCGTCACGTCGTCTTCACGCGCGACGTCGTCGTCGTCGAGACGAAAACGCGTGGGATGATTAAATTCCCGTCCGTCGTTCCGCGTCTTCGCGCGACGCGTCGCGACGACGACGAAGGACGGCGGCGCGTCGAAGTGACGTTTCGTAAAGGCGCAGGCAGCCTTCAGACGCTGACGCGTCGTGACGAACCGAATCATGCGCGCGTGCGTCGTCGTCGTCGCGTCGATGGCGTCTCGCGGACGACGCGCGACGCGTCGGCGACGACGGTGTGCGCACACTCGCGCGATGACAACTGAAACGACGACGAAGGAGAAGACGCACCCGAGGAGTTTGGAAGGCGCGAGAGCGTTGTGTAAGCTTTCGATGCTTTCGTATTGGAAACTCGGTCAGGATGGGTTCTTTGACGCCGACGTCGACGCAAAGGCGTTGGATTTCGCAACCCCGCTCGGGTTTGAACCGTTGATTGGGGACGGGGCGACGTTGCGGAGGGAAACGATGGAGGTTTTGGGAGGCGGCGGGGTGCAAAGACGCGCGTGGTTCGACGTGGATTCGACTTCGACGACGACGACGACGACGCGAGCCGGGGTATTTAGGGTGCGGTCGTCGGATAAGGATTGGTTGGTTGTGGTGTTTCGAGGGACGACGCCGTCACCGTTGAGAGGGTTGATTCGGGAGTCGCAGATTAACGGACGCGCGGGTCAGACGACGTGGCGAGACGCTCCGAGTTCAATGATGGGGGGTGGACGCGTGCACGCCGGGTACGCTGAGGCGTACGCGGCGCTCAAGTCAAAGGTGGAAGACGCGGTCAAGCGTGAAATGGATGAGAGCGCGAGCGAGGAGACACGGTTGGTGGTGACCGGGCACTCGCTCGGCGGGGCGATGACGACACTTTGCGCCGCGAGATTGGCGGAAGAGTATGGTCGCGTGGACGCCGTCACGTTTGGACAACCGAGAGTTGGTGATTCCAATTTTGTCAAGATGATTGATGAAGGGTTGGAGGGAAAGCTTTCGTACGCGCGCGTCGTCCATGCTGGAGATTTGTTCGCACGTGTGCCGACGAGTGGGATTTGGTTGCCGACGTCTAATGAAGGCCAGTTCTCCGTCGAATACGCGCATGGAGGATCGATGCTCTGGACCGAGGCTGGTGGTGAGTCCATACATTCGTACCATCCCAAGGGCTCGGGCGATCCCGAAGGATTTTCGACGGATGCGCGCATGATCAATCCGATTGGTGTCGCGCGGGCGCATAGCGGGTACGCGCGCTTCATGGAGGACGAGACGCTTCGCTCGCGTTGGCCAGCGAGCGGATTGATTTGATGTAGAAAAGAGAAAGGGCCGTGTAAAAGAAAGAATTGAGCTGCTATTGTACAAGAGATTGCTGCCTTCTATTCGTCGCGCGACCTTTTCGAGACGTCGATTGGATCGAACACTCTCGCCATCGCCGTGGACACTTCCTGAGACGCGAGCGCAAACTTACTGACAATGTCAGCTAAATCGCGACCCTTTGCCCCGCCTCGAGTAATCGTGTTCACCTGCGTCGTCAGCTCCTTCGCTGAATCGATCGCACTCGTGATGGACTCCCTCCGCTGAGCCTTTTCGTCCGCCGTCAGATTTCGCGTAGCTTCGTCAAAAGTCCCGTCGTCCAAGTAGGCACCCACGGATTGCATCACCAAACCGAGCTCAAGAGAGAGCCGACGCACGTACTCTGACGCATCATCGCCCAAATTTGCAAAGTCCTTGGCCGGGTCCTTGATTTTTGACGTCCACTCGCTCAAAAAGTTTTCCGCCCACTCCGACGCGTCTAGTCTCGCCAACGCCTCTCGCATCTCCGTCGCCAAAATCTCCACCTCCTCGGCGCTATCCTCCATCGCATCCAGCGCCGTTGGCAATTCCACCTTTGTTATTTTCGCCAGATCCTCCATCTCTATCGCAGCCTTCTCCGCGGCGCGCGCCGCGGCGTCGACCGAGTCGCTCAACCTCGTCAGCGAACGCATGAGCGGCACCGCCACCGTCACCGCCGTCGCCGTCGCCGCCGCGAGCGACGTCACGCAGACGGCGCCGAGAAAGACGTACGTCGTTGAGTCGTGTCCCCACGCTGGGGCGGGGCTTCCGGCGGGCGACCCGCGGTCCGAGACTCGCGCGGAACCATTTTTCGAGCTCGGCGGTGCGAGTGACTTTTTCGCCGATAAAGCGCACCGAGTGACGCCGCGACGCGGTGATGACGGCGCGCGCGAGCGCCGGGAACGCGCGAGCGATCCCTGGACGATCGCACGCGACGACTCGACGACGGTGAGGTGGGTTGACATCGCGTCGACCGCGGTGCGTCTCAGTCTGAAGAGGTTCGCGCGCGGGCGCGGCTGACGCACCAAAGAGAGGAATGGCCAACGCGGCTCGGCGTTTAACATTTAAACAAATCAATCAGTCTACTGTACCTAGTGGTCTAAGGCTTTAAGCATTTCACCGATGGAGGTGAATTTAGAGCGGGGTTTGCCGACGCTCGCGCCGCGCTCGCGCTCGCGTTCGTCTAGTTTGTGCCAGTCAGCTCCGGTGACGACGCGCACTCCGCGTCGCGCCAAGATGGATTCCACATCGAGAAGTTTGCGTTCGGCCGGTGGGTTGGACGTGAAATCGCTCGCCATCTTTGCCACGGTTTCCTCCGCGCACGTGAGGTTCGTGCCGATGATTCCCGTGGGGCCTCGTTTGAGCCAGCCGGTGACGTACAAGCCCGGAACGCATTCGTCGGCTTCGGCGCTGATTTTGACGGCGCCGTACTCATTCGGAACGACTCGCCTCACCTGATCGAAGGGCAGCTGCAGCTTACTCACAGACGTGTCCTCGACGTCCATTTTAATTTCCTCTGCGCGGTATCCAACCGAACGAAGCGCCATGACTGTCGGAATGTCTTCCGTTTCGCCAGAAGAGATCGACTTGCGCGATCCGGCTCGGCCAACCAACTCGTTTCGCCCCAGTTTCATCGATTGCAACACCCCGTCTTCGGTGCCTTCAAACCCGAGCGGACTGCTAAGAAACCGAAACGTGAGCGTCTTGTTCGTCTCAGGGTTTTCTGCGGCGAGTCGTTTCGTCATGGCTTCGTACGCGCGCCGGCGCGGTCTATTCTCTGCCAACTCGGCTTCGTCCTCCGGCGCCAACGCGAATTCCTCCTCGGGAATCACGACGCGCACATCCGGCAGATTGAGCAACTCTCTGAGCTCTTTGGGAGAAAACGAAGCCTGCGCGGGTCCTCTCCGACCGATGACGGAAACGTTATCCACCGGATGCTTTCGCAAAACCTCCAACGCGTGTTCGCAAATATCCGTCTTTGCCAACGCGTCCTTGTCTCTCAACAATATCCTCGCGCAGTCTATCGCCACGTTCCCAACCCCAATGACCGCCACGTGCGCCGCCGTCCGACGCGCATCCTCGCGCATCGACGATCCCAACGCCTCCACCACCGCCGCGTGCGTTTCGCTCTCGATTCCGTGTTCCGGATCCCCGTTGAACCACGCGACAAACTCTCTCGCGCTCAACACGCCTCTGTACGCATCCTCCCCCGGTACCTCCAACTTTCGGTCCCCGCTCGTCCCGCACGCGAGAACGACGCCGTGATACCCATCACACAGTTCACCCAGCGCGACGTCGCGCCCTAACTGCACGTTTCCGAAGAAGCGCACGTCGTCGCGCGTCGTGAGCGTTTCGTTGAATTTGTTTGTCACCAATTTAGTCTCCGCGTGGTCCGGCGCCACGCCAAACCTCACCAGACCGAAAGGCGTTGGGTACCGCTCGAAAACATCGACGCGTGATCCTTGAAATGTTTTCGTCAGCGCGAGCGCGGCGTACATTCCCGCGGGTCCGCTTCCGACGACGGCGAAACGCTTTCCAGACGCGGCCTCGCTCGCGGACGCCGAGGCGCTCGCGGACGCGAACGAAGACGCGCCCCGAGGCGCGCGCTCCCGAGGCCCGGCGAAGGGTCGCGATAATCCCCGAGCGAGGTTCGCGAGATGCGCGCGTCGGGACATGACGAGCGTTCGTTGCGTCACCGACTGGGGACGCGCTGAAGACTGATTGGTGATGATTTCTGTCGCGTTTCAACTGTTCGCGCGTTCGCAAAGCCGGCGCTTTCGCACCGATCGCGACCCGCGTCTCTCTGCCTAATATTCATGCACATCGTCGACATTCATGCGCGATTAAGTGTAGTACTTTTCCTGGCCCAGCGTCGAGCAATCCGTTTTACGATACTTGATATCAACGAGTCCCCGATGTCGCAACGCCACGGAATCAAAGGCGGCGTACGATAAGTCGAGATGACGCCCGTCGTCGGCTTCGCCCCCGCAGCAGTGTCTCTGATTGCTCGGATTCGGGTGTCCACACGGGCACGAATCCGTTATCATGACGGTGACGCTCTTCGCGCCGGCTTCGACGCATCCCTACGTTGTTTTTCGAAAAGTTTTAAAGCGCGTCGTCGTCGTCAAATCATACAAGCCGCGTCGTTCGTTCGAGTCGAGTCGAGTCGAGTCGAAAATTCGCGAGTCGCTCCGATAAACGAACGTACCGCCCAAGGACCAAGAATAGAGTCTTCCAACCCGCGTTGCCGTCCGTTCACACACATAACTTCGAAGCATTGACCGCAGAGATCAGTCAGACCTACCGACGTACAAACGCGACGACGATGTCAATACGACGTCGGGCTTTCGACGCGCGCGCGCGCGCACCGTAATCGTATCCACCATCCGTGTTGATGGCGCTCACGAAATGCGACGGGATATTTTTCCCGTATTTACACGACCCAGTGTAGATGGACATTCCATCCGGGCCCGGGCCGTCGGGACCGCCGTACCACGTCGCCGTTCCAGAGTACCAAGAGTCTCGTTGTTGTTGAGACAACGCCCTCCTCGGGTTGGACGTGTCGTTGCGGAAAACGGACGCGGACGCGCCGGGGACGAGGCAAAACGCGGCGATGCAGAGCGCGGAGGCTTTCGTCGCGCGGTCGGTCGTGCGCATCGCGGCGGCGCGAAGGAGACAGACGTGCGCGTCGAGGAGTGAGGCGCGGGGTGCCAGGATTGAATGGAGCAACGACGGAACAGTGGATGCGATCACAACGCGACGGAGGGAGGGAAGAGAAGAGAAAGATGAAGGAATGCGCCGAAAAAATAATGGCGGCGATCGATGATGCGCGCACCCACCGAATCAGCCCCGTCGCGCCGATCTGCGACGGATGGAGGTTGATCCGGCGGACGCGGCCGATGCTTTGGCTTTGTCTCGCGCGTGAATCGTCGACGACCGGCGGGTGATGGATGGCTCGGTCGCGACCGTTTTTGATTTCGATGGCGCGCTCAAAGCGTAAGCGAGACCGCCGGTGACAACCATGGCGGCGCTCACGGCGCCGTTGTACGAGAGACACTGACGCGCGTCCTCCGGACAAAAGATGAAGTGCGAAAAGACAATGACGCCGACGCTTCGAATGGCGTTGGACAAGGCTAATTGCGTCGCACCCGCGCTCGAAACCACCGCCATCATCATCTTCACCATGAATGCGCGCGCGAGCATGTTGCCCGCGTGCACCTTGAGCACGTCGCTCGAGCTTCGCGTGCTCTTGTTGTAATACGCCCACACCAAGCCGTCCATGTCGCGATACGTCGTCGACGCAGAGTACGCGACAAAAGCCGCAAATCCGACCCCCCCCATGAGCATCGTCTGCGCGTTCCCGCTCAACGGTGTCTTAGACTTGCTCAGATACTCCATCGTGAGCCCACGAAAGCCGTACGAAACCGTCGCCGCGATCGCGATGAGCACGCCGCCCGTCGGCACGCTCGCCCCGGACCGCGTCGCCGCGTCCGACACCTCCTTCGCCTTGACCGCCAACCCGGCGATAACGACCCCGATCGCGCTCAACTGCGCCGTCGTAAACTTGCGCTTCAAAAACACCGCCGACAAGAGGGCGCTAAACGGAATCAACAACCCAGAGAGCGTTTGATACAACGGTCCCCCGAGCACGCGCATCGACTCGAGCGCGCACGTCAAACCAAAGATATCAAACACCGGAAGCAACAGCGCCGCTCGCGGAAACGCCGACGGCGAAGACTTCCCACGGATATCCTTTCGCGTCTGGTGGCCTCCACCGCGGGACGTCAACGCGTGCGTCAACGCCGACGACACGGCATCGCTGAGGTAAATCATGCCCGTCAACGGTTGCGCGCGCGGCGACACGAGCGCCATGTTCATCACCTCTTGCGCGGTTAAAAAATAGGCAACGCCGCTCGCGACGTGGGCGAGCATCGCGAGGAGGGTTTTCGTCGACTCCGTCATGTCGCGGGTGGATGACCGACGGGTCGACCGCGTCTGACGCGCGTCAGTGCGTGACGCACGCGAACAACGAAATGGGTACGAAGAAGAAACCGAGCGTCGACGCCGCCGGTGACGCCGGTGACGGCGCGGATGACGACGACGACGTCGAACTGGTGTTCAACCCAGATTTCACCTTTGACGATCTCGGGGACGACGACGACGTCGGTGTCGGAAGACGCAAGACAAAGGTGAAGCCCGGAAGCGCTGGCGGCGGCGGCGCGCAGTCGGCGTGGGACTTTTCAGACGCGCGACGCGACGCGAAACGGGAGCTCGCGGCGAAAAATATGACGAGCGTGGATGAAAAGATTGCGCGGGTTAAAAACTCGGGCAAGGCGGCGGGGAGAGGGTCGACGCGGAAGAAGGGCGGACGAGGGAAGGGTGAGGAGGATGAGGAGGACGACTACGGCAGCGATTCGGAGGACGCGCCTTTGCCGGGAGAAGATTTAGACGATGATGAGGACGATGAGAGCGTGAGTGGGAGCGATTCAGAGACGGATGATACGGATGATGAGAGTGATTCGGAAGAGGAGAGCGGTTCGGAGGAATCGGCGTCGGGTGAGTCTGGGGATGAGAGCGAGAGCGGCGGCGAGCCGTCGGGATCAGAGGACGAAGAGGAAGAAGAAGAGACGACGAAGACGACGGTGGAAAAAGAAGCGTCAGCATCTGAATCAGACTCGGACTCTGAATCAGATGGTGGTTTCCAGGAGCGCGCTGTTGTCAGTGGGATGAAGGGCGACACAACGTTTGACGCCAAGGCGTTCGAGGAGCTGCACTTATCGCGGGCGTTGACGAAAGCGTGCGAAGTTTTGGGATATAAAAAGCCGACGCCGATTCAAGCGGCGGTGATTCCGATCGCAATGACGGGAAGAGACGTGTGCGGGCGCGCGGTGACTGGGAGCGGTAAGACTGCAGCCTTTATGTTGCCTCAGTTGGAGCGAATGTTGCACAGAGGCCCGAGACCGGTGGCGGCGACGCACGTGCTGGTGCTCGTTCCCACGCGCGAGTTGGCTGTGCAAGTGCATCAGATGACGGAGCGCTTGGCGCAGTTCACCTCGATTCGGGCCGCACTCGTCGTCGGTGGGCTCTCGGCGAATGTGCAAGCGGCGGCGCTGCGCACGCGCCCCGAAATCGTCGTCGCCACTCCCGGTCGGATCATCGATCACGTCCGGAACACGCACTCGTTCGGTTTGGAGGACTTGGCGACGCTCATTTTAGATGAAGCCGATCGTCTGCTGGAGATGGGTTTCTTGGAGGAGATCAAGGAGATTGTTCGCCAGTGCCCGAAGAAGCGCCAAACGCTCCTCTTTAGCGCCACGCTCACGGCGGGCGTCGAGGCTTTGGCGAGTCTCTCCATGAAGAACCCGGCTCGTTTGTCGGCCGATACGCTCGGTACGACGCCCAAGTATCTCGTCGAAGAGATTTTAAAGCTCAAGCCCAACCAAAGCGCTCAAAAGGAAGCTTTCCTCATGGCCATTGTGAGCAGGTCGTTTGACAAGTCCACCATCGTCTTCACGCAGACGAAGCAGCAAGCGCACCGCCTCAAGATTATCATGGGCCTCAGCGACGTCAAGGCGGGCGAATTACACGGTGACATGACTCAAACCCAGCGTTTGGCTGCGTTGGACGACTTCCGCACCGGTAAAGTGACGCACCTCATCGCTACGGATGTCGCCGCGCGCGGCTTGGACATTCCATCCGTCGACGCCGTGCTCTCCTTTGACGCCCCCAAGACGCTCGCCAGTTACCTCCATCGCGTCGGTCGCACCGCCCGCGCCGGTAAAAAAGGCACCGCCCTCACTTTCATGGAGGAGGGAGATCGTAGACTAGTTAAAACCATAGCAAAGAGAGGGGCCAACCTCAAGGCGCGCGTCGTTCCGGGAAACATTGTCGCCGACTGGCACAAAAAGATTGAAGATTTGGAGGAACAAATTGTGCAAATAAACTACGAGGAGCGCACGGAGAAGCAATTACAAAAGGCGGAAATGGAGGCTCGCAAGGCGGAGAACATGATCGAACACGCCGCGGATATCAAATCCAGACCCGCGAAGACTTGGTTCCAGAGCGAACGCGAAAAGCGTTCGACGCAAAAGGATGCGCTCAAGGCTATGCAAAACGCCGAGCTCGATTTAACCGACGCCCGCGGTCGGGGTAAAAAGTACAAGCGCAAGCAAGAAGCCGCCGGTCCCGACCGATTACCCGAGGGCAAACGCGCCCGTCGTCGACTCGCCATGCAACAACTCTACGCCAAGGAACGAGGCGACGACGACGGTCCTCGCGGGGGCGTCAAGGTGACCAAGGGGGTGAAATCCGTAAAGGCGCTCGAACGCGAGGCGCGGCTCACCGGCGGCGTCGCGTCCAAAGTCGTGCGAATGGTTAAACGATCCAAAGACCCGAAATCCCGGGGTAGAAAACGCGGTGACGACGACGACGACGACGATTTCGCCCAACTCGGCGGTCGCGGCGCTGGATACAAGGGT
>Ga0255757_10001642_pt1 | contig 21545 bp, 17 predicted proteins | sample 071ome_27_FD_179957 | JGI IMG/M metagenome (GOLD analysis project Ga0255757, IMG submission 179957) | Coastal salt marsh microbial communities from the Groves Creek Marsh, Skidaway Island, Georgia - 071409AT metaG (version 2) | ecosystem: Environmental > Aquatic > Marine > Intertidal zone >...
GCATTCGAACCATCGAAGGAGTGACGATGAACACGACTTGACACTTAAACATCATCTGAGTGTTTGTACATACACGCACACGCATCACGTGCTCGACGACACCGCCCGACCCGCGGTTTCGGTCGACCGCGGCGCGTCGCGAGAAGGACGCGCGCGACGCGCGACTGCCGTGGTGACGACCGCCGCGATGTCGACGACGATGTCGACGACGATGTTGACGACGACGCGGTGGACGCGCGGGAGACGGCTCGCGAGACGAGGAGCGGTGACGAGGACGATGATGGGATGGAGAAACAAGATGACATCCTCGTCCTCGGCGTCTCTGAAGACGAAGACTCGAGCGTCGGCGTCGGCATCGGACGAAGAACGGATGGATGATAGCGATGACGTGTACGTGACGCAAGATTTGGCGCAAACGTTGGCGAGAGAGGCGTACGGAATGGTGGAGTCAAACACCGTGGTCGGGGTGTCGAGAGGGGAACACGTGGCGGAGCTCATGCGGCTGATTAGCGACGGGTTGAAGAGCGGAGAGTTGGAAAACGTGCGAGTGGTGGCGTTGGAACCGCTCGCGGCGAAAGAAGCGGCGGTGAATGGGTTGGAGATGCGAATGCTTGATGAAGTACCGGCGATCGATGTGACGTTTGTGCAACCGAGCGAGTGCGCGGTGGTGGTCGTGGATGGGAAAAAGTCATTCGCGAGTTTGATGGGTAGAGAGACGACGCCCGTGCAACCGGATTTACAGCGGGCGAAAGCGGCGCTGAAGAAGAGCGCGAAAGTGGTGTTGATGAAAGAACTCTTTGTCGATAAGCTCGGAGGCTCGGTGCCGGTGGTGATTGAGGCTCAGAATTGGGAAGAGTACGCCGAAGAATTGGATGATTTGTTTCTCGGCGATGCCGAGGTGTGGCGACGCGGAGCCACGTTTGACGCCAACCCGCGCGGGGGGAAGAACCCGTACGTGAGCGCGGACGGCGAGCACACCATTGTGGACCTGAGATTCGAAGACCCAATCAATAGCGGGCGTTGGGAATGCGGTTTGATGCTCGACGGTAAGCCGTGCACAGCGTACGAATTACAGCAAGCGCTCGAAGAAGAGGTATCCGGCATACTTGCGCACGGCATTTACATGCAAGGAGACGTCGTCGTGACGATGAACCCAGAAACTATGGAAGCGATCACCATTACGCGCGACTAGGATATATATATTTGCCTACATTTTTTTAATTGCTATTGTGCTATTGGAAGAAAAGTCCACCTGTACATGTAATCAAGACTCGCTCGCTAGCCGATCGTCGGCGTACGTCGCAAACATTTGCGTCTCGACGAAGGATCGCATGAACGACTTGTCCCGCCCTTCGAAACTGGCGAGGAATGATTCCTTGAGAAGAATCGTCACTTTCCCTTCCCCGCCCTCGTTCACGTCGGTGATGGCGTGATAACGAATGTTGGCGACGAGCGAGTGCAAGTACGCACGCCACTCCTCGAGAAACTTGTTCGCCGCCTGTATCGACGCTTCGCTCGGATCGAGCACGGGGCGCTTGCTGTGATTGACTGACGCGTGAACAATCGCCTCGTAGTGCGGGACGAGTTTGCGAACGAGCTCTTTAATCTTTGGAAGTCGCAGAGCCTTTCCTTCCCACTGCAGTTTGATGTCATCCTTGTAAACGTTGACTCGGCACAAATGGCTCGTTCGAGCGCGTAAATCGCTCGTCTTGTGTTGCACGCCGCACACGAACGGTACGGGCGCGTCCAAAAAATCCACCATGTGCTGCGGCAAGATTGGCAAGAAGAGAGATTGCCATCTGAACGGGCGAAGCAGAGGGATGAGGGCGAGCGAGACGGCGCTCAATTCTCCCAAGTTGTTGCTAAAGACTACCACCTGCTTCTCCAGTAAAACAGCCGTGAGCAGCGAGATGATGTTGTCCAAGCTCAAACTACAGCACAAACTCACGATGGACCATCCCTGGAGATGAAAGGCTTCCTCTTCTGCAGAGACACGCAATGGACACGACGGGTGCGTCGCCGCGGCATTTGGTGACGTCGTCGTTTCCAACGGCGCCGGCCGAGCCAATCGAATCGGCTTGACACCGTCGCTCGGGATAAATTCGCGATCAGTCTCGCCAATGTCGGGTACCTGACACTCGAGGTACTTACACAACGTTTTCAACGCCTCGTTGCTCTGCGTCGGCGGCGCTTGCGCGTCCGACGGGCTCGCGTCTGGCATCAAATCCTGCATGTTTTGGTTGATTCTCTCCACTCGCTCCATGCCCAAGATGTGAGACAACACCTCAAAGTGCGTCTGAAACAGCGGTAGCTTGCTCAACATGCAGTAGCACCTCGGCGCAACTTGAATGTATCTATTTTTCAGCGAAACAGGACTCTTGTTATTGGCGAGAGATGACGCTTCGATTTCTGTCGGCGCCGCGCTGTCGGCGCGCGTTCTGAGATGCTGAATCATGGGTGGCGTCTGTTTCAACACCTCTGTGACGTACACGCACACGCCGTACATCGGAGTGTTATCGCTCGTCTGCACTTGAAAAACAAACACGTGATCGTCTCCGTCGGTGAAGGTGGTTCCGTACATCATTTCCTGTAATTTACTCATGCTCGGCGTTCGCTCGAGCAAACGAGGCTCGACGCCGTGCGGGAAACAAAAGGCGGCAACTTCATCAACCGCGAACGCTGGCTCTTCCTCGCTCGCGTTCGGGTACCGAAACAATACCGACGCCTTGTACGTGTTACCCGCGGTACCTCGATAAGCTCTGAGTTTGCGTGGATCCGTGATTGCTACATCCGCCGCCGCTCCGCTCAGTCGCGCTTCTCTCGCCGCCGCGACGGAATCCGCCACGACATTCACCTCAACATCCGGCTCTAATCCGCAAACCAGGAAAGACTCAAATGTACGTAAATCACGCATCGCATCGCGTGCCTCATCTGCGTTTTCGCCGGAGAGATTGAGTCGTGCCGTCGCCGCATCAAAGTCCACGCTCAACCTTTGGTCTCTCAACCACCTTCGCTTCTCCGCTGTAAACTGTTCTGGGTTAAACCACGACGACGACGACGATGCGCGTTCGTTCTCCGGTGTCGCCTCATCGTCCTCATCGTCCTCATCCTCTAAATCGGAATCAACCCATCGAGATGGCTTCTTCAAACTCTCCTTTGTCGCGCGGACTTCACTCTCCTCTGGCGCCGTTGTAGGAGTCGTCTGCGTCTGCGTCGTCCCGGTTTCCTCCTCCACCGGCGGCGGTGCGCTCGAGCGCGCCGACGACGAGAGACTTCGCACGAGTCCATCAAACCAAGACGTCCTCGACGACGGGTTATCCGTCGAAGTCGTTCTAAACAGCGAACTCGAAGTCGTCTGTGTACCGCTGGGTGGTTGATGATGTTTCGTTGAAGACGCCACTTTGGCTGACGACGAGCGCTGTAACGCGTCAAAATCTTCAGTCGATGTCGCGCGGTGATGATTCACGATGAGTTCGACGTCATCCAAAACTATGCGCGCGCCCGATGGATCACGCGCATCGCGCGTCGGGTGCGGCATGTTGCGAGGCGAGTCGTACACTGGAGAGTTGAGGAAGCGAGTTTTTTTCAGTGTCTTCGTTCGGTTACACGTGTGCATCCTATGCTATGTTTTAACTGCGATAATAATCAAACTCGCTCGCATTGACGTTTCGCGGGATTTTCATGCCTCGATTCCTCGTCGTCGTCGTCGTCGTCGTCGTCGTCATCATCGATCAATCTTCCCCGTCTGTTCGCGACCTACGCCGCGACGCCCGTGGAACCGAAACCGCCCGCGCCGCGTTCCGTTTCATCGAGGTCTTCGCATTCGACAACCTCCGGCGTCATGATTTGTTCGAGAATCAACTGCGCGACGCGATCGCCCACCTTGACTTCAAAGTCTTCCTTGCCGTGGTTGAAAAGAATCACCCCAACGTTACCGCGGTAGTCGTAGTCGACGACGCCGGCGCCGACGTCGATAAACTTCTTCCACGCCAAGCCAGAACGCGGAGCGACTCGGGCGTAGGTTCCCTTGGGAATGGCGATGGAGAGATCCGTCTTGACGAGTTCCTTACCACCAGCCGGAACGATGTAATCGTACGCGCTGCGTTGCGAACGTAAAATCAAGTCAGTCAGTCAGTCAGTCGGTTATCCAACCAACAATTTCAAAAATTCAAACTCGCGCGTCTGTCGCCAGCCCTCGCGTTCGTTCGTTCGTCGTCGTCGTCGTCGTCGCCGCCCCCGCGCGACCCCGCCCCGAAGAATAGTTTCGTCTCCGTCATCTTCGTACCTCGCCAAATCGTAACCCGCCGCGCCGTCGCTCCCTCGAACCGGAAGCGTCGCCGTCTCGCTCAGCTTTTTCACTCGAAGCGTCTCAGTCATCTTCATCTGTTTCCGTCCTCCTCGTCCGTCGTCGTCGTCGTCGCGCCTCGTCGTCGTCGCGTGCGTCGCAATGGTGATCCCTCTGGCGTACTGCCTCCTCGTCGGGTTCTCTGCGTCCGCCGGGTGTGACGTCCTCCAGCGTCCTCTCGTCGTCGTCGTCGACGTCGCGCGTCCGAGCGACATCATCGCGCGCGTCGTCGTCGTCGTCGCGACCGCCGCCAATCGCATGTTCTACTCGGTCTTCTGTAGCTACACTACGCGTGTCTATACTATATACTGTATCTCTAAACAACTATGTTAATTGTATTTGATCCCGACGAAAACGACGAAAACGCCGACGACGGAAGCGAAAGCGGCGACAACCGTCGTCTCTCGATCCGTCTATCGACCCGTCTCGTCCGTCCGTCTCGTCTCGTCGACGGCGCGCGTGTGACACCGATCGACCGTCCGCGCGTCGGCTTCTTTCACCGAATCCGTCCGTCCGTCCGTCCGTCCGTCGGTGGACGCTTTTCGCGCGCGCTGCTCTGACGAAATGCGATTGATTGATTGATTGATTGGTTTTCACACGTCGCTCGCGGCGCTCTCGCCCTGTGTCTGCGTGTCTGCGTGTCCGAGGGCGGTCGCTTTCCGATCTGGAGCGTAAGTAGTGTAGGCCAAAAATGTCTGAAATTTCAGGAATAATTTCAGTGACTTACTGACAAAGTCCCTGTGCACGTCGCCGACGTCGAGGACGAAGGAACCGCTCGCGTGGACGACGACGACGAGGACGAGGACGACGACGACGAGGACGAGGACGAGGACGAGGACGACGACGACGACGACGACGACGACGCGGCACACCCCGACTCGAACTCTCGAGCCCGAGCGCCGGGCAGGGCAAGGCTCGACCCCGAAGAGGAGGAGGAGGAGGAAGGACGACCGACGCGCGCGCATGGCGGGCGATGGAGCGGCGGGAGCGGCGGCGAGCGGTGATGGAAACGGTGGAGGAGGCTTTTCTTCGAGGATACTCGGACTCAAGGTGCGCGGGAGAGCGCGCGCGACGGTTGACGACGGTTGACGACGGTTGACGACGACGACGCGATTGTCGTCAATCTCTCAAACCCGACGACTCGAAAACCGCTCTCAAACTAAACTGACTCTCTTCTCGTTCGCGTTTCCTTCGTCGCGCAGTTCATGCAACGAGCCAAAGAGAAGGAACACTTTAACAATTTAAAAGAGGACGACAAGGCGAAGGCGGCGAGGGCGTTGAAGAACGCCAAGGATGAGAGACCAGAACCGGCGATATTCGCCAAGAATAGGGCGCTCATCAACAAACCACCGGTGCGAAGGGAGGATTTACTGCCAAAGGTAAAGGTGCCGTACTACGGAACGGCGCGCGTCTCGTTCAACGGCGCCAATCCCGAGCTCGAGGCTTTACACAAGGAGCTGAGAGAGAAGAAGAAACGGGAGAAAGCCATGGCAAAGGCGCGCAGGGTTTCTAAAGCCAAAGCTGGCGGATCTGGAGACCAGGACGCGGACGTCGGCGACGAAGAGATGGCCGCCGCCCTCGCCCGAACGAAGCGCGCGTCTGGCGACTTCATCAAGCCTCCTTCGCTCGCCGCGTCGTCGGCGTCGCCGCGAAAGAGGATGAAGTCATCCTGAGTTTTATTCCGTCTCCAGCGTCGTTCCATCGTCGGCATCATTGTACACGTAGGTAGTTACCGGTAGCAGTCTTTTCAATCGCGATAGAAGTGTCACACATAAAGTCACTCTTCACCCCGCTCCTCTGAATTCAGCTCTCGTTTCATTTCATTTCATTTCATTTCGTTCGTTCGTTCGCGACGGCAGTGTTGAACGCGACACACCCCGGTCGGAAGGGGCGCACGAACACGATGCGAGGGACGTCCGTGTCGTCGGCGTCGGCGTCGGCGTCTGGGCGTCTTTGTCGCGCTCCTAAAAGGAAACCTCTGAGACGAAGAGGCAACCTCGTCGTAACGACTAGTGCTCCTTGGACGACCGATGATGATTCGACGAAACTTTGGCGACGACGAGGGTGTGCGGTCCACGCGTCTCCTCCTTCTTCTTCTTCGTATGACGATTGGGGTGACGCGCGAACGACGACGTCGGGGCGAGAGGATTGGGCGCGACGAGACGGTGAGGATGATTTCTTCTTCTTTGACGACGAGCGCGCGGAGGAGCGAACGCCGTTTGACGACGATGACGATTTCGATTTCGATGCGGATGGGGATGACGTGGGTGGTGGAAAAAGGCGGCGTGCACGACAACGAGATCGAAGGTATCGGTGGGACGGACGGCGTTCGCGTTCGCGCGAGGGTTCGGGGTACGATGCGAGCGTCAACGTGTTGCGACTGGCGTACGAAGCGCTGACGTCGATTTCAGCCGCTTTTACGAAATCGCTCGATGTGTTGTTGCCTTCATCGGTGCCCATGTACGTCATACGTCTCATCGTCGCCGCAGGCTGGTGTACGTTTATTCTCGCGTCGGCGTCGAGATTGGTGTACGGAGTGGTTGTCATAGGTGCTGTTTTGTCGCTCGCCGTGGCGTTGGGCTCGAACAACGGCGAGACGTCCAAACGATCTTCCGCGTGGGCGTACGAGTACGCGACGGATTCGAGCGCCAGCGGACGGCGTAGACGAGAGGATTTTGACGAATTGCGACGCGCGAGAATGCGTGAGGAGAGACGCCGACGCGGAGACGCCTACGACGCGTCTGATGTTTTTTTTGAGGATGGCGACTCCGAAGAAGACGTGCCCACTTTCACGTTTGATTCTCGCGCGTTTGAGCGAGGCGCAGAAGTTTTTAGCGAAACGATAGCCTCCGTTAGGACGAACGAAGCCTTCAGAGCGGCAGAAGACGTCACGAAAGAAGTTAGACTTTGGGGTGACGAAGCTCTCGATGAGTTTAAAAATGCGTTCAATCTCAACGCCGGCGATTACGACTTTGATTTCGACGCCGACGTCGCCGATGTGGAATTCAAAGCGCCGTCTTCAGTCAAGCGTGAACGCGTGGAAACGAAGGAGAGAGAAGATCGTGCTTCGAACGTCGTGGAAATCATTGACGTCGACGCGCTGGAAACTAGAGATGCTTCCGAGGTTGGTCAAGAGCGCGCCAAACGCTCGCCGCACGTATCCTTTGACGATTGGTTGGACACATCCGCCGCGCCGAAAGACGACGAAAGAGACGCGCGATCAACCGCGCAGAGGGATGAACCGTTTAGTGCGCGAGCGTCGTACGGTAACCAATCGTCTTCAGCGTTCAGAGACGCGTTCGCAGATGGTTTCGACGTCGCTTCGGCGCCAACGACGGCTCGAAACTGGTGGAACCAGTTCATTTCGGGCGAGTTTAACGGCGATTTCCAGGCTGATTTGATTGACGTATCTTTCGTGAACGATGCGGAAGAAGGACGAGAGGAGGAAGGAGACGACGATGGCGCGTAGATTTCGCAGTAAACTGTAGTAGTATTAGTAGAGACAAAATTGTTCAGCCATTGAGTAGAGACAAAATTGTTCAGCCATTCGATACAAGCGTGATGAGAATCCGGCGCGCCTACGGCGGAATACGATCTTAAATGCCGCACTTTGCGAAAGAGGTTGGTTCGTTTTTCCAGCCACCTTTATCGGCGAAGAAACTATCCATGGCGGCGCGAACCTTCTTCTCGATGATTCTTTCCTCGCGATTCTTAGCGCATTCAGCAGTTGTGAAGCCTGAGCAAGATTCTTTGTTCACCTGGCTCACAATGTCGTTGTAATGGAATGGATCATCCTTGGCGTAGAACTCGTCGTAGTAACACTCCATCTCGGCGTCGCCGAACTCGCACCCGTCGTAAACAGGATACACGTTATCATTCGATTTGATTTCGTCGCGCATCTTTTTGCCCGATTCCGACTTGGGATCATAGTAATCCCATCGGTCTTGAACGGTTTGACCCGCAAAGGGAGCGCCGAGCCGGAACGACGAATGTCTGGAGACGTAGCACTTGAAATCCCGTCCGTCTCCCGGGTCGCCGGCGCACGAGCCTCCTTCATACGTGATGCACCAAGGCGTCTCACACGTACCCTTGGCGAAGCTACCCGTCACCGGAACCTCAGAAGTGTCTTGACCGACGCCGAACGCCTTGGAGACGCCCAAAATGCTGCTCATCTTGGCGCCGCCGGTGACGAGCGTAAGATCAATGTCAAACTCTGGAATGACAGAGTCTGGCAACTCGACGCCCAAGCCGAAAGCCATCATGTTCGATCGACCAGGCACGGATGACATCGACTTCCAACCGGAGACGACGATGTTGAAATCCACGCCCGCTTGAGGGACATCAAAGGTGAAGCCCTTGTAGACGCATCCGCCAGCGTAGCAAAACTTTTCGCCGTCCAAGTCGATGCCGAGACCGACTTCGCCAGACGCGCCGGCGGTGCTTCCGGCGCCGACAGCTTCAGCCGCGGCGGAGAAACCCATGGTGAAAGCGGGCTTGCTCGAACCCTTGACGACGAGAGGACACTTATCCTTGGCCAGCTTGATGAAAGCCTCCATCACTGACGCAATCTGCGAAAATCCAGACATGTCCCACATGGCTTGACAGGCCAAGTCGTCCATGTTGTTGAAAAACTTCTGCGGAGATCCCGTCACCATGTCGTACATGGTTGTCAAAGAGTTTGAGCCGACCGCCTTTTTGATATCGTTAAAGGTATCCTTCAAGTCGTTGACGCTGATGTCACACTTCAGACCCATGAAGAACTCGGCAATCATCTCCGCCGTCTTTACGACGTCGTCCCCGAGATCTTTCGCCTCTTGCGCGACTTGATTCGCCGCTTGCTGGGACCACCCCGACGCTTCGTTGTATTGCTTGAAAATCTCTTGATGGCCAGATTGCAGTGCTGAGGTTAAGTCCCGACCGACTGTTTTACGCGCATCTTTAGAGAGAGATTGCGCCTTGTCCCACGCGGCGTTCCCCGTCTTCGTAAACGCGTCCGCCAACCCGTTCACCCCGCTCGACACCGTTTTCAGCCCTTTCTTGAAAATATTACCTTGCGCCGCGAATCGTCGACGCGGCGCGGTCGACGCGTCAAAGGTCGACGCGTCAAAGACGCACGTCACGAGTAACACCATAAAAACAGCGAGCGTCGCGATCCGCGTCAGCACCGTCACCGTCGTCGGTTTCGTCGACCCTTTCCCGCGAAGGACGAGCGGGGTCGTCTCATCGTCGTCCCCGTCCCCGCCGTGTCGGGGTCCTCGTCGTCGTTCCATCTCGTCGATTCGACGGAGTGTTCGAATGACGAGAGATATTCTTCAGACAGTTACGCGTCTTCTTCACGACGCGTTTTCGCGAACCGACGCGGCGAGTCGCGCGGCGTCCGTGATTATTTATGACTTTGATATGGTTCATTTATTGATGCAGTACGAATTAAATGACAATATGATGATTATCACAAAGACGATCTTAAATGCCATTGAGTAGAGACAAAATTGTTCAGCCATTCGATACAAGCGTGATGAGAATCCGGCGCGCTTACGGCGGAATACGATCTTAAATGCCGCACTTTGCGAAAGAGGTTGGTTCGTTTTTCCAGCCACCTTTATCGGCGAAGAAACCATCCATGGCGGCGCGAACCTTCTTCTCGATGATTCTTTCCTCGCGATTCTTAGCGCATTCAGCAGTTGTGAAGCCTTTGCAAGATTCTTTGTTCACCTTTTTCACAAGGTCGTTGTAATGTTTTGGATGATCCTTGGAGTAGAACTCGTCGTAGTAACACTCCATCTCGGCGTCGCCGAACTCGCACCCTTCGTAAACAGGATACACGTTATCATTCGATTTGATTTCGTTGCGCATCTTTTTGCCCGATGACGACTTGGGATCATAGTAATCCCATCGGTCTTGAACGGTTTGACCCGCAAAGGGAGCGCCGAGCCGGAACGACGAATGCCTGGAGACGTAGCACTTGAAATCCCGTCCGTCTCCCGGGTCGCCGGCGCACGAGCCTCCTTCATACGTGATGCACCAAGGCGTCTCACACGTACCCTTGGCGAAGCTACCCGTCACCGGAACCTCAGAAGTGTCTTGACCGACGCCGAACGCCTTGGAGACGCCCAAAATGCTGCTCATCTTGGCGCCGCCGGTGACGAGCGTAAGATCAATGTCAAACTCTGGAATGACAGAGTCTGGCAACTCGACGCCCAAGCCGAAAGCCATCATGTTCGATCGACCAGGCACGGATGACATCGACTTCCAACCGGAGACGACGATGTTGAAATCCACGCCCGCTTGAGGGACATCAAAGGTGAAGCCCTTGTAGACGCATCCGCCAGCGTAGCAAAACTTTTCGCCGTCCAAGTCGATGCCGAGACCGACTTCGCCAGACGCGCCGGCGGTGCTTCCGGCGCCGACAGCTTCAGCCGCGGCGGAGAAACCCATGGTGAAAGCGGGCTTGCTCGAACCCTTGACGACGAGAGGACACTTATCCTTGGCCAGCTTGATGAAAGCCTCCATCACTGACGCAATCTGCGAAAATCCAGACATGTCCCACATGGCTTGACAGGCCAAGTCGTCCATGTTGTTGAAAAACTTCTGCGGAGATCCCGTCACCATGTCGTACATGGTTGTCAAAGAGTTTGAGCCGACCGCCTTTTTGATATCGTTAAAGGTATCCTTCAAGTCGTTGACGCTGATGTCACACTTCAGACCCATGAAGAACTCGGCAATCATCTCCGCCGTCTTTACGACGTCGTCCCCGAGATCTTTCGCCTCTTGCGCGACTTGATTCGCCGCTTGCTGGGACCACCCCGACGCTTCGTTGTATTGCTTGAAAATCTCTTGATGGCCAGATTGCAGTGCTGAGGTTAAGTCCCGACCGACCTTTTTTCGAGCGGTTTTAGAGAGAGATTGCGCCTTGTCCCACGCGGCGTCGCCCGTCTTCGTAAACGCGTCCGCCAACCCGTTCACCCCGCTCGACACCGCTTTCAGCCCTTTCTTGAAAATATTACCTTGCGCCGCGAATCGTCGACGCGGCGCGGTCGACGCGTCAAAGACGCACGTCACGAGCAAAACCATAAAAACAGCGAGCGTCGCGATCCGCGTCAGCACCGTCACCGTCGTCGGTTTCGTCGACCCTTTCCCGCGAAGGACGAGCGGGGTCGTCTCATCGTCGTCCCCGTCCCGGCGTCCTCGTCGTCGTTCCATCTCGTCGAACCGCGTCCGTTCGTTTCGACGGCGTGTTCGAATGACGAGATATTTCTTCAGACAATCAATCAATCGCGCGTTCTCACGACGCGTTTTCGCGAACCGACGCGGCGAACCGACGCGGCGAGTCCGTGATTATTTATGACTTTGATATGGTTCATTTATTGATGCAGTACGAATTAAATGACAATATGATGATTATCACAAAGACGATCATCATCATCGTTATGTTTTCACGTCATCGGTGACGCGCGACGCCTGGAGGCGGCGTGACGACGTCACTCTGTCGCGCGCGTCCCGAGGGCGCGGTCGTCGACGCGCGTACATGTCTTCCGGAAACTCCGGGTCTGGATCTTGGGAACACGTGAAACGAGAGGACGCGCTCATGTCGACGGACGCCGACGCCGCGGGCGGGGACATCGCCGTCGGCGTGCTCGCGATTCAAGGTTCGTTTCGCGAACACGCCGCGCTGGTGCGAAAAGCGCACCCACTGGCGCGCGCCGTGGAAGTGCGCAAAGCGTCTCACCTCCGAGGCTTGCGGGGGCTCATCATCCCGGGCGGGGAGTCGACGACCATGGCAAACATCGCGAGGCGGTTCAACCTGTTTGAGCCCTTGCGCGCGTTCCAAGCGAGCGGCAAATGCGTGTGGGGGACGTGCGCCGGCCTCATCTTTCTCGCCGATTCGCTGCAAGGGGGCGCGAAGGAAGGGGGACAAGAGCTCTTGGGCGGTCTCGACGTGGCGGTGAACAGAAACTTTTTCGGGTCTCAGATTGACTCTTTCGAGTGTCAGATCCCTTGGACGGCGACGGAAGAGGATGAGGAAGCGTCGCCGAGCTTTAGAGCCGTCTTCATTCGCGCGCCAGCCATCGTCAGCGCCGGTCCGGGGGTGGAAGTGCTCGCCAAGTACGTCTTGCCCGAGGCGAAGCGCGCAAAGCTCATCGGCACCGCGGACGAAGGACGCGAAGAGGTCATCATCGCCGTGCGTCAGGGTAAGCTTCTCGCCACGTCCTTCCATCCGGAAATTACCGCCGACACTCGTTGGCACAAGCTCTTCGTCGGCATGTGCGCAAAGGAGGCTCCCTACGAGCTCCCTGAGGATGACGAAGAAGAGGTCGTCGCCACGATTCGATTGCCGGATTTGCCCGTGTTTGACGATTCCGTCATCGCCCCGGTCGAGGGTAAGTCGTGATGAGTCTTTGTCGATGACGACGATAAAGACGCCGCGCGCGCGCAGGGGGGCGTTCCACGACATATTTACATTTCGAGTGTACCACCACAAATTTGATCTATTCCATGTAGCGACTGTCCATTTAACAGTTACCAATCAGCAATTACAATTTAAATCTTACGAAGCTCGGCGCCTTCGCACTACATCTGCCCCTCTCTCGCGCAATTCGCCAATGTTGCGCACGCCCAAGAGCCCCATCGCTCGTCGCGTTTCGTCAGTCAACGCCTCCAGTACCGCCGAAACTCCCCTCTCTTCCCCAGCTGCTAATCCATATAGGAAAGCTTTACCCACGGCGACGGCATCCGCACCTAGAGCAATGGCTTTCACGACGTCCACTCCACGCATGATGCCGCCATCAAATATAACCTGCGCTTCATCGCCGACCGCGGCGCGAATGGCGGGTAAGGCGTCGATCGGCGCAACCGCGGATTCCAACTGTCGAGCGCCGTGAGATGTTACCCAAACGGCGTCGTAACCGTAATCGAGTGCGCGACGGGCGTCGTCTGAACGAAGAATGCCTTTCATTGCCATCTGTCCATCCGGCCATTGGGCGCGAAACCACTCGGCATCCTTCCAATCAAAGGAGGCGTCGAATTGCGTTGAAGCGAATTGGGCGATGGGTTGGGAATCAGCGAGCAATCCCTCTCGCTTCATGTCGCGCAAGAGCGCGTATTCTATCCGCTTCGACGTCAAAAACTCGTAGGTCCACCTCGGACGCGCCAAAGCCTGCAAAGTCGTCCTCAGAGAGTGCACGGGCGGCACCGAAAACTCATTCCTCAAGTCTCGTTCTCGATTTCCAAACCACGTCAAATCCGTCGTGAGCGCCACCGACGTAAATCCAGCGTCTCGTGCCGCGCTCAGGACGTCCCGCATCAACCCCCGATCCTTCCAAAGATAGACTTGAAACAGCTTTCTGTCATTCAACGCCGATCCCAGGGCGTCGTCGATCTCTCTCGGCGACCTCGTCCCGAGCGTCGAGAGACAAAAGAGTCGGTTACCAGACGCGCACGCCGACGCCGTCGCCACCTCCCCTCGCCTCGGCGCCCACAGGGCGTGCCCAGCCGTCGGTGCTGGAAAAATACACTCCACGTTTCGGTGACCCAAAAAGCTCGTTCGCGTGTCGACCGCGTCCACGCCTCGACAGGTGGACGGGTAAAACTCGTAGTCATCGAATGCGCTCTCAGCGCGTCGCAAAGCCTTTTCGTCATCCGCCCCGCCGTCGAGGTAATCAAACGCAAACCTCGGTGCGCGTCGTCGAGCGAGTTTCCGGGCGTCTCTCGCCGAGAGAAACGCGCGGCGCATGGCCGACTTCCGTCGTCCGAGCGCGCCCGTGACCGCCCGTCTCTCTATGGGGGCGCTTGAGACAGTAAAACAACTCGAGCTAGCTCGAAAAATGTTCGAGTGCGAGCTCAATCACTTTTTGACGCGCGATGCGTTGATTTGCGAATGGAAATACTACAACGAGGCTACGGTACTTGTACTTGTACTTGTATGTCTACATTATCGCTCGCACTTTTCTTCAAACAACCTTTGAACGTTGCGTTGCAATTCGTTGTCAATGTCCAAGTTGTTCTGAATAGTAAGAGAGGGATGGATCAACCACGTGTGCTCCATGTTTTGCAGCACAAAGTGATCGATGATGGTGTCGCTCGTTCCCGTGAAGAGCACGTCGAGCATCTCGTCGTAGGCGCGAGAGTGCAAGATGTACATGTCGCTCGAGCGCAAATCGCACCCGCTCGATGTGAGCATGCAGAGTTGCCCCTCCATCCTCACATTCAAGCAGTGACACTGCACCGGACAGACGATGTCATCTCGAACCCCCGTGGTAACCTCGACCCACCCGGTCCCAGTCGAAGACGGTCTCGCTTCAAACTTCTCAAACAAATGCGGTCTGAAGGCTGGACGTAACACGTTCCAGTCTATGCTCTCCCCGTTGAAATCCTTGTGCTCGAGCTTGACCCTTCCGAGCGCGCTCGTAGCCGCAGCGTCACCCGCTAACAGTTTCATGACGTCCTCGACAGTTTCATCCTTGACATCAATCTGGTCGTTAAATTCTGTGTCGTCTTCTATCACCGTAATGTGCTTAAAGCCGCTCTCCTTTGCGTGTTTGACAATCATGCCGTGCGCTATGGAGACTCGTGTGTAGTGCGATTCGTACCACACACCCACCGCCTGCGCCGTGCACAAATCTAAAAATTTGCCGCTCACGCACGAAGCCTTCTCCGCCCACTCTACTGGCACTCGCACGTTGACATCCGGGGACGAGCAGTTTTGTGTCGTCAAAATGTAAATGTGTTCGGGCGCGCCCGCGATTCTATACGGGTTACTCGTCATCGACTGACCCGCGACCGCGGGCACAAAGGCTGACTCGCAGTCCATCTCACCGAGAGGGGTGTCGCGAATGTACCTGCGCGCGCGCCGTTGGTGGTACGGCTCCACGGTTGTGAGCGTCGCGGCGCACGCCATTAAACAGGCGAACGCCGCGCCCAATCTTGAAGCGCGTCTCGACAGCCAACGCCGACTCGTTGGTTCTCCGCCGAACGCGCCGCCCGTCGCCGTCTCGCCACCCTCATCGTCGCTCTCATCGTGATCACGATCGTATTCGCGATCGCGCTCGCTCACGTCTCCGGTTAACCCGTACCCGTACCCAAACCCAAAGCTCGCCGCGTCTCGTCCTTCATCCTTCTCCGTCGTCGCGCTCCCCGGCGCGCGCTCCATGAGCGGCACCAAACTCTCCGTTTCGTCCAATTCTTTCGACAGCGCCGCCAACATCTCATCTCTCGTGAGTCCACTCTTCCCTCGTCCCTCATCGCCCCCTCGTCCCGTGGTCTCCGCGCCCTCCATCGGCGCTCGCGCTCGCGCTCGCGCAACACCCACCGCGCCGATGATGCGTGCGTGAGGGTGTTCACCGCCCGCGCGTCACGCGCTCGCCAACCACCGACCGCGTCGTTCGGTTCGTTCGACGCCCCCGTCCACCGCGCGTTCGACGTTCGCGTCGTCCGATCGGATGCGCCCGCTCGACCGAGGAAGAGTTCGTCCGTCCGTCCGCAGCGCGCGACCGACTGACTCCTCGCGCATCTCGGGTCCGCCCATCGATGGGATGGGCGCACAGCAGTGCCGTGACAGCACACTGGTGGTGGTGGTCCGTGTTGTACTTTGTAATACTTTGATGGCACTCGGTACTACTTTGTCCATCACTAAACCATCATCACGCACTTTGTGAAAATCATCCAGTACCGAATGGTGGTACTATTCGGTACGCACTACGACGACGGTGCCCCATCCCTCGCTCCCTCCCTCCTTCGAGGTGCCGATGTTTCGATGGGTGGATGCTTGGATGCTTGGATGTTCGCGCGCGGGTCGACACTGCGAGACGGCCGAGGTGTACACCGCACGCCTCGCATCGCCTCGCGTCGCGCATCATCGCATCGCAGACGCTCGAACGGACGGACTCTCGGACGGACGGACGGACGAACGGACGGACGGACGGACGAACGGACGGACGGACGTTTCACCAGGTCGACCGATCGCTCGCTCGAGCATCGTTGCGAGGGGTAACGAACATCGAATCGACGAAGCGAACGCGCGCGACGACGCTCGAATCTACGAAGCGACGCTCGGGGACGCTCGAAGGCGCTTGAATTCGAAAGATCTGCCGCGAAAGAGACGCGACGATGGGCGAGGAGAAGGAATCTTCGTCGTTCAGACGACGAGGAAGCGCCGCGGTGGCGGTGTACGGTATGAGCGCGGACCCACCGACGGATGTCGGAGGACACGGATCGGTTGTTCGCGCGCTTGTCAAAACGGGGTCGTTCGATGAGATTCTCATCGTGCCCGTGTACGAGCACGCGTTTGCGCACAAGAGAGAAAACATGCGAGGAACGGCGTCGTACGAGGCAAGGTGCGACATGTGCGCGCTCGCATTCGACGGCGCTCGAGCGGAAGGCGAGGAAAAGGATGACGACGACGACGACGGTGACGACGCAGATGGCGGTAGTAAATCGGCTCGTATCGTCGTTTCTCAGGCGGAGCGTCGCGTTTCAGAGAGATACGCGAGAGGCGAGGCGTCTACGAGTAAGCCCGGGAGCACGGCGGCGCTGATGGCGCTATTGAGGATGGAGAAACCGGATGCGGATTTCGTCATTTGCATCGGCGAGGACGCGTTCGACGACTTGCTCGCGGGGAAATGGCACAAGGGTGAAGAGCTTCTTCGAGACTACTCGTTCATCGTCGCCCCGCGGCACGGATACGAGTCGCGTCGCGAGCACAACGTCGGCAACGCAGGCATCGCGACGACGGACGGGGCGCTCAGCGTTTCATGGTTGGAGACGGCCGAGACCGCACCGATGGACGAAGGGAAGCCCGTATCGTCGACAGTGATACGAAGCGCGCTGGAACGTCGATCGATGAGCATCGGTGGCGAATCGGATCCGCTGACTGCCAATATTTTCCCGTCGAAAGCGCTTCACGAGCGAGTACTCGAGTACATTGTCCGGCACGGATTATACACAGACGCTGTCTTCACCTTTGAGAGCGATTCGACGACTGAAGAGCCGACGCCGATGGCGGCAGTTGAAAAGGTTGGATCTCCGAAAGCTTCGAAAACTTCTTCCGGATACTTTTCGAATCTCTCGAAAAAGTTTAGCACCCTGAGCACGGGAGAGCCGAGCGCGTACTTTTCTCGCGACAAGTCGTTCGCAGACGTGAAGGATAAGAATGGATTGCTCGCCGAGTCTAGGCCGCTTGTCGGAAAAGAGGTGGACGTGCACAACGCCCTGCATCAAGAGGCATCGCACGAGGAGTTTCTCATGTTTAAAGCGCTACCATACTGCTTTTTGGAGCGCGCAATCCGAACCGAGCTTCAAAATAATCCGCCGGGCAAGACGTGGAACGCCACCAAGGCAAAAAAGTATGCGCACATGGCTATGGAGCGATTGCGAGTGGTGAACAATTGGCGCCGCGAGAACGAAGTCGAAGACATGTTGGAGGAGGGCATTCTACCACACAGCGATGCCATGTACACGCACTGGCCAGCTTACGTGCACGGTTACGATGCGTATGGACATCCCATCATGTCTGAGCGCCCCAAGGACATTTATCCCGACGGTCTGAAGTCGAGCATGACCATTCCGGAAATCATGCGTCACAGGATTCAAATGATGGAAACGATGGAGTACGTCAAATCCCGCTCGGAGGTTGCGCACACGGTGTACAAACACAACGTATTTATCGATCTCGAGGGCGTCACCCTCTCCTTCATGACGGGCGAGGTGAAGACATTCATGACGGAGCTCGTCAAATTGCTCACGCACAGATATTCAGATTCCTTGCACTTGTTGTACATCATCAACACGCCGATCATGTTTAGAGTCGTGTGGTCGATGCTGCAACCGCTGTTGTCGACGACGACAAAATCTAAAATCTTCATGTTTGGTGTTGGTCCGAATCAGTCGAAAAAGCTTCAGAAGCAACTGGCCAAACATGACATACCGCTCTCGTCCGCGCCCAAGTGTTGCGGAGGTGGATCCCAAGGTACACGTTTCGACGATTTCATCAGAAAAGCCACGGAAATGTACGCGCGCATCGAGTAGGGGAGAGAGAGAGTACTGTAATATATAGAATGCAAACGCTACCATCTAGTCGCCTCGAATCGCTCGCACGTCGCGTTCGAGTTGTTCGAGTCCTTCGTCTCGACATCCAAGCTCGCGCAAGGCCGCGGTTAGGTTGTATAAATAATCGCAATTATCCCCAGATGGACCTCTCGCGCGCGCAATCTGATCCGCTATGTCGTCCGCCGGTCCGAGCCAGTTCAAATTGGCGTCGTCCGCTGTCGCAATGTACGTCACCGCGTCTCGAATAACGGGCTCCGCATCCGGCGCATCCGACTCGTACAAATCTAGTTCAATCCTCGAGTCGTACTGCTTCTCTCTAACTTCCAGATATTCTATCACGCTCGCCCGGTTCTCCGCGCTCACCTCGTACGCCGCGCCCCAAACGACGAAATCTTCGTCTTCGCACTCTTCGAGCGTGGCCGTTCTTCCCGGAAACGCGGGAGTCCCTCGATGGTCTGTGCTTCCTTGGTAAAACCTTCTCCGATACCCTCTAGCGCACACCGGAACGAGCACGCGCTCGTGTTCAAATCCGACGTTCCAAACGATGGATCCGTACCCGAAGACCCACAACGGGGCGTCGTCCGACGTCTTCAGTGGTTGTCTCTCCATCACCCCAACCTCGTGGTCGACGGGTACTCTCATTCCCGTGGACGACGACGGTGACGACGACGACGCTTTGATTTCGATAGCGCGCGAGCGACGAGACGCGCGTGAAGAATATCGCGCCCCTCCGTTCGTCTTCGTCGGCGGCGATGCAGTCGATACCGTCGTACTCATGCGGGCCGACGCGGTCTGGCGCGCGACGGCAGCGTCACGTGCGAGTTTGGACAGTGCGCGAGTCAAAGCTCCAAACGTGCACGTGCGAATCAAACACGTCCTCAGTCTCGGGCGTTCGACGACTTCGACGACGAAGACGAAGACGAAGAAAGAAAGGGTGAAAGGGAAGAGAGACTCTGGAAACGAGGATGACGTCGACGCCGTCCACGTCCACGACGATACCGGCTGGATTTTCGCGCAGAATCAAACAATCACTCAAACTTCGGTTACAAGATGAAGTCGATCGCGACGTGACGTCCACGTCGGGCGCGACGACGAGCGCACCGATCGACGTCGCAGCGTGCGCGCAAGCGCTCAGTGATATTTTAGGGTACGAGCGGAAGAGTCGAACGGGCGGCACCGGCGTTTTCAGCTCCTCTGGGGTCTCCCCTGGAGCGCCAACGAAAACTACCGCCATCGACGCCGCCAACCTTCGGAGCGTCGTCGAAAGACGCGGGTTGGCACTCAATGAAAGCTTCTTGGATGCGTCTCTGCGCGCGCAGTCGAAGATGACGCAGGTAGAGGCGACTTTGCGAGCTCTGGACGACGCGCGCGAGCGCATGCGTTTCGCGCTCGACGCATCCAACTCGAAAACAGCCGAGCTGTTACGCGAGAGCGAGCGCGCCAAGGAAAATTTGAAGCTCATCGAATCGCGAAGAGATCTAGTCAAATCATTCGCGGCAGACTTTCAGCTGCCAAAGACGTTCGTCGAGGCTCTCTCGGTGCGCCCGACGGAGGACTCGACGAACGACGAAGAGCTGCCGAAGCACTTTTTCGAGGCGCTCGAACGCGTGAAGGCAATACAAGCCAACTGCGCGAAACTCGTGAATACGGATCAGCAGCGCGCGGGTTTGGAGCTCATGGATGTGATGACGACTTACGCCGAGTCTGCACACGAGAAGCTTCGCAGATGGGTCATAGCAAAGTGTCGGATTCTCGCTGAAGATGACGATTTCATCACAGAGCACGACGAAAAGACCCTCCAAAAGGCTGTCGAGACGCTGCGCCAGCGTCCCTTACTTTTCAAGGCTTGCGTTGAAGAGGTGACTCGAACTCGACACAACGCCTTGTTTAGACGATTCATCACAGCGCTCACTCGAGGTGGTGCCGGTACAAAGCCTATCGAAGTGCACGCGCACGATCCGCTTCGGTACGTCGGCGACATGCTTTCGTGGGTGCACCAAGCGGTGGCGAGCGAAAAGGAGTTTTGTATGATGACTTTCGGAAGCGACGAAGATGGTGGCATCGTCGAGATTGACGGTGTCGCTTTCGACGCCACTCAAGACGTATTGGAAAAGGTCTTTGACGCGTGTTGTCGTCCGCTCAAGGTGCGCGTGGAGCAAGTTTTTGTCACTTCGAGCGGCGCAATGGAAGGCGGCGTCATGGTGGCGTATAAATTAGCAAACCTGATGAGCTTTTACAAAAAGCTGATGTTCGATTTGCTCGGCGATGAAGCGACGCTCACCAAGACAATGGCTGGTTTGAAGGAGAGCGCGAAGACATCCTTCTCAGACGCGGTGTCTCAGCACAGCGGAAAATTCAAAAAGACGTCATTGGCGCCGAGCGCTTTCGCTGGCGGGGAAGATGCGTTCGCGCCGCCGTCGACTCTCCGTGAGGGCGTGTCCAGCGCTATGGATCTTTTGGAAGCCGTCGCATCGTCATCGGCGTCTTCTTCAGGTGGATCTGAAGAAGAGTCAAAGGAGCTTCTCTCAGCCGCGCTGGACGGATTGATCGATCCCATCGTGCAAGCCGTCGAGACTGCGGCGGTAAAGGTGGGTGATCAAATGCAATCGGTTATTGGTTCCGCTGCGTCTGGGCCGAAATGGGTCGGCGACGCGTTCGCGCTCAATTGTTTGAACGCTATACGAGAGCCACTGCGCTCGCATTCGTCCGCCGGCGGTAAGGTGGAAGAGATTTCCCGGCTCATCGCGCGCAAGGTGAGCGACGTCGCGGATTCGGAGGCCGGCGGTCTGTTAGCCGCGAGCGGATTGAGCGACGCGCTCGAACTCGTCGTCTTGTACCAAGAGCAAGGCTTGTCGAGTGGATCAAACGTCATGGCGAACGACCCAGCGCTGAAAATAGACCGCTTGGCGGCGGCACTGTCGTCCCTCGTCGATGCCGCTGGCACTAAACTTCCCGACTTTGCGCAGGTTCAATCTCCCGCAATTAGGCGAGACGTCACCAATCGGTACAATAGCAAGCTCATCGAGGCCTACAGCCGCGTCTATGCAGCGGTTTTACAGCCGGCGTCTGGATATCCATCTGACGTTCGTTCGCGAATTCGTCACGGTCCAGACGCACTGTCAACCGTTCTCGGAGGGGCTTAGTCGCGCTCGCGTCGTGT
>Ga0255757_10001652_pt1 | contig 21471 bp, 15 predicted proteins | sample 071ome_27_FD_179957 | JGI IMG/M metagenome (GOLD analysis project Ga0255757, IMG submission 179957) | Coastal salt marsh microbial communities from the Groves Creek Marsh, Skidaway Island, Georgia - 071409AT metaG (version 2) | ecosystem: Environmental > Aquatic > Marine > Intertidal zone >...
ATCGAGCACGAGATCCCTATTCATCCATCGATTCATGATGTTTTCCTTATTCGAACGTTCATCGCACCACTGGAGCTACGCGGTTTGCTCGACGCAATCTTGATAGTCGTCAGCCAGCGAACCGGGCCCGGCTAATGTAAAGACCAGCCTGTTACGAGCCTATGTCGAGAAGTGAGTGGTTGGGCGAACCCAGCCTCCCCATTACCCTGAGCTCAGTGCTGCGCGCGATGTTTTTGCGACTACCGCCGTCAGCCGCCTCATTAGCAACGCGGCTTGTTTTGGTCTCGGTGGTGCTACGAGATTAAAGGCGGCCAAGTTTAGCGAGATACGAGACTGAATGCTCGCCTACCGAATGACGCCCTCAACCTTCGAGGCGCGATTCAAATGCGCTCTTTACTGGCGCATCCCTCAATTCGCGGCGTTTTGAAAAGCTGCGTTTAAAAAACAGCGGTCAGGGAGCGATATGGGAATAAGAGTCTGAGGCCGCGCAAGCACGATCCTCGCTTACATCGACGACACTTACACAGACGGCGCTTAGATCGATTCCCTTACATCGACCCCTTACATACGAGAAGGCGACTCCGGCGCAACTTAGCTAGACCAAGGCGGCTCTGGCGCACTGGCCTGCTTTTCCTCGACCCAAAACAACATGATCCCGCCGAGCAAGATCAGCACAAAAAGAGAAGCAAACCCCCAGCGCTGGGATGCCGACCACTGCGTGGTTGTTGCAACGAGCAGCGGCGCTAGGAAAGCGGTGATTGAACCAGAGAGGCCATACAACCCGAAGAATTGGGTCGCCCGATCTGGCGGGGAGATGCGTGCCATTAACGTCCTCGATGCCGAAAGCGCCGTCACAAAAAAGAGCGCAAAAACTTGGTTCGTCGCAAAGTAAATCAGCTCGGCTGGTGTCGAGAAGTAAGGGAAATCCCAAACGGCATCGGTCGAGACCATCACCACAAACAACACACGATCGGGTTGGATGGATACAAGCCCCAGCAAGATCATGGCGGTCATCGGCACGCAGACCTTAAGCGTTAGGAGGGATCCCAGCCGGTCATCCATGATCCCGCCTAGATAAGCGCCAAACATGGCGGTCACGCTGGTGCAAAGACCAAAAATAAGCAGCGATATGGTGTCCCACTCGAAATTCCCTGCGGCATACACGCCGCCAAAGACCAAAACACCCACCATTCCATCGTTATAGAGCATGCGAGCCAGCAGGTAGATCGCAACATTTTTATAGTGCCGGACCTGCTTGACGGTCTCGAGCACATCTTGAATCCCTGCTTTCGCTGCGGCCGCGAATCGCCACCCGGTGGACGGCGCGTCTGGCGTCAGCAGCAATACCGGTAGCGTGAAGATCAGCATCCAGACTCCTGAAATCGGCCCTGTGATGCGATCGTGCTCATGGATCGATTGATCGATCCCAAACAACGGCGCGTCTGGTAACCACGCCCAAGGCATCACCCCGGGCAGGGCGAAAGCAATCAACACAAACAGCATGAGCGATACGCCGCCGAGATTCCCCAGCGCGAAAGCGAGACCCGACACCACTCCGGCTTTGTTGGCGGGTGTGATCGAGGGCAGCATGGCGTTATGGAATACCTCTGAATAAGCAAACGCCACGTTGATCACCAACATCAGTGCGAAGGTCTGATAAATCAGCGCGTTGGTGGCAGCCGGAGTCACCCACCACAGGCAGCAAGCACCAATCGACATGATCATCACCGTGCCTGCAATCCATGGTTTCCGTCGCCCTTGCTTGTCCGCCACCGCTCCGAGAAACGGAATAGTAGCCGCCAGAATGGCGCCCGACGTCGCGTTCAAATAGCCAATCAACGCCTGGCCGCGAACAGGATCACCCACTACGACACTCGAGAAATAGGGAAAGAAGATATAGATGACGACTAATATGTAAAAAGGATCACGACCGAGCTGACCAAAAGCCCAACTGTAGTAACCGAGGGGCGATGCCGGTTGCGCTCCCGTGAGCGAGAGATCTGCCGCTGATACGTCTTCCGTTCGCTCGCTCATCCGATTGCTCCACTAGTGCGCAAAGACCCAATCGTACCTTGATCGTAGCCGAGTTCAGTCAGTACCTCATCCGTATGGTCACCGAGCGCAGGCGAGGCGTCTTCCGGAAAAGATTCGTCACTGCCGAAGCGAGCCGGTGGTCTGGGTTGAAGCATCGGGCCGGCCAGTGGATGCTCCACTTGCTTGAGGGTCTTTTGGGCAATGATTTGAGGGTCGTCTCTGATATCCGAGCGAGCGTTCACCCGGGCTGCAGGAATCTCGTGCTCCACAAATAAGTTCAGCAGTGTCTCCGTATCGTAGTCCTTAACCGAGCCATTTAAACGGTGCGACACAATGGCCCCATCGGCGGTTTCACTGACTTCGTATTGATCGGCGAGGTCCCCTGAATACTGCACGCCATCGCCGATAAACGACTCATTCCACATGAGATCGGGCCAGTTAAAGTAAATACTTGAATCCAGCATCGACACTTTGATTTCTGTGCCTCCCCTGCCCATCGCTTTGTTATAGAGACCCGCAGTCATCGCTTGCGCGGCGGTCAAAGCCGTTACTTTGTCATAGATGATTGTCCGAACCATTTCAAAACGGTTGTGTGTGCCTTGCGCATCAAGAATGCCTGATAGTCCCTGGATCACATAGTCGTAGACCTTCTGGCCAGCATAAGGTCCAACATCCCCCATTCCACTAATAGCAAGGTAGATGAGATCTGGGAAATGCTCACGGAGCGACGCATACCCTAGCCCAAGCCTTTCCATCTTCCCTGGACGGTAGTTGTGCATCACCCCATCGGCTGTGGCAAGCAAGCGCATCAATATCGCTTGCCCATCGGGATGCTTTAGATTCAGAGCAAGCGATTTCTTGTTGCGATTGATCAGCGAGAATATCGCGCTCACACCCCCTCGACTGGCGCCCAGGTAACGAACGCCATCGCCCCAGCCAGGCGGTTCGACCTTAATCACCTCAGCGCCTTGATCGGCGAGCACAACGGCAGCCATTGGCCCAGAGACCACGGCAGACAGATCAATGATCCGCGCGCCGCTAAGCGGCCCTGGCGATGGTGTTGGTTCGTTCATTGACTGCATGATTGGGATTGCATGGTTGGATTGCGCCCGAGCCGCCGCTCAGAGTCAAGCATCGCTCGCCAACTTTGAGTATTTCACCTGATCTCGTCAAAGCGCACGATAGCCATAAATGAATAGATTCATTCTTATTAAGAATATATTAGATGTAATTAATTCTTTTTTTTATCGGACGGATCCCGGCTAACGTTCCTGACTTACATATTAATGAGCTAGGACAGCACCGTGACACCACAAGCCCCCGCGCAAATCAAAGCGACTATCACCGATGCGCCAGAAATCAAAAAACCCGCACCTACCATGCGACGTATCGAGACCCTGTCAGAATGGGAGCTCGCTCGCGAGACCAGCAAGACTTGGTCAATGGAGCAAGACTAACGTCTTTTAGCCAGGGGTCGGTGTGATCTCTCCGCCCACTCTGAGGACAAATCGACCCGCACGATTCCTGTAGGCACCTCAGCCGGACCGCTCGCTCCAGATCATGCATCTCGATCGCCCCAAAGCAGGTCCGTCCTCCAGCACCTCGAAATAGCAACGCGCTAAACCCATTCGTGGTAGCGTTTAGGCTAACCGTCCTGGAGCATTCGTTTGGCCACTATCCCCTACGTTTTGGTAGACGCATTCACGTCAGAGCCATTCGCCGGCAACCCCGCAGCCGTTTGCTTGCTCACAGACCCTCTCCCGCGAGAAACACTCCAAGCCATAGCCAGCGAGTTCAACTTATCTGAAACCGCCTTCGTGCGAGCCATTGATGATGGGTTTGAGCTGCGATGGTTTACACCGAAAGACGAAGTCGCGCTCTGCGGGCATGCGACCCTTGCTACGGCCTATGCGTTACAACGGACATTTGGGGCAGCGCTTCCAAACTATCGGTTTCAGACGCTGAGCGGCGAGCTCACCTGTGCGCCAGAAGGTGAATTACTGGAATTAAACTTTCCAGCGACACCGCCTATTGAGGCGCCTGTCGACCCTGCGCTCATAGAAGGACTTGGAATCAGAAATTACAGCCATTACGCGCGCTCCATATTTGACGTGATGGTTGTCTTACCGCGCGAGGAAGACGTCGCCACACTCGCACCCGATTACACTGCCCTTGCGGCAGTCGATACTCGGGGCATCATCGTGACCGCCGCTGCAAGTGAGCCAGGTATCGATTTTGTTTCGCGCTTTTTTGCCCCCGCTCATGGCATCAGCGAAGACCCCGTGACGGGCTCCGCCCATTGTTGTCTTGGGCCTTATTGGGCTGACCAACTCGGCAAGCAGGCGCTTCGAGCTAGGCAGTGCTCATCGAGGGGCGGAGAGCTACTGGTTACCGTGAAAGACGACAGAGTTGCATTGCGGGGGGCAGCGACGTTGATCGCTGAAGGCACCCTCTATATTCCTTGATCCGTTATTCCTTGACCCGTTTTTCTCGAACAGCCCGATCCCCGAGCCATAACTGCCCTGGGCTATGCGCCCTTTCACTCGGCCGTTCGCCTATCCATTCCCTGTTTCGAATCTCTCGGTCGTGAGTACCCGCTGCGCACAGCACCGTGGCGCGCCAGCGGATCGCCCACTGGCTTAACGCTCCTTTGCTTTTATGCTCTACTCAACCGAGTCGCATTCAACACGAGCTACGCCAATGGAATCCCAGGAAGCTACCAATCTTTCCTTCGACCCGGACGCACTGCGCCAAAAATATCGCGAGGAGCGAGATAAACGGCTAAGGGCAGACGGCAATGAGCAGTACATCGAGATCACCGGCGATTACAGCGATTACAACGATGACCCGTATATCGAAACCATCTCCGAGCGCGCCGCTTATACCGACCACACTGAGATCATTGTCATTGGGGGCGGGTTCGGCGGGCTCCTTACGGGCGCTCGCTTAAAGGAAGCGGGTTTTAACGACCTCCGCCTGATCGAGAAAGGCAGCGACTTTGGTGGGACCTGGTACTGGAACCGTTACCCGGGCGCCGCCTGCGATACGGAAGCCTACATCTACTTGCCGCTTTGCGAAGAACTCGGCTACGTGCCGAAGAATAAGTATGCGTTTGCCCCCGAAATTCTCGCGCACAGCAAACATATCGCGGAACACTTTGACCTCTACGCGAATGCCTGCCTCGGCACCCAAGTGACCGCCGTTTCCTGGGAAGACGATCACAATCGCTGGCGGGTCAAAACCGATCAAGGCGATAACATGACGTGTCAGTTCTTAATCATGTCCAACGGCCCATTAAATCGCCCAAAACTTCCATCGATTCCAGGCATTCTTGATTTCAAAGGTCACACCTTCCATACCAGCCGCTGGGACTATGACTACACCGGTGGCTCATCAGAGGGCGGATTAACCGGTCTGGCAGACAAACGCGTCGCCGTCATCGGCACCGGGGCAACTGCCGTTCAATGCATTCCCCATGTTGGCGAGGCGGCGAAAGCCCTATATGTCTTTCAGCGGACCCCTTCCTCCATTGACGTGCGTGACAACCGGGCGACCAACCCCGACTGGGCCGCATCACTTCCTCCGGGTTGGCAGCGCGATCGCATGGAGAATTTCAATGCCCTTACCTCAGGTCGGGTCATTGAGGAGGACCTGGTCATGGACGGCTGGACCGAGATCATCCGTAACCTGATCTCGATGGCTAACTACCGCGGGAAGAATCTTTCAGGGGAGGAAGTCGCGAGGCTCATGGAGCTCGCTGATTTCGAGAAGATGGAGCAAATCAGAGCTCGGGTTGATGCAATCGTCGAGGATCCAAGCACTGCCGAGGCGCTAAAACCCTACTATCGCCAATTCTGTAAACGCCCCTGTTTTCACGACACTTACCTCCCGACCTTTAACCGCCCTAACGTGACACTGGTGGATACCGAGGGCAAAGGCGTTACCGCAATCACAGCAACCAGTGTGATTGCCAACGGCGAGGAATACCCGGTCGACTGCATCATCTTCGCGACCGGCTTCGAGGTTGGTACAGGGTTTTCACGTCGAGCGGGCTACGATGTTGAAGGCAAAGATGGGGTGAGGTTGTCCCAGAAATGGAGCGACGGCATCCAAACGTTACATGGGCTACACAGCCACGGATTTCCCAATCTGCTCATCATGAGCAATGCGCAGTCGGCATTCACCACCAACTTCCCCCATGCCATGGATGAGAATGCGCGGCACATGGCCTACTTGCTTGATACCTGCCGAGATCGGTCCATTAAACAATTTGAGGCCGACCTAGACGCTGAGCAAGCTTGGGTTCAAGAGATCATCGGTCTCTCACGATTTAGCGAGGCCTTCCAATCTGAGTGCACACCGGGTTACTACAACAACGAGGGGCAACCGAACCCGCTCTCCAAGCAGAACGCGAGTTACGGGAAAGGTCCCATTGCTTTCTTCGACCGAATGCGAGCCTGGCGAGAACAAGGTGAGTTGGCTGGGCTCAACTGCCGGTAGCCAACAGTGACAGCACCGGTGCTCGCTAAGGGGATGCTGCAGTCAGACTCCCGCCCGTTGCGCGGGTCAGCGCACTGACGCGCGCACCCCTGACATCGCTAACGATCTTCAGCTCAGCACCGATCTCGAGCATTTGCTTACTCGATAACTCAAAAGGCGGCCAGTCTGGAACGCCTGGCGCACTTGGCTTACCCGTCTTCGCAAAGGACGTCCAAAGCTTGCCCGCTGTAACCGCTAATCTGCGTTCCTGATCGGTCTCAATAATGGGGAGCCCCGCAAAGTCCCGAACCTGGCCAAAGACATACGGAATTTCACTCGCATGAAATGCGCCGAGATCCTCCGCCCCCTCGAGGCGAGTCGGATACGACCACCAGTACAGGTAAGCCGCCGATGACACATTAGCCATCGCCTCAGCCCAAAGACGCATGGGCTGAGTAAACATCATATCGGTTAGAAACGCCTCAACTGGGGCCCTATCAAAGGGGCTCGCCCCGTCATCCAGGTAGAGAGGCAGGAGCGAATTTGCTTGTTCACCCAGCAGGTTGATCTGCGCTTTAAGCAGCTCGGCAGTGGGAATATCCTCGCCACCAGCAAGGAAGACATCGAGTAATGTGGTCATCTCATCCGCGTTCGAGCCCAGCATAACGGGGATATCGAGCTGCTCTCCCTGTGCATAAATCTCACGCGGCTGTTTCGGCAGAACACGGCCATCCACCACGGTGCTCGCCTCCATATCCAACATCAACTCAGGCGATCCCGCGAACCGCTCTATCACGGTCTCTGCACTCAATGCTCGAAGGGCCGCTAAATCGGGCGTTTCCGCTGCCGCCAGTAAGCTTGCTGCATACTCGCCGCGATCATGTGCACTAGGCTGGCCATTCTCGCCGCCTGCAAGCGTGGCCATGGTATAGAGCCTTGCGCCACTCTGGCCAATGGCTTTGTGCATTAACCCTTTTGCCATAGGGCTGGCCTGCAAGACCGATACACTCCACGATCCGGCGGACTCACCAAAGACCGTGACATTGCCCGGGTCACCGCCAAAGCGCTCGATATTGGCTTGAACCCAGGTCAACGCCGCTAACTGATCCAAATAGCCCTGGTTGCCCGAGTGCCCGCCGCCTTCGGCGGTAAGCTCAGGATGAGCAAAAAATCCGAAGGGCCCTAACCGATAGTTAATTGTGACTAGCACCACTCCTTCTTTGGTTAGCTCAAAACCGGGGTAGAGATCGCCAGACCCTGTCACCAGTCCACCACCGTGAATCCAAACCATGACCGGCAGCCTGTCGTCTGCGGCACTAGCACGAGTCCAGACATTCAGTGTCAAGCAATCTTCGTTTTGATGGGTGATGTTTTCATCATAGAAGGAGGCGAGCGATGAAGGTTGCATACAAGCCGGGCCAGGAGAAGTCGCATCTCGCACGCCTGACCAAGGCATGACAGCCGCGGGCGGTTTCCAGCGTCGATCATTGGTCGGAGGCGCAGCATAAGGAATCCCCATGTAAGCATGGAGTCCCCCTTCGAATTGACGCCCCTGGATCGTGCCGTCATCAAGGTGGATCTGACCGCTCACAGTGTCACGCGCACTCCCGCACCCGGCTGCGAGGCTAATGGCTAGCCAGCATGACGCGACCAATGACCATCGCTTCGGCCCCTGGCGGTTTCGCGAATGTTGTGAGCTGCTACCGCTTAACCTAATCGACATACCAATGTCCTTACTGACGATAAATTGCGACGTTTTAATCAGCCGCTTGCTAGCGCGGCCGAAAGAGAAACTCACGAATCTCATCTTTCGCGGCCTGAATATCATGAGCCTTGACCTTGTCGGTGTTGCCGATTTCTTCAGGCACATAGAAGTGAATCTGGTCAGCGTTCTCGTAGCCAGACCACACCGCGTCAGCGATCGCAGTGTCAGGAAGCAGTCGATAAGCACCCGTTTGCGGGAGCCGTTCCAGCATCGACTCAGTGAAAGGTTGGCCGCTCCCTTTGGCCAATTCCTCTCTTAATAGCGGTGTGTCGATACAGCCAGGCAGCACATCAGCCACCCGAATGTCGTCACCTTCTAGCTCCAACGATAACGCCTCTGTTAGACCTTTAACGGCAAACTTCGACGCTGAATAGACGGACCGTGTCGCGTGACCATACGTCGCAACAGACGATGAAGTACTGATGCAAAGCGCATTGGGGGTCGCTTTCAGCATGGGCAACGCTGCGCGGATACTAAATATCACGCCGAGTACGTTGACGTCCAAAATGGCGCGAATGGTGGCCGTGTCCTGCGACTCAAGCAAGCCGCCGGGTGCTATCCCCGCATTATTGAAAAGAATATCGAGTCGACCCTCGGTTGCGTCGCGGACAGTCTCCATAGCCGCTTGCATATCTGCCTCTTGGGTCACATCTGCACGAATGGTCACCGTTCGAGCGCTCAGCGCCTGCTTTGCTTGCTCGAGCTGATGCTCAGATAGATCAATCAGGATTGCCTTCCACCCTTCAGCATCAAACCTCCTGGCGGTGGCAAGGCCCATGCCGCTTGCGCCCCCTGTAATACAAATGACCGGCTCGCTCATTCTGATTGCCCCTTACTCAATGGCTTGATGGTAGGGCAGTTCTGGTGGCGCTGTCATCCTAATGAGGAGCCGCTGGTCGCCGCGTTTGAATGCACAGGCACGCTATGGGTTTTTTCAGTGGCGCACCAAGCCGGTCCGCCACTTCCTTTAACGCCCTGTGATTGAGAGCCTAATCCGGCAAACCAAGCACCCGCTTGGCAATGATGTTGAGCTGCACTTCTTTTGTTCCGCCGGCAATGGTCAAGGATTTTTGGTACAGCCACTTCTGCAGTGATGCTAGTTCCTCTGCATCTGCGGTATCTGGATCCCAGCGGAACCCTTGTAGCCCCATGGCTGACACTAACAGCTCATCCCCTTCTTGAATATTCAGCGCGTTGGTCAGCTTTACGGCGGACGAGGTAAATCCGGGTGCACGGGACTGCAATTCCTCAATCGCTCGACGCTGCGTGATGCGCTGCGCGTGGGCATTCATTTCGAATTGGGTGAGCTGCCGCCTCAGGTCCGCATCAGCCAATTGCCCATCCTGACGACCCACATATTTCGAGACCAGGCTTGGCATCTCGCTTTTTTCAGAACGCCCGCCCTGAGAGCCTGATATGTTGATTCCAGCGTGGGTCGATCGTTCAAATTGCAGCAGCCGCTTCCCTACCGTCCAGCCACGATCCACCCCGCCGATTAGATCGGTTGCGGGAGCAATGGCATTGTCAAAGTGGGTCTCGCAAAAAGGTGAGGCGCCGGAGATAAGTTTGATGGGCGACACCTTCACGCCTGGCTGATTCATATCAACCAAAATCAAGCTGATACCCTCGTGCTTGGGTTTGTCCGGCGACGTTCGAACCAGCACAAAAATGTAATCACAAATAGTCGCGTCACTGGTCCAGATCTTCGATCCGTTCAAGATGTATTGGTCACCATCGAGCTCGGCGCGCATCGATAAGTTTGCAAGATCAGAACCAGCGCCAGGTTCTGAGTAACCCATCGCCCATGCACCCTCGCCTCTGGCACAAATCGGTAGCCACTTGGCTTTCTGCTCGTCGGTTCCAAATTCCAAAATCGTTGGACCAATGTAATTCACGCCGCGACCGGTAAGCGGCGTGCGTGCCCCTGCACGCTTGAGTTCATCGATCAAAATTTCGTACTGAGGCCGCTCGAGTTCGGCGCCGCCATAAGCCTTCGGCCAGGTGGGTACCGTCCACCCTTTTTCGACCATACGATCGAGCCAGAGCCGAGCATCTGGGGCCATGTCCACTTTGGTACTGCCAAGCGGTACCGGCCCAGGCCCTTTCGCACCCTCTGGGCAATTCGCCTCAATCCACTCTCGGGTTTCTGCTCTAAATGCGTTTAGATCCATTGTTCAGCCACCTGTTATTCAGTCCATCATACCTCTGCTCGACAAGCGTTGCTTGCCCGTCAGTGCCTACACGAAAGCGGGCTAATGATGCAGTTTCTCACGCGCCCCGCGCACCTAGGCTTACGATGTACCGAATATCGCGGACTAGATTTTGCGGGTGTTGGATCACTCATGTGCGCCCCGCGATGGCTGCTGATCGATGCCGCTAATTGGTGCTGCTCATCTAAGCTGGGGCAAATTCGCTGGGCGTTACCAAATGATTAGCCGGCGGCAAGACCCTCACCCACCAACTCAGGCGACGGCGTTTCCTGAACGGCCTCGCGTAGCGCGTTGATAGCAGAATCACTCAGCGCCCCGGGGAGTGGCTCCCCTTTCAAAAAGGCGGCAATCATCTGGGCCAGCTGCACATGTTCCTCGTGCATATGAAAGTGATGATGAGAAGGGATGTGTGCAATCTCAAACTCTGATGGCACAGGATTCAGTAGTACGCGCAAGGAGCGCTTCAACCACTCACTGGTCGTGTCTGCGATTATCAGTGCCGTTCGCGCGCTTGTAGCTGAGACCAGTGCTCGCAATTGAGCGTTGGTGAGCTCCATCGGCCCGCCGCTTCGAATGCGTGAGTCCGCTCGCCAACTAAACCCTCCGGTTACCGCCTGATGGCCGCGTTCGACAATGAGCCGCGCGGATTCAAGGCTTTGCCCCGTTGCCTCTGACAGCCGGCGCTCCATTGCGTCGAGCGACTCAAATACTTTGAGCGTTGAAAGTCGAGGGTTAGCAGACCCGACCATGCTGGATAAATGAGCCAATGTTTGGGGCGCGCCGTCGGTGCCACAAAAGCCATCAAGGCACACAAGCGCTGTCACCCGATCAGGAAACAGTCCTGCCAACTGGGCACCAAGTTCAGCGCCCATGGAATGCCCAATGATGGAGAATGTCTCCCACTCCATTTGATCGGCCACACTTAAGATGTCGTGCAAATCACTGAGGCCGGAATAGGGCATGCCGAGGGGTCGATGGTCGGACCAGCCATGGCCGGCGAAGTCCATGGCAACGATGTCGAGTCCATGAAGCTCTGGCGCGAGACGATCAAAACTAGCGGCATTATCCAGAAACCCATGAAGACACAGGGTGGGGATACCTTTCTCCTGACCCCAGCGCTTGGCGCGAATCGTGACGAGTCCTGTGTCAAATTCCAAAGTATCGTTCATACCTGCCCTGCCGCTAAAACGGCCGCGAGTGTACCAACATCGTTGCAGCATCGCACCTCACATGTGGCTCGCGTGATACGCTCAGCCCTTATCGTCATCTCAAGTGAGTCACTTCCTGTGCGAGCCCCTTTCAACCCTGGCGCACTCTATGTGCGACGCGCAGCGCTCATCGAAGCGCAAGCCGATAGTATTTGGAACGCGTTTGAATCAGAGGACCGCATGCGAACTTGGTTCGGACACGGCCATACACTAGACCGGTACGAACCGCAGCTGGGCGGCACCGTTGAACTATCAGTCGCACTTGATGACGGCGTACACCGATTTGGCGGTGCGATCACGCACTTTGAGCCAGGCCACAGGCTCACATTCAGCGACAATTGGTTAGATCACCTCGCATGGCCCGAGCCAACGTTCATCAGCTTCGTCTTACATGCGCAGAGCGGAGCGACACTGGTTGAACTCTACCACCATGGTTTCGAGGTGCTCGGCGACATTGCGAGCAAGGAATGCCTCGCCTATGAACAGGGCTGGGATGCCAAACATCTCCAGTACCTCAAATCGCTTATCAAGAGTGGGTAGCAGCTAGTGCGTCAATTCCAAATTAAGGGTATTGGCTTGGGGCAACAAAACCGCCCATCTCCTGGGTAATCAGCCGGGCAAACTCAATGCACCGATAATCCCGGAAAGGCGCGCTGACTGCCTGAAGCCCTATAGGCAAACCCTCAACGGAAAGGCCGGTAGGAAACACCGTGCTCGGTAAGTAGGCGTTCACAATCATCCCCGCCCACATCAACTGTTGAAAATAGGGTTGTTCTACGTTGTCCACCAGCAGCGTGCGCTCAGAGAATGGTCGATGATCATGGGGGAATGCCGGCGTCGCCATTTGGGGGCAAATCAATATATCCCAATCCTCGAAAAACGCGCTCCAAGCATGTCGCAACTTCTCACGACGGCTGTTCGCTCTAATCCACTCGCGATGGGAGAGCACCGCTGCTCGGGCATTAATGGCCTCCGTTGACTGATCACTCGGATCAAACGAGGCCGCACGTTCTATCGCCTTGTTAACCGAGGCATCATCCCAAGCCGCCGTCATGACTGAGTTCAGCAAGGTTGAATAATTGTTCATCGCATGGGTGAGATCAAAATCCGGTCGCGCATCGAAGCCCACCTGGGCACCCAATCGCTCCAGTGTTTCTCCCACCTTCAGTGCACGATCTTCCACTTCACGGGTAACCGGCGCGAGCGCGTCGGTTGCCCAAATGGCGACTCGATACTGGCTGAGCTCCTTGATATCTGCTTCGGGCAGCGACAGTGACCAACCCACCGCTTCTCGCTCTGCAGGACCTGCCATGATCGAGAGCGCTGTGGCTAAGTCTTCGGCACTTCTTGCAAGTGGACCGCAAACTGCGAGATCGGCCTCAGGTTGGCCTGACACTAACTCGTGACCTTGCATGGGCACGATCCCATAGGTTGGTTTGTGCCCATAAACACCACAAAAGTGCGCGGGGTTGCGGATGGACCCGCCAATATCTGACCCAGCCTCAAGGCCCGTTAATCCTGCGGCCAACGCAGCCGCGCTGCCGCCCGATGACCCGCCGGGTGTTCGACCCGTATCCCACGGGTTACCTGTTACTCCATAGACCGGGTTATAGCTTTGAAAATCCGCCAAATCGACGGGCACATTGGTCTTACCTAAGAAGTGGGCGCCCGCCCCCTTGAACCGACTGACCGCAAGCCCGTCGGTTGCTGATACGTTGTCCTTAAAGCTCAATTGACCCCAAGTTGCCGGCGTGTCAGCCAGCACATAAGACTCTTTGATGGTCATCGGCAGACCGTGGAGCGGTCCCAAATCCTCACCTTTTGCTAGCGCTTGATCAGCATGGTCCGCGGCGGCGAGCGCAGCATCGAAGGTTCGAACGACCACTGCGTTAATCTCGTTGTCGTATTGTTCGATGCGTTGGATGTAGAGTTCGGTTAACTCTCGTGAACTGATTTCTTTTCGTTTGATTTTTCCAGCGAGCGATAGCGCGGATTCATAAGCCAGCATGGTCAATTCCCCCTTCCCCTCATTTTTCTCGCAAATGCCCTACTCTCTGTTAGCCGGGACCTAGATTGGTGTTTTTACCGAGGACACATTAGGCGAGGACACGCTCGCCCCTCCGCGAGAATCGTCTAAACCCCGCCATGAAGATCGATAGACCCCCCGCCTTAAAACCCTGCCTGCGCCGACTGAATGCGCTCGAGTGTCGACTCATCCATCGACACAAACTCTTTGCTCCCAGGCAAACGCACATAGACCGGATCAGTGCATTGACGGATGTCGTATCCCTCTTTCCGCAAGTCGCCCTTCACCATTTTGAACGTCCCGGTCACGTCGATATCTTGTTGAATCCGCACAAAGAGCGGCACTGCGTAGGTGGGCAGCTCAGCATCGGCGTAGCTTGCAAATGCATTGAGATCAAACGATGACACACCTTCCTTCAAAGTGACGGCAACCATGCCTGCTCGGCCGTCAGCGCCAGGCACCTCAACGCCGTAAACGTTACAAAATTCGATTTGATCAAAACTATTGAGAATCTCGCCGACTTCGTTCGTAGAAACGTTTTCTGATTTCCAACGGAAGGTATCGCCGACCCGGTCCACGAACTGATAGTGGGGATATCCCATGGTGAACCCAACATCAACGGTCTGCATCAAATCACCCGTGTTAAACCAAGAGTCGCCCGACTCAAGCGCATCACGAATAATCTTCTTCTCGGTGGCTTCGGCGTCGGTGTATCCCTCAAATACGGCATCTTCGGTGATTTTCCCTAGCAGTAAGCCAGGCTCACCTTGATTGACCGGAATACAGCGGCCGCTCGAATCGCGAACGATTTCATCATTCAGTACATCGTATTTCACCAGCGCGACTTCGGCCGACGTCATTCCAACCGTGCAGTCCTTGTTCATTAGATTAGCGAAAGCCACATTGCCTTCGGACGCGCCATAGAATTCAACAATACGAGAAAGGCCAAATCGCTGTTTGAAGTTCATCCACACATCGGGACGCATGCCGTTGCCCATCATGGACCGAATCGGGTTTTTGGCATCATCCGGCTGTTCTGGCGTGTTGACCAAATACCGACAGAGCTCGCCGATGTAGATGAGCAAAGTGCACCCTTGCTCCCGAACTTCAGACAAGAAATTCGACGCGGAGAACTTTCGCCGCACAAACATGCTCGCACCTGAGGCAATCACTGCACCAACGCCGATCATCAAGCCTGTGCCGTGGTAGAGCGGCAAACAGATGTATAACCGGTCTTGCTCGGTTGCTTTAAACCCGGCGATGGCCGCCATATCGGCACTAATGAGATAACGTCGGTTTGATAGCACGGCGGCCTTAGGCAAGCCTGTGGTTCCAGAAGTAAAAATGTAGAACGCTGTCTCGCCGATGGTGGTTTCCACCGTATCAGGCGGATTATCGCGCGACGCATCGTCGCTCGCGCTACCCAGGTCGATGGCCCAGTTGAGTGATGGCGCGTTGTCTCCATCGGCAACGACGTAGTAGTCCTCACCCTCTGATAGCGAGAGCTCCGCTTTGACTTCCTCCATGCGCGCCGTCACTTCAGCACCGAAGATGCACTTTTTAGAGTTGGTGACATTGACGCAGTGGGCAAGCGGACGACCATTTAAATTGGTGTTGATTAACCCGATGGTGACACCGAGCTTATTGAGACCGATGAGTAGCGCCAAGAATTCGACGCGGTTTTCCATGATCAGGCTGATCGTATCGCCACGTTCGAGGCCCTGCCCTTTGAAATATTGAGCGTAGCGATTGGCCTCTTCGTTGAGCTCAGACCAAGTCAGCGTTCGCCCCTCAAAGATAATCGCCGGCCGCTGCCCGAAACGTAGGGCATTGGCCTCAACTCTAGCCGAAAAGCTATCAGTGACGTCAGGCGCTCTCGGAACCATCCCTTTTTTCAACTTCAGCAGCGTTGGCATTTGCGCCAGCGTTCGAATGGTGTCTCCTAGGCCCATATCCCCACCCTCTTATCTCTTTTTCTGATCGACTCCTGATGTTACTTGAGGGCCAGCCGAACGGGAACCGCTATGCATTAGAAGTACCCAAAGGCACGCGCTAGTCACAGACACTGAAGGAGACCTCGCGATCTCAGAACGATCGCCCTGTTTGAGACTGCATGTGGGGTGTTGGAAGCACGTCCTCTGGCACCTCGGGATCCCGTATTAATGCCCCAGTTTTTAACCGAAGTGGCATCACCCCAGCCCAGACGTGCGTGTCCATATCTTCGTCTTCATCGTCCGGAGGGCCCATGGAAATTTTCGCCGATGCGCTTTCGATTTCCACCTGGATTACACCCGTCATCAAAATTTCTTTTTCGTGAGACGGACGGACTTCCTCGCTCCGCCCTGGCATCACATGCTCACTGATGACTGACAGGGCGTGGACCCGCTCATCACCCTCAATCAGGGTGGCGGTACCGTGGACCGTCACCGACCGGTAATTCATCGACGAATTAAAGAGGGACCTCGCGTAGACAATGCCATCGAGCAAGGTGACATTGAGGCAGACGCTGGGCCCCGCCTCCAGCATGCGAATCACACGGGCTTTCCGAGCCCCGTGAAGGTAGAGTCGGTTGCCATCTCGACCATAGATCATCGGCACAACAACGGGCTTACCCTCTTGCACAAATGCGACCTGCGCAACCAGCCCGGCATCTAGAATCGCATGGACGGATGCTTCGTCATACCGCGCCTTCTCGCTCAATTGCCTCACCCGATTCGTTGGAGAAATCTCGAACGTCATGGTTTGTCCTCTTTTTCTTCCTTTGTACTGCGTATCGCCCCGCTTCGCCAGCTAATGAGACGCTCGCCCCATACGCTAGCCACGCCACAAGAGCGTCGCCTTTGAATCAACCAACGATCTAGGGGCGCTCGAACACGGGTCGCCAAATTCTGGTAGCCTTCGCCCATTCATGACGCCACAGGAGGGAGTATTTCATGCCAGTTATCGAAAATAGTGAATTTGCGGGCAAGGTCGCAGTCATAACAGGGGCCGGGGGAGGCCTAGGACGAGCGCATGCGATTGAATATGCCAAGCGCGGTGCCAAAGTCGTCATTAATGACTTGGGCGGCGGCGTTGATGGTAGCGGCGCGGGCGATGCTGCCGATGCGGTTGTCGAAGAGCTGAAAGCGCTTGGCGCCGAGGCAGTCGCTAACAAAGCCTCGGTATCAGACCCTGAGGGCGCAGCGAGCATTGTTCAAACCGCCATAGATGCGTTTGGTCGAATCGATATTCTTGTGAACAACGCGGGCATCCTGCGAGATAAGTCGTTCAAGAAAATGGCACTAGAGGATTGGGACATTGTGCTCAAAGTCCACCTCTCAGGCTCTGCCTATGTGACCCACGCGGCCTGGCCCCATATGAATGCGCAAGGTTACGGCCGGATTGTGCTCACCAGCTCAAGCTCAGGCATCTACGGCAACTTCGGCCAAACCAACTATGGCGCCGCCAAAATGGGCATGCTGGGGATGATGAATGTATTGGCACTGGAGGGAGCGAAAAACAATGTTCGAGTAAACACGCTCGCCCCAGCCGCGGCTACTCGCATGATTGCTACGATCCCAGGCCGTGAGATCGATCCAAGCAACCCACCCGCCGAATCAGCGCCCAGTCTTGTCAGCCCGGCGGTGCTTTACATGACGAGCGAAGACGCTCCGAATGGCGCGGTCATCAATGCGGGCGGCGGCAAGTTCTACCGAGCGCAAGTCTACGTCAACGATTCCGTGGACTTAGGTGTGGATGCAACGTTCGAATCACTGATGGCGGAAAGCGAGCGCTTGCTCGATATGACGGGTGCCGTGCCTCGCGGCGGAATGCTCTAAGCGACGTTAGTCTTCGGCATGCGGCTCGACCTCAACGAGCCGCGTGCCCCCTTCAACCAATTCTCCCTGTTTGCAATTCACTTCACTGACTTGTCCCGCCCATGCAGCGCGGACTGAGTGCTCCATTTTCATCGCCTCAAGCACCACCAGTACATCGCCTGCTTCAACTGAATCACCGGGCACAACATTAACCTTCACCACCCGACCGGTCATCGGCGCGGTTTGATCGGAGCGCGCCTGCTTTTGCTGGCCTCGTGCAGCACCTGGGTGCTGCCGTGTATATTCGAGCCTCAGCGTCTGACTGGTCGATGCCAAGGGTGTCGCGAATAACCACACCGTATGGTCGCGCTGAGATGCCTCGATTCGCCAGCGCCCCGTTGCCCCGTCACACAGTAGCGCGTTACCCAACGCCTCAACTGTCATGGTGAAGCCAAGGACATCAACGCAAACTAAACCACTTTGGCGAGCAGGTAGCATTTCACCCCGTATCGAGCACCGCTTGCCGCCCCAGACCACGTCCTGCAACACCTCGCTCCCTGCGTTGACGCGAAAACCGTCTCGCACATCCCAGGGTGAGCTTGGAATTGAGCCAGCAAAGTCTGGACGCCTTCCCAGTGACTCCCAGAGCCAAATCATGGCAAGCGAAAAAGCCTCCACTGAGTCAACGTCAGCTCGCGGCAGCTCGGCTAGCAGTCCCGTTTGCAGTGGGCCTCTCTGAAAATTGGAGGAACCAACGATCCGTTCTAGCAATTCAAGGTTAGTCGCAACGCCTGCGACCTGCACCTCGCGCAATGCATCTAACATCGTGTGACAAGCGGCTTCCCGGTTACTTCCTCGAGCAATGATCTTCGCGATCATAGGATCAAAGTGGACGCTCACCTCGTCTCCTTCGATCACGCCTGAATCGATACGCACCCACGATGTCTCGGCAGGGAACCGGAGCCTTTCGATGCGTCCCGTTGAGGGAAGGTAGTCATTATCGGGGTCTTCTGCGTACAGCCGAACTTCGATGGCATGCCCGGTGCAATTCAACGCCTCTTGGCTGAGCGGTAGGGGTTCACCGGATGCGATGGCGAGCTGCCACCCAACCAAATCAACGCCAGCGACCCACTCAGTCACCGGGTGCTCAACCTGCAATCTTGTGTTCATTTCCATGAAATAAAACGCGTGATCTTCGCCGACCAAGAACTCGACCGTACCCGCACCGACATAATCGATCGCCTGCGCCGCTGCGATCGCAGCATCGCGCATGGCGCTGCGCGTGGATTCGGGAAGATCAGGGGCAGGCGCCTCTTCCACCACTTTTTGGTAACGGCGCTGGACGCTGCAGTCTCGATCAAATAGCGCGACGCCCTGCCCCTGCTGATCAAAGAACACTTGAACCTCTACGTGACGAGGCCGCTCAAGTAGTTTTTCGACCAGCATCAAGTCATCACCGAAGCTCGCCCGAGCCTCGCGCTGCGCGGACGCAAACGCCTCCTCAAACTCACCGTCGCCTCTAACTTCACGCATGCCTTTACCGCCACCGCCAGCTGCAGCCTTAAGCAGCACGGGATAGCCCATGGATGATGCAACCTCGCGGAGCCGGTCGATGTCTGCCGCGGTGCCGTACTCTCCTGGCAGAAGCGGCACATCGGCCGACCGCATCAGATCCTTGGCTACCGCTTTCGACCCCATCGCCTCGATCGCGCTTGCAGGTGGCCCAACAAAGGTTACGTTTGCCTCCTCGCACGCTGCGGCAAAGGCCGCATTCTCTGACAAAAACCCATACCCTGGATGAATGGCGTCGGCGCCCGCAATAATCGCGGCCGAAACGATCTGCTCAATATCGAGATAAGTCTCCGCCGCCGTTTCGCCCGAGAGGGCGATGGCCACATCTGCCTGGACAACGTGTTGCGCATTCGCATCCGTCTCGGAATACACCGCAACCGTACGAATTCCCATCGCCCGCGCAGTGCGCATGATGCGGCAGGCAATTTCACCTCGATTCGCTATCAGCAATGTTTTCATGGTTTCGCCCTCACATCCTGAACACGCCAAATCGACCGGTTTCCTCGGGTCGATTCATGGTCGCTGCGAATGCGAGCGCCAGCACACGCCGGGTATCCTCCGGCGCGACAATTCCGTCGTCCCACAATCTGGCGGACGCATAGTAGGCACTCGCCTGCGCATCGAACTGATCGATGATGGGACGCTTGAACGCTGCTTCCTCGTCTTCCGGCCAGGTGTTCCCTGATGCTTCTATTTGGCCTCGCCGCACCTCAGCGAGAACACCCGCCGCTTGCTCCCCACCCATAACGGCAACTTTTGCGTTAGGCCACATGAACAGGAAATCAGGATCGTAGGCTCGACCGCACATGCCGTAGTTTCCGGCGCCGTAAGAGTTACCAATCACAAGCGTGATCTTTGGCACCCCGCAAGTCGCCACCGCAGTGACCATTTTGGCACCATCCTTGGCAATGCCCTGGGTCTCTACCTGACGCCCCACCATGAAGCCAGTGATGTTCTGTAGGAACAGTAAAGGGATACGCCGTTGGGAGCAGAGCTGGATAAAGTGAGCGCCCTTCTGCGCTGACTCGCCAAAGAGCACACCGTTATTCGCAACGATGCCAATCGGCATGCCGTGGAGACGGGCAAACCCACACACCAAGGTCGCGCCGTACAGCTGCTTGAATTCATCAAAGTCAGAGTCATCAACGATTCGAGCGATGACCTCGCGCACATCGAAGGGCTGTTTCGGGTCGGATGGAATAATGCCCCTCAGTTCATGCGCATCAAATCGCGGCGGGGCAGGTTCCTTTAGATCCATCGACGTGGAGTTGGTCCGGTTCAGTCGGCTCACGGCTTGCCGCGCCAAATAAAGGGCATGGGCGTCATCTTCGGCGTAGTGGTCCACCACACCCGACTGCCGCGCGTGCACATCCGCTCCGCCCAATTCCTCTGCTGATACGATTTCGCCCGTCGCGGCTTTAACGAGCGGAGGCCCGCCTAGAAAAATCGTGCCTTGCTCCTTAACAATGATGGCTTCATCCGCCATAGCCGGCACATACGCGCCTCCTGCGGTACACGATCCCATCACCACTGCAATTTGCGGGATATTCCTTGCCGACATGTTGGCTTGATTGAAAAAAATACGGCCAAAGTGATCGCGGTCGGGGAACACCTCGTCTTGATTCGGCAGGTTAGCGCCACCGGAATCGACCAAGTAAATACAAGGTAAATGATTGTCCCAGGCAATGGTCTGGGCTCTAAGATGCTTTTTGACTGTTAGGGGGTAATAAGTCCCGCCTTTCACTGTGGCATCGTTGGCCACGATCATGACAGGCTGGCCCTCGACCTGCCCTATCCCAGTAATAATACCCGCGGCCGGAATGACATCACTGTAGGTTTGATAGGCCGCGAGCTGAGACAGTTCAAGGAATGCAGACCCTGGGTCAATCAAGAGATTGATTCTGTCCCTGACAAATAATTTACCGCGCGATTCATGGCGCTGAACGTTCTTTTCCCCACCGCCTTTAGTGATATCTGATGTCACTGACTGCAACTGATCAACAAGCGCATCCATGCTGGCGGCGTTTGCGAGGAATGCATCACTACGCGGGTTCAACTCAGATAATAGTCTGGTCACGGTTCACCTCGCTTAGTTGGATTCATCGAACAATTCACGGCCAATGAGCATCCTGCGGATTTCGCTTGTCCCCGCGCCGATCTCGTAAAGCTTCGCGTCTCTCAGCAAGCGTCCAGTATCGTAATCATTGATGTAGCCATTCCCGCCTAAGGCCTGGATCGCTTGTAGCGCCATTTGCGTCGCTTGTTCCGCGGTATAAAGAATCACGGCTGCGGCGTCTTTCCGATTGACAAGACCTCGATCACACGCCTTCGCCGCCGCGTAAAGATACGCTCTGCTGGCGGATAAGATGGTGTACATGTC
>Ga0255757_10001664_pt1 | contig 21419 bp, 21 predicted proteins | sample 071ome_27_FD_179957 | JGI IMG/M metagenome (GOLD analysis project Ga0255757, IMG submission 179957) | Coastal salt marsh microbial communities from the Groves Creek Marsh, Skidaway Island, Georgia - 071409AT metaG (version 2) | ecosystem: Environmental > Aquatic > Marine > Intertidal zone >...
CCTCGGCGTCACCGCCATCGTGGTGGCCGCCGGCGGGGACGATGACGAGGTGATCGCCGCGCTGCTCCACGACGTGCCCGAGGACCACGGAGGGCAGGCGCGCCTCGACGAGATACGCGCGCGATTCGGCGACCGCGTTGCGCACATCGTGGAGGGGCTGTCCGACCACCTGGGCCCCGAGGGCGAGAAGGCCGACTGGTGGGACCGAAAGCGGGCCTACGTCGCGCACGTCACCGGTGCCGACAGGTCCACCCAACTGGTGTGCGCCGCCGACAAGCTCGACAACCTCACCGCCACGCTCGCCGACCATGCGCGCGTGGGTGACGCCGTGTGGGACCGCTTCAAGACCGGCCGTGATGGCCAGGGCTGGTACTACGAGGCCGTGTGCGCGGCCATCGAGGCGGGGCCCAACGCCGACCTCGCCCCGGTGGCGCAACTCAGGGCCCGCATCAAGAAGCTCACCGCCCTGGGGCGGTAGCCCCGGCCCGCAGGCGACGATCCTCTGCACCACCACGCGCGGTGACCGGCGCACGCCGTGCCTCGGCGCAGCATCGGCGCGGCGACGCGATGGGCTGGCGCTGGCGAGCGCCCGGTGTGCAGCGGTCACATCGCGCGCCATGGCCGAGAGGGCGCTGGGGCTTCGCAGGTGGGGGCGAGGCCCCCATGGGGCCGAGGTCGTCAGCGCGCGGGTCACCGCGGCGGCGAGCGGCCCGCACCTCGGCGACCGGGTCCGGCCTCTCATCGGGGTCGGGCCGGGCTTCGCCAACTCTCGAGCAGGATCTGTTGATGCAATAAGTTTGGCATGACAAACTTCGTACTATGGCTAGCCCAATACAGCCTGAATCAGGGGACCCCGGCCGCGCCGTCGAGGACTACGTCAAGGCCGTATTCAGCCTCGGCCGCGCCTCAGGAAATGGACAGGCATCGGTCGGAGCCCTGGCAACGCGCCTCGGCGTCACGCCGGGATCAGCAAGTGCGATGGTCAAGCGCCTCGCTGCACAGGGGCTCGTGGTGCACGAGCCGTACAAGGGCGTCGTACTCACCGACGAGGGCGAGGCACTCGCGCTATCGGTCATCCGCCGTCACCGGTTGATCGAGTCGTTCCTCGCGGAGGAACTGGGGATGCCCTGGGACCAGGTGCACCACGAGGCCGAGGTCATCGAGCACGTGGTGTCCGACACGGTCGTCGACCTCATCGCCGCGAAGCTCGGAAATCCGACGCACGATCCGCACGGTGATCCAATCCCCGCGCGGGACCTCACGATCGCCGACCATCTCGCCACCACCACGCTGTGGGATGCCCATGACGGGGCAACGATGCACCTCGCCAGCGTGTCGGACACCGACCCTGCGATGCTGCGTCACCTTGCAGAGTGCGGTATCCGGCCGGGCACGCGGATCACCGTTGTGGAGCACCAGCCGTTTGACGGTCCCGTCGTGATCGCGGTGGGGCGCACGCGGCACTCCATCGGGCCATCTCTCGCGCGGGCGATGCGGCTGGGTGATGCCGGAGACAGCGGATGAGGGCGTCCGGCTTCGCTGTTCGAGCGGCGCTCGTTGCGCTTGCCTGCTTCACCCTCGCAGCGTCGGGGTGCGGGCAGTCGCCGCGGGCGCCCATCGGCGAGCGGCCGGTTGAGGTGGTGACCACCACGAACTTCCTCGCCGACATGGCGCGTGAGGTCGGCGGTTCGCGCGTTCGGGTGTCATCCATGATGGGTCCGGGAGTCGACCCTCATTCTTACAAGGCCTCTGCCTCAGACGTGCGGACGCTGCGCGATGCCGATCTGCTGCTGCATGTCGGGCTTGGACTCGAAGGTCGCATGGGCGATTGGTTCGAGGAGATGTCGCGTCGCACGCAGGTCGTCGCGGTCACCGATGGGATTCCCCGCCGCTCCCTCCTCGCCTCGCAGGAGTACGAGGACCAGTTCGACCCGCACGTCTGGTTTGACATCCCCATCTGGGCATCCGCCGTGGGGATGATGGAGCGGGCGCTCACCGCGGCTGACCCCGCCGGCGCTGACGAGTATGCCGCGCGGGCAGACGGCTATCGGCGGCGCCTGGCAGCGCTCGACCGCGAGGTGCGCGCAAAACTCTCAGGCGTACCGGCGACGCAGCGACAACTCGTGACCTCACACGATGCCTTCGCCTACCTCGGCCGACGCTACGGCCTCCGCGTCGAGGGCATTCAGGGGATCTCCACTGCCACGGAGGCCACCACCAGCGACATCGAGCGCGTTGCGGAGTCGATCGCATCCAGCGGTATCCCGACCATCTTCGTGGAGTCCAGCGTATCCCCCCAGACGATGAACGCCGTGCAGGAGGCCGCTGCGCGGAAGGGCCACGCCGTGGAGATCGGGCCCGAGCTCTTTGCCGATTCGGCCGGTGCCGAGGGAACCCCGGAGGGCACGTACATCGGGATGGTGCGCGCCAACGCCGCGCGCATTGCGGGGGGGCTCTCGCGATGATGACCGCCACCCCCGCCGCCGCGATGGATATCCGCGGGCTCACCTCGTCGTACGGCGGGGCGCCCGTCGTGTGGAACGTGACCGCAAGGTTTCCCGAGGGGCACATGTCGGCCATCGTCGGACCGAACGGATCCGGGAAGTCGACGCTCATCAGGTCCGCCCTGGGTATCCACCCGATCGATTCGGGCCGGGTGAGCGTGCTCGGCACCACCGCCCGGAGCGCGAGGCGCGACGTTGCATACGTCCCGCAGCGCGACGAGGTTGACTGGGACTTCCCCATCACAGTGCGCGAAGCGGTCGAGATGGGTCGCTACCCCCACGTGGGCTGGTTCCGCAGGCTCTCGGCTGCGGACCGGGCGCTGGCCGACGATGCCATTGACCGCCTGGGGCTCGGCCCTTTCGCATCGCGCCAGGTGGGTGAACTGTCCGGGGGGCAGCGGCAGCGGGTTTTCCTCGCGCGCGCGCTGTGCCAGAAGCCACGCCTCCTCGTCCTGGACGAGCCCTTTGCGGGGATCGATGCCCGCACGGAGGGTGATCTGATTGACCTGCTCGTCACGAGCGTGAAGACCGCGGGGATATCGGTCATCGCCGTTCATCACGACCTCGCAACCCTGCGATCGTCATTCGACTGGGCGTTGCTGCTGAATGTCCGGGAGTTCGCCTGCGGGCCGGTGAGCGAGGTTCTCACGCCCGGAAACATCGCGCGTGCATACGGGTCCGATCCTGCACGGGGGCTCCCCGGATGAGCACGCTGCTCGACCTGATCCCGCTGCCCGGCACCACCAGCATCGTGGTGCTGGGGGCCCTTGCACTGGGCATCACCGCCGGGGTCGTCGGTTCCTTCGCGGTCCTGCAGTCGCGCAGCCTCGTGGGTGATGCCATGGCGCACGCCGCACTTCCGGGAATCGCCGTGGCCTTCATCATCTCGGGCACACGCGACCCCGCCACCCTCACGGTCGGTGCAGCGGTGGCAGCCGCCATCGCTGCAATCCTCATCCTGGCGCTCGAGCGCACCCCGCGGCTGCGATCCGATGCCGCAATCGGCGTCGTCCTCGCCGGTGCGTTCTCGACGGGAATCGTACTGCTGACGTGGATCACAGGCTCGGGACGCGGCGATCAGGGCGGGCTCGAGACGTATCTGTTCGGCCAGGCCGCGGGGATCGTGCAGGCAGACGTGATCACCGCATTCGTACTAATGGCATGCGGGATCCTGACCGTGGTGATCCTGCACCGCGTACTTCGCGCGGTGATCTTCGACCGTTCATTCAGCGCAGGGGCCGGCCTGCCGGCGCGGCTTGTCGACGGCACCTCCGTACTGCTGCTGGTCCTTGCCGTGGTGATCGGCCTGCGGATGGTCGGGGCGATCCTGATGGTGGTCATGCTCATCGCACCGGGCGTGACCGCCCGGCAGTTCGTGCGCCGCCTCGCGCCGATGCTGGTGCTGGCCGGGGCGCTGGGTGGCGCCATTGCCGTCTCCGGCGCGCTCACTTCCGCTGCATTGGGACTCCCGACGGGACCGGTGATCGCGCTCATTGGAACCGGGACGGCGGTCGGGGCCGTCCTGCTCGCCCCTGGCCGGGGCGTCGTATGGAATGCCCGCTCGCGGATGGCAGCGCGCGCACGGTTGCGCGACGCGGAGATCCTCATCGCACTGGACCGCGACACGCAGGCTGGCGCCACCACGGCGGCCTCTCTCGCAGATGACGTGGGGCGCACCCGACGATGGGTTGACACCGGACTTCGGTCGCTTCGGAGGCGGGGGCTGGTGGACCCTCAGCTATCACTCACCGACGCCGGTCGCCGGCAGGCGACGAGCGCACGTGATGCGGTGCTGGCGTGGACGGCATGGCTCGAGCATGGGTGGCGCCTCGGGCTCCCCGATGCACGTGACGCCAATCCGCTCGATGTCGCCGGATCACTCGGAGCCGAGATGGCGCAGCAACTCACCCGTATGGCCAGGGAGGATGAGGCGCGTGCCGCTGTTCGGTGACGCGGGGACGATCATCATCACGGGTGGTCTCGTCGCCTCCGCATGCGCCCTCCTCGGCGTGATGCTGGTCCTTCGCGGGCTCAGCCTTGTGGGCGACGCGGTCAGTCACTCGATACTGCCCGGGATCATTGCCGTGTTCCTCGTCGCTCAAACGCGCGCGCCGGTGTGGGTGATTCTCGGAGCCGCAATATTCGCGGTGATCTGCGTCGTGGGCATCGAATCCCTGTCGGCCACGGGCCTCGTGCGGTCGGATGCGGCGATCGGCCTTGTATTCCCTGCCCTCTTCGCGCTCGGCGTGCTCGGCGTGCACCGCTTTACGGCAGACCTCCACATCGACCTCGACTCCACCATCTACGGAGAGATCGCCTTCATCCCGTTCCGCGTGTTGGAGATCGCGGGCGTCGAGGTCGCGCGCGGCCTGGTCGTGGCAGCGGCAATCGCCCTGATCGATCTCGCGTTCGTCGTGCTCTTCTGGAAGGAGCTGAAGATCACCAGTTTTGACCCCGGCTTCTCCAGGATCACCGGGTTCTCCCCTCGCTGGGTCAGTCGCATCCTCCTCATCCTCGTAAGCATCACCGCCGTGACCGCCTTCGAGTCAGTCGGTGCGATCCTGGTCATCGCACTTCTCATCGTGCCGGCAGCAGCTGCCCGTCTTCTCACGCGACGCCTTGCCCTGATGCTGGCGATCGCATTCGGAATCGGCTGGATGACCTCCGTCGCGGGCTACGTATCGGCGGTGGCAATCGACGCGTCCATTGCGGGGATGATGGGCGTGACGGCGCTCATCGCATTCGCCGTGGCAATGGCGGTCGCTGCGGGCAGGCGCGTACTCACCCACGCCCGTGGGGCACCGGAGACAGCGCCCCGTGACCCCGCCCGGTAACAGGGCTAGGCCCCCATGGGGCCGAGGTCGTCGGCGCGCGGGTCACCGCGGCGGCGGGCGGCCCGCACCTCGGCATGGGTGGGGAATGCCACCACCCGCACCGCGGCCTCGCATGCCGGGCACGCCTGGTGGTAGCACTGGTGCTCCAGCGACACCTCGGTGATCGCAAGATCGCCGGCCTCCCCGGCCCACCCGCACCCCTCGCACACCACGGCGTCCGCGTCGTCCTGCTGGAAGAACGGGATCGGATCAGTCATCGGCATCGCGGCGCCGGACACCTGACCGGCGGCTAGGGCTCGATCTCCTCAACGGCGTCGCGGTTCAGGAGGAACCCGTTTCCCGTCGTGTTGGTGCAGCGCACGCCGTCCTCGTCCGAGGCGCACGTGTAGTTGCCCGACGGTCCCTCCCAGGTAGATCCGTACGGCACCACAGGGCCGCCCTCGGGGAAGGGCTCCGGGTCGTCGGGTTCAAACGGCGGGCCGGTCGGCTCGAGGACCACCACGTAGCCGTCGTGCCGGGTGCCGCAGTAGAGCTCGACGTCGATGTCGGTGCAGCGGATGTTGCCGCTCGGGCTGTCGAAGCCACCGATGGCCCGCGCGTCGGCGCGGTCGCCATCGGTGGTGCCGGCGTCGGGGTCGGGCTGCTGCACGCCATCGCACCGGGCGAGCGCCTGCGGTGCGGGGCTGGCCTCCCAGCCCGAGAGCACAACGCGCGCACGGCTCGCCGGAACGCCGAACCCGATGTTGTCCGAGCCGTCGTAGCCCGCCACCACAACGCCCACGACCTTGCCGCTGCTGTCGATCATCGCGCCGCCCGAGTTGCCCGGGTTCACCGCGGCATCGGTCTGGAAGAGGCCCGTGTAGTTGGTGCCTTCCACCTCGAGGTCACGATCCTCACCCGTGATGGCCCCCTGGGTGGCCGTGAAAGCCAGGTCAAGCGGGTACCCGAGCGCGATGACCCGGTCGCCGATCTCCGCATCGGCTCCCGTGGCGAAGGAGAGCGTGCGGGCATCCAGGTCCGACTCGGTGCGCAACAGCGCGAGGTCTTCGTCATCGTCACTTCCCACCACGCGCGCGGCGATGGGGAGCCCCTTCTCGGGCTGCAGCTCGATGGCGCTCGCTCCGTCCACCACATGGGCTGCCGTGGCCACGAGCCGTGGGCCGACGACGAAGCCGCTCCCGCTTCCCGCGCCATCGCAGGTGTCCACACTGATCCGCACCACCCCCTCGCGTGCCGTGCGAATGACCGCCGACGTCCGCTGTGGCGCAGGCTGCGTGGTGGCGACGCTCGTCGTCACCGTGACGACGGCTCCCCCATCCGACCCGCCGCACCCGGCAGCGGCGACGCATGCGACGGCAAGCACGGGAACGGCGATGAACCATCGGCGCACATGCGCCCAGCGGCGGCTCCTCATGAGGGGTCAGGATACGCCCGGCCCCGGAGCCACGCGCGTGCGTGCACGCGAGGGCGTGCGCCCCCGCTCTCTCTCCCCGACAGGGGTGAGGAGAGAGAGCGGGGGCGCACCCCGCCGGATCAGACAGAGGTGATGGCATGGACACCCAGCAGCCGTTCAGCGTGTACGTGATCGAAATCGACCCCCGGTGGATCCCCCGGGTGCCCCACGGGCGCAAGAAGACCACCCGCAGGCTGTTCTACGTGGGCAGCACCGACCGCCCGGGGGATGAGCGCCTGGCCGGCCACCTCACGGGCACCCGTGGCTTCGACAACGGCGCGGGCGCGGTGTTCGTCGCCATCCGCCGCGCCCGCGAGGCCGATGGCCTGCCCGCAACCCTGGTGGAGGGCGAGGATGTCCACCTGCGGGCGGAGATGACCGAGCGGTTCGCCACCCGGGATCAGGCCCGTGCCCGCGAGGGGGAACTGGCCGATGCGCTCATCGGCCAGGACGGCACGTGGGCCCTGTCGGACCAGGGCCGGTTCGCCGGACGCAAACGCGCGGCAACCGGTGGCGCATGAGGGCCCCGGTTGCCGCGCGCCACGCGGCGCTCAGGTCACGAGCCGGGGCAGTACACCAGCACCGAGACGGTGGTGTCGGTGGGGGTACCGCCTGTGGAGGTGCCGATCGAGATCACGGTCGGGCTCCCCGCCGCCGGGATGACGGTGTCCTCCCAGTTCGCCGCGCCGCTCATGACGTTGGGCGAGTAGATGCACGCCGACACGTCCACAGGGAACTGCGCGACGTAGTTGCCAGCGGACACGCGCGATGCCGTCACGCCCCCGGACTGCCTCTGGATGCTGGCGCCGGCAGCGCTCCCGGCGATCTGCACGTAGTAGGTCTTGCTCGACAGCTTGGCCTGGGTCACGCCGTTGGCGGCGATCTTCGCGGTGGTGACCGCGCCATCGGCCACCTTGGAGCTGGTCACCTGACCATCACGGATCTGCGGGGTCTGCCATCCAAGGCCCGCGCCGGTCACCTGGGTGAGAGGCGTCACGCCCTTGGGGTTGCTCTTGTTCAGCCCGTAGGTGTTGTCGAGGGTGGACGTGCGGATGACACCCATGTAATTGAGCGCCGTGTTCGAGCGGCGCACCGCGGCCTGGGAGATGCGCTGGTTGATGATGAGCTGCTCGCTGGAGTTGGTGCCGGCGGTCGCGCCCGAGGTGAGCATGACCGCGGCGCCTCCCGCGGCGGCGGCAACGGCGATGGCGATGGGGTGGATCTTCACGGAGAAGTCCCCTTTCAGGTCGGGACGGATTGAAAAACCGTAATCAGCAGGACGGACGCTGGGGATTCCCCCAGCCCGCGGGCCGCGAAGCCCCGCGTTTCACAGACGCGGGCTAGGTTTGCCGGGCGACCCACCGTGGAGGATCCCGTGCGCCCACCCCGTCCCCTGCACATCGCCCTGGCCACCCTCGCCCTGCTCCTCGCGGGCGTCGGCGTTGCGGCGGCCCATACCTACGACCCGGCGGCGCTGCGCGAGAACGCGGCCACCGGCGGGCGGTCCATCACCGCGGCCACCGCCACGATCACCGAGGGCACAAAGGTGTCGCTGTCGCGTGCGGCCCGAAACTCGGTGTACGCATGCCAGGAGGGCAGCCCCAACGCACCGGGCTCCTCATCTACCCCCTGGCTCAAGGACGGGCAGTTCACCTTCTCGAGCAAGCCCACCGTGGATGGGAAGATCTACTGGCCGGACGCACGGGTTCGCGTGTACACCACCTCCGGCGGCAAGCGCGTGATCTCGGCCAATGGCCAGCCACGCAAGACCCCCACGGGCGTCTTCCCCATCGCCACCGACAGCACCGCGTACCAGTACGACCGCAACCCCGGCACGGTGGGATCGCGCACGGTCAAGGTGACCATGCCCAAGACGCCCACGCGGCTCTCCACGCCACGCTGCCTGCCGCCCGGGGTGATCGGCTACCTCACCAATGGCACGGCCCTGTTCAATGCGCTCGATGCGCGGGGCGACGACGCCGTAGCGCACGAGGTACTTGACCTCTGCCAGGGGCATCCCGCCGGTGAGCTCTACCACTACCACTGGCCGTCGCTGTGCATCTCCAAGGCAGGCAGCACCACCAGGCCCAGCGGGGTGATCGGCTGGGCGCTGGATGGCTACCCCATCACCGGACCCCGCGGCGCAGCCGGGCGGCTGTATGAGAACAGCGACCTCGATGCCTGCCACGGCACCACCAGCACCCTCACCATCGGGGGGAAGAAGGTGCGCACCTACCACTACGTGGGCAACTACGAGTACCCGTACACGCTGGGCTGCTTCCGCGCCGCACCGGCCACCGACTCGTCGCAGGCGGGTGCGCTGCCGGGCGGCGGGGGCACAGGCGATGGTGGCGCCGGGGGAGGCCCGGGCGGCCCGCCTCAGGGCGGGGGGCCTCCGCCCCGGCCGTAGCGACGAGCCATGTCTTGCGCGATCGCACGATCGCCGCAACGCCTTCGCAACATGCCCGCGGGAGGGTGAGTGGTGACACCCCACCGGCCGTCGCCCCGGGCGACGGCGTCATGAAGCGAAGGAGACGACATGCAAAGGCGCCGCACCATCCTCGCCGCGCTGGGCACCATCGCCGGGGCGGCCGCCGTGCCCGCCCTCGCGATGGGACACGGCACCCTGTCCGAGCCGCCATCGCGTGTGTACGACTGCAAGTTCAACGTGCCCGACGACCCGATGTGCGAGGCGGCCCGAAGCGCCAACCCGCAGTCGCTGTATGACTGGATGGAGGTCAACATCGGCGACGCCGCAGGCCGGCACCGCGCACTGATCCCCGACGGCCGCCTGTGCAGCGCCAACCGCGACAAGTTCGCGGCTTTCGATACGCCGGGTCCATGGAACGTCACGCAGCTGACGCCCGACGCCGACGGCAAGTACAGCCTTACGTGGACGTCGACGGCGCCCCACGCGACCCAGTACTACCGCGTGTACCTGACCAACGCGTCCTTTGACCCCGCGACGCCCCTTGGCTGGGGGGACCTCGACCTGGTCCACGACTCGGGCCCGATGGCGGCAAGTGCGACCACGACCCTGAGGGTCGAGCTTCCCGAACGCTCGGGCCGGCAGATGCTCTACACGGTGTGGCAGCGCTCTGACTCGCCTGAGGCGTTCTACTCGTGCAGCGACGTGCAGATCACGGGCGGCTCCGATGTCAGCCCCCTCCCTGAGCCGAGCCCCGAACCGGAGCCTGCGCCCGCGCCAGAGCCTTCGCCAGAGCCTTCGCCCGACCCTCAGCCGGAGCCCACGCCAGAACCAGAGCCCACCCCCGATCCTCTGCCAGGGGAGGCCATTGCGGTTACCCGGACGCTGACCTCCTCATGGGGAACGGGCTTCTGCGAGGACGTGACCGCCCGGAACGCCAGCAACGAGGCCCTCCATTGGTCGGTACCGGTAACGCTGAGCGGAACACTCAGCTCGGTCTGGAACGCACGCGTCGGGGGCGGCCTCACCACCGGGGCCCTTCAGTTCTCCGGGGAGTCGTGGAATCACCACCTGCCGCCGGGCGCGAGCGTGACGTTCGGCTACTGCGCCACAGGTACGGCGGCTCCCACTGAGACCGTTCCCGAGCCCGCGCCGGAGCCAGAGCCAGAGCCCACACCGTCCCCCTCCCCCGAGGTCACCGTCATGACCAAGATCACCTCCGACTGGGGAAGTGGTTTCTGCGCCGATGCCACCGTGCGCACCACCTCGACCGATCCGGTCACCTGGACCGCAGATCTCGATGTGGGCGGGACCATCAGCAGCATCTGGAACGCCGCGGCGGACGGGACCACCGGGACCGTGGCGGTCACCGGCGCCTCGTGGAACGCCGATGTGACAGCGGAAACGCCGGCCACCTTCGGCTACTGCGCGTCCCGCTAGCGCAGCGCCCCACCCCCTGGGCCCGCAGCCCAGGGGGTGGGAGCCTGCAATCTCGCGGGGACTAGCTGCCAGGGCAGTAGACCATCACGGAACCGGGGGCGTCCACGGTGTTCGTCCCAGTCGCGTTGGTCATCTGGACAGCCAGGAAGGTGTTGCCGCCCTGCAGGATCGCACCCGCGCTGGCACCGGAGTTGTTCAGGACGTTTGGTGCGTAGATGCAGCCGGAGACATCGCCCGGGAAGGGCCCGACCAAGTACACGCCCGTCGAACTCTTGGAGGTTCCGACGCCGGTGGAGGCCTTCTGCGCCGTGCCAGCGGCGTTCCAGACGGCGTAGTAGGTCTTGCTCGAGAGCTTGGCCTGGGTCACGCCCCCTGCCGCGATCTTGGAGGTGGTCACCTCACCATCACGGATCTGGGGCGTCTGCCAGCCAAGGCCCGCGCCGGTCACCTGAGTGAGCGGGGTGACGCCCTTGGGGTTGCTCTTGTTCAGCCCGTAGGTGTTGTCGAGGGTGGACGTGCGGATGACACCCATGTAGTTGAGCGCCGTGTTCGAGCGGCGCACCGCGGCCTGGGAGATCCGCTGGTTGATGATCAGCTGCTCAGACGATGAGGTCGTGCCGGCGTTGGCGCCGGAGGCGAGCATGATCGCTGCACCTCCAACTGCGGCCACTGCACCGATGGCGAGAGGGTGGATTTTCACAGGGGCTCCCTTCGAGTTTTTCGACCCGTCAATAGGCTTAACCTACGGCGCGGCTCGGCTGCGCAGGGCGCCTCCAGCCGCGCTATCCATCGACCGGGGGGTTCCGCCCATCCGAACCCCACGGGACCGGCACACGCCTCAGGTGGTGGTGATCAGAAGTGCGAGAGGGCGCGTAGCGCGTCGGCCACGGCGTCCTCGTCCGATTGTTGCTCGCCGCGCACAGCTGACGCTCCGCCACGGAGCCCGACCAGTATCGGCTCGCCAGTGACCTCGAGAAGACTGACGAACGATTGCCAGCCATCCGGGGAACCGCCGGCGATCCCCAGCTCGGCCGCGCCCTCCGGCCAGAAGACGTCGTCGAAATGCAGAACGACCTTGTCGAGGGTGCCGACGCCAAGGCGTTCGATTGACCTGCGCACCGAGCCTGGCAGGGGCGGAGTGAAGCGGACCGCATCACTCTTCAGCACCCCGAGGGGCAGCGTGCAGATGGCGTAGTCGGCCTGGATATCTCCGCCTGACGTCCGGACCATGATTTCGCGACTGCCCCAGTCGACCTCCCGGACGACATGGCGGCGGCGGATCATCAGGCCGGTCGCAAGGGGCGTAAGGAGTGCTGCCATCCCGGTTGAGGGCAGCGCTTCACCACCGAGGAGGTCCGCTCCCTCGCCGATTGCCTGCGAGGAGAGGGTTTGCGCTGCCCGCCCGAACTCCTGATCGACTTCGCGATCAATTACCCACTGCCCGAGAGGATCCTGCAGATCGACGCCGGCAGTCCGCTCGCCACGTTCAATGACGCGCTGCAGGGACCAACCGGGAGACGATTGACCGAGGCCGGCGGTGACCGCCCGCTGGAAATCGTCTTCGGCCCGATCCACCGATGCAGGAGCAACCCGGGCGCCTGAGCGCGCATCGACCACTACCCGCGTGTCCCAGCGCGTTGGCACAAGTCGTGCACCCGAACGGCGGGCGAGCGCAACCAGCGGATTGCTCCGCCGACCGGTCACCCATGCCGCTCCAAGATCGACAGGTGCGGCGATGTCATCGGCCGTCCAGACGCGGCCCCCGATCCGGTCGCGTGCCTCCAGGATGGTGACCTCAAAGGCAGACCGGAGATCCCTGGCTGCGGCAAGCCCCGCGGCACCTGCCCCAATGATCACGACACGCGCGGGGCCACCGCCCGAGAGTTGGCGCACGACTTGTGCCGCCCGCTGGCCGGAGAGAAGCGCGCCCTGCACGAGCGCCGGGTAATCAGAGGAGGTGGCCTCGCCTGCGAGCAGCAGACGACCGCCGATCGGTGCGGCCAGTAGGGCACGATCATCAGGCCGCGCACCCGGTACGAGCGCGGAATACGCGCCGCGTGCGAATTCATCGCCGGCCCACCGGGTGATGCGCGTGTTGCGCAGCGCCGGGAGGGCACGCACGCGGGACGATCGTGTGGCGGTCATGCCGCCCGCGCATCCCGCGACCGCGATTCCGGCGACGGCCGATCCGGCGACACCCATGAAGGCACGACGGGTCAGCACCCGTCCGGCGCCCTCAAAGATTGACCTGCCGACTCAACGTGCGCCCATCGCCCATCGGGCGGTAGATCTCGCGGAAGTCGAACTCATAGTCGAAATCGTCCCGCTCGACCTTCAGAGCAGACTCCAGCTCGAGCCCGTGGACGATGAGAAGTTCCTCTTCGTGCCGCGAGGCCTGGATGAGGCACATGCCCGAGGGGGCCCAGATCCCGGAGCCTCCCCAGAACTCTGCGCCTGAGATGGGATGCCGGCCAACTGCATTGCATGCAACCGTCCACAGCTGGTTCGTCGCCGAGAACGCCGGGATCACCGTGTCCCAGAGCAGCCCGTAGTACTCATCGGTCCGCCTGTTGAGGCCCGGGTAGTCGCGCACCGACGCCGCCCGCCACGATGCCAACTGCACGATGAGGTTGACCTCGTCGAAGTACTTGTATTCGCGCAGCAGATCCTGGAAGAGGTAGTCGTAACAGGTGGTGAAACCGGCGACGATTCCGCTCACGGGCGAGCGGACCACCAGGCGGTCGTCACGCCCGCTCTCGGTGAAGCGCTTCTCGATGCCGGGCAGGAAGACCTTGTCGTAGGTCGTCGCGTCGTCGAGTAGATCATGCGACGCAGCATCGGCGACGAAGAACGTCGTGTTGCGAAAGAGCCCACCGGTGCCGCGCGTGATGTTGTTCATCACCACAAGGCGGAGAGGGCCCCCGAGTCGTCCCCGGACCTCCTGCTCCAGCCACCCAAGGTGGTTCTCGGTGACGGCTTCCTCCATATAGGGCAGGCAGTCCGGGCCATCCCAGAAGTACCCGGACAGGCAGAACTCGGGGAAGACCGCGATGTTGACGCCGTGCTCGATGAAGACATCGAGGGCCGCGAGGATCTTCTCCTTGTTGGCCTCGATTCCCGGTACATCCGCTGCGATGTTCGCGAGACCGAGCGTGCGGCCGTCCGGCGCCCCGGCGTCCCTCTCGACAATCCGGAGGCCAGCGCGCCTGACCGTCCCTTCCGCCACTCCGGGCTTCCATGGCATATCCGTTCCTCCTCGTCGACGCGAGCCTGAGGTCGTGGAACGACAGACCCGCGTTGAGCCACGTGCCTGACAGCGTAGGTGTGGCGTGTACGGAATTCCCCGGGCGTTCGCCGTCCGGTTCCTCGGCGTGTGGGTTGGCGTCGTACGGCATGCCAGGAACGGGCCGACCTGATGCAGCGGCGAACACGAGGGGTCGCGTACGTGCTCGGCTGGATGGCGCTCGGCTCCACCGCAGGCGCTGCAGGTGCCCACACCTACGACCCCTCGACATAGGTGAGAGCGCCGGGCCGGGCCACGTGAATGGGCCGCAGGCCACCGCAGCCACCGGCGGGGGCGGCCAGGGCGGTCCGCCGCCACGCCTGTAGGGCCTCGCCGCGGCTGGGCTATCGTGCACCCATGATCGCCGCTCGACGAATTCGCGTCTGCCTTGCTATCGCGGCATTGGCCGCCACCCCACTGGGGATCGCCGCATGCGGCAGCAGCGACTCCTCCTCCGCGGGCAGTGGCGCTGCCGGCACACAGGCAACCGCGCCAGGAGCCATCAGGTCGGTCAGCGTGCAACAGGCACACGATCAACTGGAGGCCGGCACCGCCGTGATGGTGGACGTGCGCGAGCCCGACGAGATCACCGAGCAGGCTGTAAGCGGCACTATCAACATCCCGCTGGGCCAGTTGGAGGCCCGTGCGGAAGAGGTGCCCACCGGGAAGCCCGTTCTCGTGTTCTGCAGGTCTGGCAACCGCTCGCAGGAGGGCGCGGCCATCCTGGCCGCCAACGGCTACGACGCCTCAAGCGTGGAGGGCGGCATCGTGGCGTGGCAGGACGCCGGGCTGCCCACCACCTGACCGGGCCCGGCCCTGGGGCCGGGCTAGTAGCACCCTCCCCCAGCGCTCCATGCCGCCAGGAAGTAGTTGCAGCGCGACGCCGTGTAGTAGGTGACCCAACCCGGCGAGACCCCATACCAGGTGCCCCAGCCGAAGGTGGCGGGGCCACCGAAGCCGCTGAGCGGGCTCATGCCGCAGAACGGCACGCCCGCGGGCGTGGCGATGCCGCCGGGGCCGAATGAGTTGGCGTAGCTCACGATGCCCACCACGCTGTAGATGAAGATCGGGCTGTTCGCGGAGAGGCCCGCCGGCAACTCGCAGTACGTGTTGTTCGGGGCGACCAGCCTCCACGAGGCCGGGGGGCCAGTGGGCGTGCTGCAGGCGAGCAGTTGGTCGGAGTACACCCCGTTGCAGGTCATCCACCCGTTCTCGCGGGCGCCCGGACGCCGCGAGGCGCTCTGGCGTAGGCGATCGGGCATGTCGATATGCACCTGAACACCCCGGCCGGAGGCGAAGGCCGACCCGCGTGCCATGCGGGTGGTGAGCGCACGGGCCTTGGCCCGCTCGGCCGGGCCCACGCGGAATCGCATGACCCCGGGGGCGCCCTCCCATCGCCCGCCGCGGAGGGCAAACACGTCGGGCGCCGCGGCCCCGTTCGCGCGCCGGCGGATGGCACCGATGGGCGGGTCGGTGCGGAACTGGCCGCTCACGTCGCCGTACGCCGTCCAGTAGCGCATGACGTGCTCGATGGGGATGCGGTACTGATGCCGGGGCCGGACCACGTAGGTCACCGTGGCCCGGGGTGCCACACCGCGCAGCAGCACCTCGGTTGCGCCGGCTGATCCAGGCACCTCCCGGAGCACCGCGTTGCCGGCGTCGATGCGGATGGTGAAGTCGCGCTCCGGCGACACGCGGGCGTCGGCGGGTGCGGCCATGACGGCCGGCCCGCCGACGACGGCGAGGAGGGCGATGGCAAGGAGGGCCCGCACGGAGGCGAGCCTAGCGGGCTACCTGCGCCGCGCCACCTTCATGGCCCTGGCGTAGCGCACCCGGGCGGTGCTTCGGCACGTGGCCTTGGCACGGGCCCCGGGCTTCACCGTGCAGGCGCGCAGTGCGTAGGAGCGCTGAGCCCTGGCGCGGCAGATGGCCTTGGCGCGGCCCTTGCGCGTGGAGCACACCCGAATGGCGTAGGTGCGCTGGGCCCTGGCGCGGCAGAGGGCCTTGGCATGACGCGGCTTGCCGGTGCAGGACCGGAGCGTCGCCGCACGCGACACCCGGGCGCGGCAGAGCACCCGGGCGCGGCCCTTGGTGCCCGCGCATGCCGTGGCCACGGTGGGCACCAAGGCGGCCGGTGCAGGAGCAGGGGCGGGCGCCGGAGCGGGAGCGGGTGCCGGAGCAGGTGCAGGTGCAGGTGCAGGTGCGGGAGCGGGCGCAGGTGCGGGAGCGGGCGCAGGGTCAGGTGCGGGCTGCGGGGTGGCATCGGGCGCCTGGGCCGGCGGCTCGGGGGCAGGCTCCGGGGCCGGCTCCGGAGCGGGCGTGGCAGGTGCGTTCTCGCGCACGATGCGGCCGGTCCACTTGTTGGCGTCGGTCAGCATGCGCTCACTCCAGCCCAGCGTCACGCGGCCGTCGCCGCCCACGGTGACCGCGGGATCCCTCACGGCGTCGGGATTCGGCTGGCTGCGGGTGAACGCGAACCGCTCGCCCCACTCCCCATCACGGAGCACAGTGGTGACCACGTCGATCCCCTGCTGCCAGGCGACGGCTGCCACCGGCGCGCCGTCGATGACGCGGGCGCCCACGGCGGGAACCGTGGACGAGAGGGTGCCCAGATGGGCACCGTCAGGATCCGACAGGCGCGTGCGGGAGCTCACGTGGCCGTCGGTGATGCTGCCCACCCACAGGCTGCGGGCGGGCACGTCGGCCTGCAGCCAGGAGATCATGAACGTGCTGGGCCCCGTAGCGACGATTGCGGGGTCACCCGACCCCACCGATGGATCGCTCACCGGCTGAGCGGTTCCCCACCCGACACCGCTCGGCAGGATGAACCGCGACTCCACCACCGGGATGGGCGATGAGATGGAGCGCCATGTCACGGCCACGGCGCCATCGGGGGCCACCGCCACGGCGGGGTTCACCACGTCGGCGCCGGCCCCGGACAACTGCTGTGGAGCCGACCACGCGCCCGGCACGCCGCGGACCGCCAGCAGGTCGTATCGCGATGCAGCATCGGCGGGGTCGATGTCGCAGCGTGCCGCCACGGTGACGATGCCCGCGTCGCTGATGGCGGCATCGGCCCCCACGCACGACATGCCGGCGGGCGTCACCGTCTGTGCCGCGCCCCACCCCGCTTCCGCGGACCAGCGCGCCGCGTGCATGCGGTAGGTGGACGACCCGGCCACGTACTGGGCCCACGTGGCCACCGCGTGATCGCCGGACGTGCTCATGTCGAGAGCGAGCGAGTAGGCGTTCTCCCCGGCCGTCGACAGGCGCGTGGCCGAACCCCATTCAGAGCCGGACTGGCGTACGCGAGCCCGTATCTCCCACGCGGTGCCGACGCGCAGGCGCACCGCCGATGCCGCGGCTCCGGACTCACCCGCATCCACGTACGCGGAGTTGACCGTGAGCCCCAGGGGCGAGAACTCGAAGGAGGGCTGCTGCCAGCCCGCATCCGGCAGGAATGAGGTCATCTCCTGCTCGTTCACCAGATCGCCGTCGGTGTTGGACGTGGTGGACAGCAGCACCTCGCCCTCGGTTCCCGGCGCGGTGAGGACGACCTTCCCCGACGGCCGCTCGGGGCCCGACAGGCCGGACGGGGTGCCGAAGTCCGCAAGGGCGGCCGTCGGCGCCGTGGCGGCCAGCACGGCCGAGGCGGCGATGGCGGCACGGCGGATGCCGCGGGCGCGGCGTGAGATGCGGGCGGGGCGACTGAGGGGTGGCATCGGGTTGGCTCCTTCGTTGATTCGGGAAGGAGCATCCCGCGGCGAAGGCCGCCCGCCATCACCCGGGGGGGTGGAGTGGCGTACCCCCTGCGCCCGCCGGCATGCGGGCGCAGGGGGCGGTGCCGTTACTCGTGGCCGCCGGACATCATGGCGGCGTAGTCGGCCTCCAGCTGGTCGCGCTGCAGGCTCTTCACCTCGCGGTCCATCTTCTTGATGGCGCGCGAGAAGGCGCGGTCGATGGCCTTGTCCAGCTGCCAGTCGCCCACCACCAGCAGGGCCGTCTCGCCGGGCTCCAGGTACTCGCCCAGCTCCTTGACGTCCTTGCGGGACATCCCCTTGAGGAAGTGACCGCCCAGGCCGCCGGCCAGCGCGCCCACTCCGGCGCTGGCGAGCAGCGACGGCGGGAACAGGATGCCCACCACCGCACCCACGGCGGCACCGCCCCATGCGCCCTTGCGGGTGGCGGTCTCGTCCTTGTTCATGTGGATCTTGCCGTCGTCGGCGCGGCGGATGACCGCGGCGTCGAAGCTGCCGATGGCTTTGGCGGCGTGGAGCTCCTTCACCACGTCGTAGTCGGCCTGTGCATCGGCCTCGTCGCCGTAGACGGCGAGGAAGATGAATGTCGAGTCGTCATCGGCCATGTGGAACTCCTCTGTTTCGCGTGATTGTGAATGCGCGGTACGTGAGGGGATTGCTATCAATCGTGGGCCGGTCCCGCATGGGGCCCCGGATGCCATGCTGCCGATCGTGAAACTTCTCTTCGCATCCGCCATGTGCGTGCTGGCGGGGGCGGGCGGCATCGCAACGACCGCCACCACAGCCGCGGCCATGCCCTCATCCCCCATCGCGGCCTATTCCCTGGCGGCGCCGGTGTCGGTGACGCCCTCTGGCCTGGTGGCGCGTGCCGTGGTGCCAGCCGGATCGGCCTGCCCGTCGCTGGTGGCCGACGGCAAGGTACTGCCCATGCAGTGGCGCAGGGCGGCCCCCAATACCGGGGCGGCGTTCTCACCGGTGCTCGTGTGCAACCGGGCAATCCCGGTGGGCACCACATCGGCATCTGTCGGCGGACTGCGCATACCCGCGTCCATGCCCGCGCGCGTGACGCGCCTGGGGATCTTCGACGACACGGGGTGTCGCATACGCAGCGGCGACGAGACCCAGGACTGCGCCAACGACCGCGCCTGGCCCCTGGCGCGAATCGCACGACGCGTCGCGGCGTCGCGTCCGCAGGTGGTGTTGATGCCGGGCGACTTCTTCTACCGCGAGAGCGCCTGCCCACCATCCGAGCAGGCGCTGTGCGCAGGAAGCCCACCGCCAGTTGCCGGCATGCCCTTCACCGACCAGGCATACGGCTGGATCGCCGACGCGCTGCTGCCGCTGCAGCCGGTGCTGCGCACGGCCCCCCTCATCGTGGCCCGGGGCAACCACGAGGCCTGCTGGCGGGCTGGCAACGGCTTCATGCTGTTCATGGACCCGCGCCCGAAAACATGGGACGACTGTGCGCCGGTTCGGGGCCCGGGCGGCGCCTTGACGGCGCCAGAGGTCGTTACCGCGCCGTACCCCATCGATCTCCCGGTCGGGAAGGGTCGCACCCTGCGCCTGGTCATCGCCGATACTTCCGAGGGCAGCGACACCCATGTGACCACGGCGGCAGCCCTGATGGCACCGCGATTCGCTGCGGCAGCGCGCATGGCGGCGCCCGTGCGCGGGAGGGAGTCATGGCTGGTCACCCACCGTCCGCTGTTCGGGTTCTGGTCGTTGCTTCGGGTGCAGCCCGGCGCGTCACCCTGGGTCAGCGCGGATGCCGTTGCTGCTGCGCGCGGGACGCTTGGCAACTACCGGCTCATCGCATCGGGGCACGTCCACGTGGCACAAGCCGTGCAAGTGCCCGGCCAGCCCGGGCAACTGGTGCTGGGAAACGGCAGCACCGAACTGGAGCCTCCGACAGGGTATGCGACCCCGGACTTCGGGCCGGGTAGCCCGCCGTACCCTGCACCGACATGGTCATGGACCCTCGCGGAGTTCGGATACGCGATTGGCACGCCAGGCGCGCGCCCCGGCCGATGGACCCTGCGCCTGCGCGACATGGATGGCCGCCGGCAGGCGACCTGCGCGGTTGCCGGGCGCACCATCCGCTGCGCGCCCGTCCGCGGGGCCGCGTAGGCCCCGACCACCCGGGCACCCCCGCCGGCACCCCCCGGGCGGGGCCCACGGCAGACGATGCCGACACGACCACGGGGTCGGTGGGGTGGGTGACGTCGGGCTTACGCCCAGCCAACACCATCACAGAGTCCGCACGCTTTTCTTCGGTTGCTCTTATTCCCCGTGGATAGCGTCCTTCACCGCTACGGAAAGGGTGTGGCCATGACCCCGAGCACATGGAGGACCACGCACATGAAACTGCGAAGCCGACGACTCACGAGCCTTGCGCTCGCGGGGAGCATGATCGCCGGAGGCGGGCTGGCCCTGGGGGCTGCTGATGCCATGGCCCACGACCGCCAGGGCGCAACGCCCGCGGCGGCGAAGCAGCGCGCGGCGAAGGCCGGCAACGGCCCCGTTGCCACGGCCGTGCGCGACGCCCTTGGGGTGACGAAGGACGAATTGCGCGCCGCAAAGCGCGCCGGTACCTCGCTGGCAGCACTTGCGAAGGAGAAGGGCGTCGAGCGCGACACGCTGGTGAATGCCATCGCCACGGCGATCGGGAAGACCACCAAGGGCGCATCGCTCACCAGCGCACAGCGCACAACCGTCGCCGAGCGGATGGTGGACCGCGTGCCCGGACAGCGCGCGGGCAGGGCCAACCGGGGCGCTGCCGTGAAGGCCGCGGTGCAGAAGGCCATCACCTCCACGCTCGGTGTCACGGCGTCCGAACTGCGCGCCGCACGCCGGGCGGGCACCACGGCCGCCGAGCTGGCTCAGCAGAAGGGCGTGTCGCGCGACAGCCTGGTGAAGGCAGTGGCAGCGGCCATCACCTCGGCGAAGCCGGCGAATGCGCCCGACCTCACCGAGGCTCAGGTCACGGCGCGTGCGGAGAAGATCGTGGACAACTCGGGACGCGGTCACGGCGGGCCCGGCATGCGGGGCGGTCGCCGCTAGGGCACCATCGGGCCCCCGGGGGCCGGTAGCCTCAGCACCGTCAGCGATCGCAGGAGATGGCGAGATGGGCGATGCAGAGCGCAAGCCGGTTCCGGGGGGCCTGAGCACCGGGCTCGGCCGCGCCGCAGTGGCCGACCCGGCCGCGAACCCATGGGGCGCCCTGGTGGTGGGGCTTCCCGGCACCCGCAGCGAGGGGGTGGAGGCCCTGTGCTGGTTCGCCGATGCCAACGCGCTGGTGAGCGCGCTTGCCGCCGAGATTCCGCTGTGGAACGTGGATCCGGCCAACGAGGACGACACCCACCGGGCCCAGCAGCTGGCCAGCCTGGGCCAGCGGATCGTCGCCGGGGGCGGCGCCGGCGAAGAGACCTTCGCCTACTCGGCCCCCGCGGTGAAGCACCTTCTGCAGCAGGACGCCGAGATCCGCTGGCTGGGGAAGGTGGACGACCTGCTGTCATCGGACGATCCTGCCGCCGCAGACCTGCGCACGGCCTTCGGCTCGGACGGCGGCGCCCCGGTGCCGGACGCCGACCGCGAGGCCTTCGTCACCTTCCTGCGCGAACGGTACGCCTAACGCGCGAGGGGACAGTCCCTCCCCCCGGGGACAGTCCCCGGGGGGAGGGACTGTCCCCCGGGTGGCTACATCAGCGGGTTCGGGGTGC
>Ga0255757_10001680_pt1 | contig 21295 bp, 12 predicted proteins | sample 071ome_27_FD_179957 | JGI IMG/M metagenome (GOLD analysis project Ga0255757, IMG submission 179957) | Coastal salt marsh microbial communities from the Groves Creek Marsh, Skidaway Island, Georgia - 071409AT metaG (version 2) | ecosystem: Environmental > Aquatic > Marine > Intertidal zone >...
CCGCTTTCTTTTTGGCCCCTTCTGACCTACCTTTGAACCTAGGTATGCATACCGGTTTAAAACGTTGGCAAATGGTTTGGCTCCTCGCCCTGGTGGCGGGGAATTTTTCGCTTTGGGGGCAGGCACCTGAGCGCATTCGGATCATGACCTACAACCTGCTCAACTACCGGAATATCACCAGCTACTGCCCGAGCAGTAGCAACAACCCCGTCACCAAAGAAGGCTACCTCGCGACCATTGTGGACTACACCCAGCCGGACCTTCTCGTCTGCAACGAAGTAAATGGGGACAACACCACGCCGCACGGCCGCATCCTCACCTACAGCCTCAATGTCAACGGCGAGACGCGCTGGGAAAAGACCGACTTTTTCTCCAACGGTTCGTCGCTCATGAACGGCATTTACTACGACCAAACCAAGCTCGGGTTGCTCGACCAAGACATTATCACCAAAGATGTGAGCAACCAGAATTTGGTCCGCGGCATTGACGTGAAGCGCTTCTATTACAAGGACAGCTTGCTCGCCATCCATCCCGATACGGTCATCTTCACCGTTTTCGCGGCGCATTTGAAGGCGGGCTCTACCGCCAGCGACATCGCCGATCGTGCCCGTGAGACCGCGGCCTTGATGGCCTACATCCAGTCGCACAACGTGGGGGACTACTACTTTTTGGCCGGGGACCTCAACATGCCCAAGAGCCAAGAAACAGGCTTCCAAAATTTGCTGAATCCCAGCACGAGCAGCATTCGGTTTAACGATCCGGAGAACCAGCCTGGGAATTGGAACAACAACTACACCTTCCGCAACCTGCACACGCAGAGCACTCGGGATGGCGCTACGAACAGCGGCTGCTTTTCCGGGGGTGGCTTGGACGACCGCTTTGACCACATCCTGTTCAACGACAACGTGGCCAATGGCTCCGGGAAAATGACCTACGTGGCGGGTTCCTTGACGCCTGTGGGCAACGACGGGCTGCACTTCAACTCGTCCATCAATTCCCCGACCAACAATTCCGTTCCCGCTACGGTGCTGACGGCCTTGTACGAGATGAGCGACCACCTGCCCGTGTACGTGGACATCGACGTGGAGCGCTTGCAGATTTCCGTAGATGAAACGCACGCGCTTCCCGTCCAAATTTTAGGCAACCGGCAAGACGGCTACTGGGTGGAGCTGAGCCAAGCGGCCATGGGCGCTAAATGGCGCTGTGTGGACCTCTTGGGCCGAACGCTCCTGAGCGGCCCGGTCTCCTCCCTACGTTTTCCACTCGAGCTGCCAGCGTCTTCGGGCCTGGTGCTCTTTGTTCTTGAACCGCAGGGGCGCCTGCAAAGCACCCTCAAGCTGCCATGAGAAAGTTCCATCTGACGCTTGCTGCTTTGATTTTGGGCGCTGGATTCCTGCATGCGCAGAACTTCGTGGAGAAGTTGACCAATGCCAGCAACGTGCGCATGACCGTGACCAATGTGGGCACCTTTGGCAATGCGTTTCGCGGCTACAAAGACGGGACAGGGAATCCGTCGGGCGAATATCCTGCGGGGTCTGGGACGGAGCATTTGTTTGAGTCGGGCATTTGGATCGGCGGCGTGGATGGGAGCGGCACCGTGCGGGTGAGCACCTCTGCCTACGATGCGCCGCAAGGCTATGCACCCGGCCGAGGGGGCTTTGAGTTTACCAATTCGGTGGGGGGCATGCAGGAGATTTCGTCGCTGCGGGACAACCCCAATTTCCGCCCCGAGGCCGTCTCGCACCAGGACTTCAAGAGCACCTTTACGGATGCCAACTTGCTCGTTCCGGGCACCTCCATTCCCATCAGTGGCCACACGACGCCCATGGGCTTGGAAGTGACCATGGAGACCTACAACTGGAACTACCGCTTTTCGGACTTTTTTGTCATCGCCAACCTCACGATTAAAAACGTGGGCCTCGAAACCTACGACGACCTCCACATTGCCCTTTGGGCGAATACCGTGGTGCGCAACATCAACGCCACCCCAGCCGGTTCGGGCGGGGCAGTCTTCTATTCGCAGGGCGGCAACGGCTATTTGGACAGCCTGCACATGGCGTACTGCTATGACGCGACGGGCGATGTGGGCTTGACCGATTCCTACATCGGCCAAAAATTCCTGGGCGCCGAAGACAAGAACGGCTTCAAACATCCCGACATCACGCCCGGCTTCAAGGACCACTACAACGCGTGGATTTTTAACAATTCGGGCCAAGCCCTCTTCTTCTTCCCCACCTCGGATCCGCAGCGCTACGTCAAGATGACGGAAGGCCTCAACCAGAACCCCTGTTGGGAGGACCCCCAAGGCGTAGACTGCCAAAACGGCGTCGGCATGAACATCCAAGGCTTGTTGAATGCGAGCGGGAACCGTTCGGACCTTGTGAGCGTTGGGCCCTTTAGTGCCTTTGCCCCCGGGGACGAAATCACCCTCGCCTTCGCCTTTGTCATGGGCAAAAAAGTGGACGATGGCCAGCCCAATAGCGCCAACACCGCGGCCCAAAAAGCGCGCTTCATCAGCAATGCCGAATGGGCCCAAGTCGCGTACAACGGTGAAGACATCAACTTCAACGGCCTCCTCGACGAGGGCGAAGACCGCGACGGCAACGGCAAAATCACCCGCTTCATTCTTCCCAGCCCCCCAGATGCCCCCCGCATGCGCGCCGTTCCCGGCGACCACCGCATTGACCTCTTCTGGGCGCGCAATGCCGAAGAAAGTGTGGACCCCATCACCCAGAAAAAGGACTTTGAAGGCTACCGCGTCTACTTGAGTCGCTTGGGCTTTGATGTGGAAGGCAGCCAGAACCTCTCCGAAGATTTTGTCCGTGCCGCCGAGTACGACCTGTCCGGCAACGGGCTCTTCTACGAAACGGGCCTTTCCGACATCGCCTTACCCGAGCCGCTATACTTTGCCGGCGACACGACGGCCTACCACTACCACTATGCCCTGGAGGGCTTGCCCAACGGCTGGCAGCATGCGGTCGCCGTGACCGCCTTTGACCAGGGAAATCCGGACACCCAGCTGGAATCGCTGGAGTCCAGCTTCTTGGCCAATGACGTGCGCGCCTTTGCGGGCACCCCTGCCAACCCGAGCATGAAGAACTTCCCGCCCTTCGTCTACCCCAACCCCTACTACGCTGGGGCTGCCTGGGAGGGCCAATCCAACTTCCAAGAGGAATCCCGCAAATTGGTCTTTGCCAACCTCCCTGCGGATTGCCGCATTACGATTACCTCTCCTGCGGGCGATGTCATGGACCAGTTTGAGCACCATGCGGACTACCAAGGCGGCGACATTCGCTGGTTCCAAACCTTTGCGGGCGAGTCCGCGGAAGACCGCGTCTTCTCGGGCGGCGAACACGCCTGGGACTTGCTGACCGATCAAAGTCAAATCCTCGCCCGAGGACTCTACTTCTACGCCGTACAAGACCTCCAAACCGGAGAACTCTTCACCGGCCAATTCACCGTTTTAAAATGACCAATCTCTCAACTATGAAGCGTTTTCTCACCCTCTGTGTAGGCCTATGGAGTTTTGCCACGTTTGGCCAAACCTTGCCCTACACCTCGATCACGAACATCCAGTACGTTTCAGCCACCGACTTGGCTGCGTGCAACGACACCTCCGCCTATTTGGGCGATACCGTCATGACCTACGGCATCGTGGTCACTCCAGGGGATGTCTCGGAGGTCGCATCGGGCTCCGTTCAAGGCGGTCACCGTCCCTTCTTCTTCTTGGTGGATACGGTCGCTCAAGGCGCGGCAGGTTCTTTCCGCGGCATGGAGTGCATGGGCGTTTACACCAACGCACAAGGTCAACTCCTCCCCTTGCCCAACGTAGAGTACTTGCTCCCCGGCGATTTGGTCAAGTTTACCGGCCGTGTGGGCGCGTACAACAACGGCACCCAGCTCGAGGCCATCGACGGCAACTCCTTGCAGGTGATTGGCTCGCGTCCTGTTCCAACTCCCGCGCAGATCACGGTGGGCGATTTGAACGACCCCTTGCGCGTCAATATTTTGACTACGGGCGAGCAGTGGGAGAATGCCTTTGTCGAATTCAACAACGTCACCGTCACGGAGGTCATTCCGTTTTCGGGCAACCGCATCAGCTTCAATGTGGTGGACGGCAACGGCAACAAGATTAACGTTTCGGACCGCTTCTTGGCCCAAAAGCTCCCCTCTTGGCAAACCGTCAACCCCTATTCTCCCCAGTCCACGGGTTCCTTTGTGACGCCCGTCCCCGGCACGTTCTACTCCAGCTTGAAAGGCGTGGTCCGCCACGACGGCAACGGCTGTTTGGTGGGCTCTGGCTCGCGCGGCTATGAATTGAACCCCTTCGATTCCACGCACTATGTGGTCGCCTACGCGCCTCCCTACATTTCCAACTTTGAGCGCGATCCCATGGTCCCCACCCCCAACCAGTCGGTGGACCTCGTGTGCAACATCACGGACTTTGACGGCACCGTGGATTCCGTGTTTGTCTACTACAGCGCAGACACCGCTTTGTTGCCCACGCAGTTTACCAAGATGGCCATGACCTTGGCGGCCGGTTCCACGGACGAATACGAGGCGACCTTGCCCAACCAACCCCTTGGCACCTTGGTGCGCTACTACATTTTGGCCTGGGACAACGAGAGCAATGCGTCCTACTACCCCACCACTCCCGTGGGTCAAGTTCAGCCCAATGTGGACTATTACACGGTTCGCCAAAACGGCGCCATCATTCAAGACTTGCAGTTCACCCTGTCCAGCAATGGCAACAGCCCCTACATGGGCCAAAACGTCACGGTGAAGGGCATCGTAACCGCATCGACCAAGCAGCACGACTTGGGCTTCTTGTACATTCAAGATGCCGGCGGTGGTCCTTGGAGCGGCATTTGGTGTGTGGGGTCGGGCATCACCCAATTCTTCCGCGAAGAAGAAGTCATCGTGAGCGGCACCGTTGAAGAGTACTACGGCATGACCCGCTTGAACGTGGCGTCAATCAGCAAGACGGGCAACCGCATGCTACCTGTTGCCGCTGTGGTCAATCCCTCCGACAGCGCCGAGAAATACGGCTACGCCTGGGAGAAATGGGAAGGCTGTTTGGTTCGCTTGGAAGATCCCGCCCAGCAGAAATTGCACATTGCCCAAACCAACCTGGGCTATGGCGACTATGCCGTTTCCAACACGCCTGGCGCAGGCTACTGGAACCGCGCTTTGGTATTGGCCGGACGTCAATCCGCCACCTCCTTTAGCTCCCTGTATGTGCAGCTTGTGACCAATGCCGCCTACGACACTTTGGACGGTAGCATGGAAGTCACGCCTATCGTGGTGAGCGATACGATGAACATGGATGCAGTAGAGGGTATTTGCTTCTACGGTTTCAGTAATTTCCGTGTCCTTCCGCGCAACAACGACGACTTTATCGGTATCAACGTCTCCCTCGATACGACCGACCTGCCCCAAAGCACGGTGGGCATCCAGCACCCAGATGCGCTTCAGGTCAAGGCCTACCCCAACCCCGGCCGTGAAACCCTCGTGGTGGAAGCAGAGGCGGGTAGTACCTACCAGCTCGTCGATGCCATGGGGCGTCCGGTCGCTGAGGGCACGCTGAGCCAGAACCGCAACACGTTGGCGGTAGGTCATTTGGGCCGAGGCACCTACCTCTTGGTGGTCGAAAAAGACGGCCAGCGCCAAGTGCTCCGAATCGCCCTGATCGACTAAGTCGCACATGAGCTTCGCCCACCATTCCGTTCGCAGCGCACGCACCTTGGGTGCGGGTGGTCTCCTCGTGGCGCTCCTCGCCATGGGCGGCATGGGCTGTGACCGTGGCGAAGCCATTGACAACGTCGCGCCGGAAACGCATTTGGCCGTCAAGTCCATTGAACGGACCGGGGCCGACCGCCTCAACTCCAAAGTGAGCATGAGTTGGTACGGTACGGACGTGGACGGGTATGTGACCGGCTATGAGCTGTCCCTGGACGGCAGCACCTGGAAGCACAGCGCCAAGCAAGACAGCGTTTTTCTCTTTTCCATTCCCGCAGGTAGCGATACGGCGGACATCACGTTGTACGTTCGGGCCATTGACAACCAAGGGCAGCGCGACGAGAGTCCCGCCAGTTTGGTCTTCCCGCTGAAGAACGCTCCCCCGGTGGCCGAAGTGGACCAGACCTCGCAGTCTTTGGGTGCTGCCCTGGGCGTCCTGACCTACCGCTGGACCGCCACGGATCCCGACGGAAATGAAACGATTGCCGGCGCAGAGATTCGAATGAACAACGGCACCTGGTACCCCATCGACCCCAAGCAGCCCATGCTCACCTTTGTGCTGGAGCCCGATGCGGGCGGGGGTATGGGAGCCACGGCGTCGCTTTTTTATGGAAATGCGGTGCAACCCGCCCTGACCGGTTTGGATGGCCTGCAAGAAAACGGCGGAAACATCTTCCAAGTGCGCTTGACGGACATCGCCGGTGCAACGAGTGAAGTGGATTCCGCTTTGGAGGTTACCCTCCTGCGTCCAACCTCCGACCTTTTAGTCATCAGCGGGCAAACCGCTTCAGTCACGTCCAGCTACCAAGGCTGGCTCAACGCCTTGTCCTTGAGCTACGACTTGCTCGACCTCAATGCAAACAGCGGCGAGGCCCGACCGTACTACTGGAATCCGACGTTCAAGCATATTTTATCGCAGTACGACCGCGTGCTGGCGGTGACCAATTCGGACAATGCCTTGGATCCAGTGACGGGGGCGACACAGCCCTTGCTGGCCCATATGGCGCAGGCGCTGCAGGCCTTCACGACGCAGGGCGGTAAGCTGATGACCAGTACGGCCTTTGGCCCCAACACGGACTTCACCCCCTACATCGGCGCCTTCCCCATGGACGGCATCGTGACGTCCTCTGGGCAGGTGCGTTTGGTGCCCGATTCGGCCTTGGTGCCCCAGGTGAGCGGCAGCTATCCAGACCTTCACCCCAGCTCCATCGTCATTGGCATAAGCCCGTTGGTCGCTTCTGCCGACGCCGAAGTGTTCTACCGCGCGCAATTGACCAAATTGAGCGGATGGCAGGGCGACAATTTGGTGGCTGTACGCCGAAAGTACCTCGGCAATCCCGCCCACATCAACGAAGTCTTTTTCTCCGTCGAACTCCACCGTGTAGCCTCCAGCAGCCAAGCCATGGAAGACTTGCTCCAACAAATCCTCGTCTATGACTTTGCCTGGTAAGAAGCTGCTTTGGACCCTCGTCCTGGTGCTCGCCACGGTCAGCGGCTGGGCGCAGAAGACAGGTATTTTGCGCGGCACTGTGACCGACGCCGAAACGGGCGAGACCCTGCCCAACGTGGGCATCACCTTGGTGGGCACCTACCTCAGTGCGGTCACCGACTTTGACGGCAAGTACCAAATTCCCGGGGTGCCCGCAGGCGACTACAGTATGAAGGTGCAGGTCCTCGGCTATGGAACGCAGGTCATCAACGGCTTGCGGGTAGAGGGCGGTAAAATCGTCCAACGCAACATCAAGCTGAGTTCCTCTGTGGACGTCTTGCAGACTGTTACGGTGTTGGGCCAGCGCTCTCAGGTGGACTTGGAGTCGGCCAAGAGCGAACGCTCGATTACGGGTGATGACATTGCGCAGATGAACGTTCGGTCCGTGGAGGAAGTCGTCTCCCTCCAAGCCGGCGTGGCTAAGACCAATGACGGTATCCAAATTCGGGGCGCCCGCGTCTACGAGACCGAATACCTCGTCGACGGCATTTCGGCGCAAGATCCGCTCGCGGGAACGGGCTTTGGGGTTCGCGTGCAATCCTCCGCCATCCAAAGTGTGAAAGTCACCACGGGCGGCGCATCGGCCGAATACGGCGGCGGCTCCTCGGGTGTTATTTCGACCCGCATTCGCGAGGGCGGCGAGCGCTTGGAAGTTTCGGGGCGCTACGTGCGCGACTACCTGGGCAGCACCGACGCCCTGACCAGCTTCAACACGGACCAAGCCGAACTCAACGTCTCCTTCCCCCTGCCCGGCACCAAGCAGAAAGTGACCGTATTTAATTCGGCCACCATGGACATTACGGATGAGTACTTCCCCACCGTGGCCGATCAGCTGCACTCCTCCCTCTTCCCCAACAACCCCGAACAATGGGCGCCCCGCGAAAGCAACAGCTGGACGCACACCGCGAAGGTGGGTTGGCAAATCAAGAACGGCACCAAGCTGACGGCTACCAACCAGCATTCGCTCAACATCAACCAGAATTCACGCACGCTGCAAATTGTGGGCTTTGACGCCATTCTCGCGCCAGGCTACCAGTATGCGCGCAGCAAGAATTTGGACAACGCGACCACCTACACGCACCACAGCAATTTGACGGCTTTGAATCTGACGCATGTCTTTAGTCCGCAGTGGGGCTTGACGCTGAGCGCGGGCCGAATGTTCACCAACCTGCGCGCCGACGCCAACGGCCGCCCCTTCCGCACCGCAACGGTGGACGGCATTTTGGACGAAGACAACATCGCCTCCTACCCCTTGGACGTCTTCAACCCCTACGACCCCAGCGGCATCTTCTACATCCGCCCCGGCGACGGCCTGGTCAACAACGGAGGCATCACCTCTACCTGGCACGACCACTACGCTCAAGAATACACCCTGCGCGGCAAAGTGAACTACTACCCCAAAAACAACGTCCACCAAATCGCCACCGGCTGGGAACACCAGTGGAACGAATACCAATGGGTCGACGTCACCGCTCCATGGGTGGGCGCGCCCATTCAGCTCAACGACAGTGTGAGTACGCCAAGTATCAGCATTGGTTCGAGCAATGACATTTGGAAGGTCAATCCGCAGAAGGGCGGCGCCTTTTTGGAGGACCAAATCAGCTATAAGGGCATTCAAGCCAGCCTAGGCATGCGCTTTAACTACTGGGCTCCGGGCGCCTTTGCAGACCAAGCGATCGCCGACTCGACCGCGCCCGTCATTCCCGCCATTCGCAGCGACTACCTCGCCAAGACCTTGAGCCTGGGCGGCCTGCGCTGGAAAGCCCGCATGCTCCCGCGCGTCAACGTCTCCTTTCCCGTGCGGGCCAACCACGTGCTCTACTTCAACTACGGCCACAGCATGCGCTTGCCCCACCCCCGCTTTATCTACGCCGGTTTGGATCCCGTGTATCAGGACCGAAGCTTCTTGAGCTTCCTGGGCAACCCTGACTTGGACCCTGAAGTAAACGTGTCCTACGAGGTGGGCTACAAAGCCGCGCTGACCCGCGACTTGGCCATCACCGTAGGCGCCTACAACAACAACCGCTTTGACTACATCGTCTCCCGCCGCGTCATCGTAAAAGACCAAACGGGACGCCCCGTGACCAAAACGATGTACATCAACCAGGACTACGCCAAGATTCAAGGTTTGGAGCTGGGCGTAGACTACCGCTTAGGACGCCACTTCCGCCTTTTTGGCAACGGCAGCTTCCAAGTGGCCCGAGGCAAATCCAATTCAGCCCGCGAGTCCGCGCTTCAAATTGAGCAAAACGGCGAAGTTTCCTTGACCCGCGAGACCTTCTTGGCCTGGGACCGCCCCTGGAGCACCAACTGGGGCATCTTCTTCACCCCCGACAGCACCCTCAAAGTGGGTCGCTTGAGCCTAGCCGGCCTGAGCGGTTACCTGCAGTACAATGCCTCCTCCGGCTACCGCTACACCCCCTACGAATACATCGGTGTGAACGATTTGGGCCGTCCCCAGTACCAACCGCTGATCGACCAGTACTTGGCCAAGTTGGCCCAGCCTTGGCACAACTTTGACAGCAAGTGGTCGTACACGCTTTCCCGTGGCAAGTACCAGCGCGGGGCCACCATTTCGGTTGAGATTAAAAACATCTTCAACCGAAAGAACGCGCAGATCATCAACCCCATCACGGGCCGCGCCTACGAATACGGCGATGACGTGCCCAATGAATGGCGCGATCCTCGCCCCGAATACAACGGACCCCAAGAGTTTGGCCTGGACCCCCGCAATCCCGCCCGCTACCAGGCGCCTCGTCAAATCCTCTACGGCATCACCTTCAAGCTATGAGAAAGACCTTCTTCCTCCTCTCCTTGGTGGCTGCCGCAGTAGCTGGGCATGCGCAACTTTTACCCTCCTACGGGGGTGAGCGTGCGGGACAGTCGGCCTTCCCCTTCCTGAAGAATGATTTGCACGTGCGTTCGGCTGGTTTGGCCGGGGCCTCCGTAGCGCTCCCGGGAGATGCCTACGCCTTGGCCCAAAATCCCGCCGGCATGGCCTCCCTCAAAGGCACTTCCGTGGCCCTCAGCCATCTGGGCCTCAGCGGGGGCACGCAACAGGCCGGATTCTTCTTGTCCAAGCCCCAGAAAGGCCGCGACGCCGCATGGGGCCTGAGCATCAACCACGTGCAAACTCCCGGCTTTGCGGAGCGCACCGAATTCCAGCCCGGCGGAACCGGCTACCAGCTCTATTCCTCCCAAAGCAGCGTCGGCGTCAGCTATGCCCAACGCCTGAGCGAACAGTTTCAGCTCGGCGTGACCCTCAAGGGCATTGGCGAAGTCTATACCATCGGCAGCCAAAGCGGCGCATACACGGCGATGACCGCCGCGGCCGACGTCGGCTTCCTCTACACCACGGACGTCAAGGACCTCCGCTTCGCCGTCGTCTTGAAAAACTTTGGCGGCTCCTCCGCCTTGACGGGAGATTTCTTGGCGGTCGACTTCAACCGAAGCCCCATCCAAGGCCTGGAATCCAACACCCTCCCCACGGAGTTTGCCATGGGCTTGAGCATGGTTCCTTGGCAGCAGGGCAGCCAGTCGCTCTTAATCGCAGCCCAGCTTGTGCACCCCAACGACAACGCGGAAAACTACCGCATTGGCCTGGAATACCGTCCAAACACCCGGATCGCCGCACGAATTGGAAGCAAATTGAACACCCGCGGCCAAAGCTGGCCCGTGGGGGGTCTGTCCTACGACGGTGGCGCCCTAGGCCCCTTCCAAATGCGCATCGATGTAGCGGTTCAACGCACCGATGCCATGGGTTGGCGCAATACGCTGGGTCTGGTCTTCACCCCTAAATCCGAACGCCCATGATGCGCCTTCGCCTCCTCGCCTTTGCCGCCGCGCTGAGCTTGATCAGCTGCGAAGGCTACTTTGGCACCAAAACCGACCTGGGCTTCATCGATGTCCCCAATTACAGTGTGCGCGACATTGCCTACGTGCCCATTCAACCCGCCTTCACAGGCTTTGTGCATCCCTCGGACCTCTGCGTGGGCTTTGACGAATTGCTCTACGTCGTGGACGAGGCCACCGAAGAGATTATTTGCCTCAACGAGTCCGGCGTGGAGCAGGGCCGTCTGACCATTCCTGGGGTGACGACCGTTCGCCAGGACCGCCGCTTGGACCTCTTGGCCATTGGGCGCCACGACACCACCATCAATGGGGTCAGTTATTCCCTGGCCTGCTTGTACCGCATCCACCAAATTGGCCCCAACGGCGAATACGGGCTGCCCTACGCCCAAGTGGTGCACAAAACCGTCCATCCCTTCTACTTCAAGAATACCTTCTCGACTTCGGATGCTCAGGTGACCTTTGGGCAGGTTGCCGTTCTCGCCAGCAACCAATCCGAAAAGAACAACCGCTACTACCTCACGCGCACCGGACCCTCCGCCAACAATGCCAACCAGGGCCCAGATGATGCGGTCATCCTCTTCGACAACGAGGACCAGTACGTTTCTCCCATTTCCGTGACGACCTCTTCGGGCTTGTACACCAACTACTTCCAGGATCCCAAGGGCCTCGTAAGTTTTGCCCAGCCTCCGCAGTACACCGCGGCCGTGGGCGATGATTTTTGGTTCACCTCCTTGGATCCGAACCAAGCGCTCCAAGTGCAGCACATGACCTTCGTTGAAACCGAATTTGGCGCCGACTACCGCCCCGTCATCTACAACGGCGACAACAGCCTCGCGGACAGCTGGATCAACAAAGCCAACCGCTTCACCGAACCCTGCGCCATGACCATGGCCGGCGATGCCACGCGCTACCTCTTTGTGGTGGACCGCCAGCGGGATTCCGTCTACCAGTTCACCGCTAGTGGCTTGGAGGGCATTCCACCGCCGCCCGCCTCCGGCGAAACGCGCTACACCAAAGTGTCCTTTGGCGGGGAAGGCAGTGGGCCCATGCAGTTCATTGAGCCGGCCGCCGTCGCCCACTACAAGAAAATCCTCTACGTCGTGGATGCCGGAAACGGCCGCATTTCCCGCTTTAAATGCACGCTCGACTTTGAATAACCTATAAAGTTCTCAAGCCTAACCTTGAGCTAACACCCAGCCATTTTAGACGCCGTAAATTTGACAGATTGAAGACCGAAACGATGAAAAAAATCTACACGCTTGCAGCACTAGCCCTATCCCTAGTCGCCTTTGCCGCCAACCACGCTGTTTCCGTGGTGAACAACAGTTTTTCTCCCGCCACCTTGACCATCGCCCAAGGCGATACCGTCACGTGGACGCAGGTGAATGGCGTTCACAACGTAAATGGCTCAACGAGCATCTTCGCCAGCAACCCTGCCAGTTTTGGCAATGGAGCTGCCGCAGGAGGCACCTGGACCTACCAGTACGTATTTACCACTGCGGGTTCCTACCAGTACCAATGTGACCCCCATGCCTCTTTCATGACAGGCAGCATCACGGTTACTGCAGCGGCTACCACAGCAAGCCCTTGTACGGAGTTCTTTATTTCGGAATATGTGGAAGGCTCTAGCAACAACAAAGCGCTGGAAATCTACAACCCCACCGCCACCGCCAAGAGCATTGCGGGCTACACCTTGGCCCTCTTCTCCAACGGCGCAACGAGCACGACTAACACCTTCGTATTCCCCGCTGGAACCACGATTCCCGCACATGGCACCTATGTGATTGCACACAACCAAGCAGCCGCTGGAATTTTGGCCGTAGCCGATACCAATTATTCCTACCCCAACGTCGTTAGCTACAACGGCGACGATGCGGTGGTGCTGTTAGATCCAAACAACGATACCCTGGACATCATTGGCATCGTTGGTGTAGATCCTGGTAGCAACTGGACCGTCGGTTCGGGTGCCACCAATGAACATACGTTGGAGCGCATGACCTCTATCACGCAAGGACAATTGGACTGGAGCATCGGCGCGACCGAATGGACCGTCTATCCCCAGAATACCTTCACGCAGTTGGGCGCACATACCTCTTCCTGTGCGAGCACCCCTCCTGCCTACGACATGATCGGCGACTACACCTCGGTGGACGCCAACGGTGTGGCCGACAGCTTGACCGCCTATGCCCACTTCATCGGCACCATCTTTACCATTGACTACGACGGAAATTCTGGCTACAGCTTCTACATCCATGACGGAACGGGTGGTATCAACGTGTACAAGTCCAGTGATTTGGGTAGCTACACAGCCCCAGAACGCGGCGATTCCATCGAAGTCTACGGTACCATTATCCAATACAATGGATTGACGGAAATTGCTCCAGATACCATCAACGTTTTGGCCACAGGCGCCGCTACGCAAAACGCAACAGTGACCACCACGTTGGACGAGCCTCAAGAGTCCGAGTTGGTGCGCATCAACAACGTTAGCTTGGTCACTCCTTCCCAGTGGACCAACAGCGGTTCGGGCTTCAACGTGGACGTTACCAACGGCACGAGCACCTACGTTGTTCGCATTGATGCGGATTGCAACCTCTACGGAACAGCCGCTCCTACGGGCACTTTTGACGTCGTAGGCGTAGGCAGTCAGTACGACTACAGCAGCCCCTACACCAGCGGCTACCAACTTTTCCCGCGCGACACCAATGACATCATCTACGGTGGCACGGTATCTAACCTCGATGCAATTGGCGACTACAACAACGTGGATGCCTCAGGTGTTGCGGACAGCTTGGGTGTCAACGCCCGCTTCCAAGGCACGGTCTTCACGATCGACTTTGACGGCAATGCGGGTTACAGCTTGTACATCCATGATGGTACGGGCGGTATCAACATCTACAAGTCCACCGACATTGGCAGTTACACGTCTCCCATGATGGGCGATGTGATTGAGGTATACGGTACCATTGCGCAGTACAACGGTTTGACCGAACTCATTCCCGACAGCTTGACGCTTGTGAGCATGGGCGGCACGATCCAAACGCCCACCTTGGCCAGCGGCCTCGGCGAGGCAGAAGAAGCAGAACTCGTTCGCTTCAACAACATGTCTTTGGTCACCCCTTCGCAGTGGACCAACAGCGGTTCGGGCTTTAACGTCGACATTACCGACGGTTCCAACACCTACACGATGCGCATCGACGCCGACTGCAACCTCTACGGCACGGCAGCGCCTACCGGCTTATTCGACGTCATCGGCGTGGGCAGCCAGTACGACAACAGCAGCCCCTACACCAGCGGCTACCAGCTCTTCCCGCGCGACACCGCAGATATCATCCCCGTGGTGGCAACGAATCCAAGCATCCGCTTTGCCTTGGCAGCTCAATCTGCTTTGGAGGGCAACGTGACCGAAAACATTCACTTGGTGATCAACCCTACCTACGCCTCCGCTTCAACGGTAACTATCCGCCACAACGCGGGTGCCGGTTTTGTAGTTGGAACGGATGCAACGTTTAGCCCCAGCATTTCCGCTACGGGCACGAGCATCACGGTACCTGCCAATGCCGATACGGTTACCCTGTCTATCACCTTGATTGACGATGCACTGACGGAAGGCGATGAGTCGATCGACCTTTTGATTGACGCTGCAGGATCGGGCCTTCAAATTGGGGCTATCGACTCCATGCGCTTCACCATTGTCGACAACGACATCATCATCCCTACCTACGCTATTCCCCAAATCAAGGGTCAAGACGCCAACGGCGTCAATGACTCAAACGGAGTCTACTGTAAGGTGATTGGCACCGTGCTCGGCGTGAATACGCAGAGTGCAAGCACGGGCAACGTAGCCTTCACCATCCACGATGGCACGGTGGGCTTTGGCGTATTCTCACCTGCAAGCGCTAACCACAACTACAGCGTGAATGAAGGCGATGTGGTACGTGTAATCGGTACCATCGGCCAGTTCAACGGCTTGGCTCAGGTGAACGCGGATTCTATTGCCATTGTGAGCACAGGCGCGGCCTTGCCCACCCCCACGACGATTGTTGCCTTGGATGAAAGCACGGAAAGTGACTTGCTCCGCATGAACAACGTGACTATCGTAAACCCAGCACAGTGGACCAATGCCGGCTCCGGCTTCAACGTCGACATCACGGACGGTACTAACACCATCCAGTTGCGCATTGACGCCGATGTGGACCTCTACAGCCAGCCATGCCCCGTGGGCACTTTTGACGTGGTTGGTATTGGTGGCCAGTACGACAACAGCAGCCCCTACACCAGCGGCTACCAGATGCTTCCCCGCTACATTGCTGACGTGATCTTCCCCACGCCTATGTCCTACGACTTGGCGGTTACAGAAATCATGGCGGGCTCTAACGATCCTAACAGCAACGTGAGCGATGACTGGTTTGAAATTCTCAACTACGGTTCAACCGCGGTGAATTTGGACGGTTTCTCTTGGGATGATAACAGCTTGGCTCCAGGTACCTCCACCTTCCAGAACGTGACCATCGCTCCAGGCGAGGCCATCGTGGTTTGGGCAGGCGTTCAGGCCAACGAAGGAGACTTCATGGCTGCTTGGGGCATCGGCAGCACCAACGTTCAGGTCATCTCTTCCGACGAGCTGGTTAACGGTGCCTACCCTTCATTGAGCTCCAGCAGTGACGTGGTGGTCCTTTTCGACACCTCAGCCAACCCCATCGAAATCTGCAAGGCCGAATACACCAACACCCTCGCCGGTCACTCCGTAGAATTTGACACCAACTGCACCTACCTCGGCAATGCCACCGTAGGCGTGCGCGGTGCCTACACCTCAACGGGTACGGACGTAGGTTCTCCAGGCAACCAAACCATCAGCGTGGGTGAAAACAGCCTAGACAAGGTTCGTTTGTACCCCAACCCTGCAGGTACCGTAGCCACGCTGAAGCTCCCCATGGAGGGCAGCAAGTCAGTGACGGTATTGAACGCCTTGGGTCAGCCCGTCATAAGCCAACGCACTTCATCTAATGAGCTCCATGTGAATGTGGCTTCGATGAAGGCCGGTATCTACATGGTCCGAATTCAAAGCGAAGCCGGTCAGCGCACCTTGCGCTTGGTGGTTCAACACTAAAGGCTGTTGCTACAAAACAGAAAGCCGGCCCTTGCGGACCGGCTTTTTTTTGTTTCCTGCTTCTGCCGGAGCAAGCTGCGCAGATGCGGGCATAAAAAAACCAGCGCTTTCGGCGCTGGTTTTTTGGGTGGAGCGAAAGACGGGATTCGAACCCGCGACCCCGACCTTGGCAAGGTCGTGCTCTACCAACTGAGCTACTTTCGCAGTGGGGCGACAAAAATAGGAAGAAAACAGACTTCCACAAGCATTCTAGAAAGGAAATTTACGATTGCCCAAAACGGTCTTTCCACCGCTGTACCAAGAGGAGGGCCTCCATGGGGGTCATGGCATTGGGGTCCACCTGCTGCAACTCATTCTTCCATGCCTGAGATTCAGGATCTTCCCATTGAATAAAGGAAAGCTGGACATCGCCGGCGCCCGTGGCAACGGGCGCCGCAGTGGGCGCTTCCCCGTGCAATTTTTCGAGTGAATTCAAGACTTCTTGGGCGCGGAGGACGACAGGTTTGGGCATTCCGGCCATGCGCGCCACGTGGATGCCGAAGGAATGGTTGGAACCTCCGGGGGCCAGGGTGCGCAGGAAGACTACTTGGCCGTCGTCTTCGAGGATGGACACGTGGCGGTTGGCGATGCGCGGGAAGGCGCCTTCCAGGGCATTGAGTTCGTGGTAGTGGGTCGCGAAGAGCGTCAGTGGTTTGAAGGGGTGCTGATGCAAGTATTCGGCGATGGATTGCGCGATGCTGAGGCCGTCGTAGGTGGCGGTACCGCGGCCGATTTCGTCGAGGAGGACGAGGCTGCGTTCGGTCAGGCCGTGCAGGATGCTGGCCGTTTCGGCCATTTCCACCATGAAGGTCGATTCGCCGCCGCTGAGGTTGTCGCTTGCTCCAACGCGAACGAAGAGTCGGTCCAAAAGGGGTAAACACGCTTCGGTCGCTGGAACGTAGCTGCCCATCTGGGCGAGGATGGCGTGGAGAGCGGTTTGGCGAAGGAGGGCGGATTTACCGCTCATGTTCGGACCGGTAATGATCCAAATCTGCTCCTCGTGCTCCGAAAGCGTCACATCGTTGGGGACATAGGCCTCTCCATCCGGAAGGACGCGCTCAATGACGGGGTGCCGACCCCCCGAAACCTTCCACGTCAAATCCGCCGAAAACGCCGGACGCACCCAGTGGTTGCGCTGTGCGAGGTGGGCAAACGTCAGCAAGACGTCCACGACGGCCATGATCTTGGCATTCTTGAGTAGAGCGGGAACTTGGGCCTGGGCATCTTCCAGAAGCTGCACGTAGAGCGACTGCTCCAGCGTATGCACTTTTTCGTCGGCCTCCAGGATTTTGGTTTCCAGCTCCTTAAGTTCCTCCGTGATATAGCGTTCCGCGTTGACCAGCGTTTGCTTGCGAATCCACGTTTCGGGCACGCGGTCCTTTTGGGTATTGCGGACCTCGAGGTAATAGCCAAAGACCGAATTGAACGCAATCTTCAAGCCTTGAATGCCCGTGGCCTCTTGCTCGCGCTTGAGTATGCCGTCCAGCACGGACTTGGCATCGCGCTTGAGGGCCAAATAGCCGTCTAGTTCGGGGTTAAAACCAATCGCAAACAAGCCGCCTTTGCTGGCGACCGCGGGCGGATCTTCGGCTAAAGCGTCCAGGATGCTCGCTTGCCACTCGGGCAAGGGCTGTAAATCACTCAGATAGGGATGCCAGGCCTCCTGGGGGTTCAAGGCCTCGCCTACCGCTGCAACCGCAGAAAGGGACTGCGCTAGGCGCTGCAACTCGCGAGGGCCAATGCGGCCCGTAGAGAGTCGCGTGGCCATGCGCTCGATATCGCCCATCGACGCGAGGTGCTCGCGGCAGAGGTCAAAACACTCGGCATCTTCCAGGGTAGCAGCGACCGCGGCGTGGCGGCGGCCAATGCTTTCGGGGTCCACCAGGGGCAGGGCGAGCATTCGGCGCAAGGCACGACCGCCCATAGGACTGGTCGTTTCATCAAGGACGTCCAGGAGCGATGTGCCACCCCCATGCGCTGTCCCGAAAAGCTCCAAATTGCGCATCGTGAAAGCGTCCATCCACAAATGTGTGGCGGGCCGCAAGCGTTGCAGCGATTGAATGTGCTGCGTCGCCGTGTAATGGGACTGCGTGAGGTAGTGCATCAGCGCACCTGCAGCTACCACCGCTAGAGGCGCATCGTCCAGGCCAAAGCCCTTGAGGCTTGTGGTTTGAAATTGCTTTTGGAGGCATTCGGTGGCGTAGGGCGTTTGAAAGACCCAGTCCTCGAGGGAGGACGGCGTGCGCGCATCGAGCAGGGCCAAGGTTTGGTCCGAACGCTGCCTCCGGTTGTACACGACCTCCGTCGGCTGAAACGTTTGCATCCACTTCAAGGCATCCTCCAAGGACGCTTGGGCCACTAAAAATTCGCCCGTGGACACATCTAAGAATGCCAAGCCGACTTCTTTGTCCACCACGTGGACGGCCGACAGGTAGTTATTGGCTTTGGACGACAAAAGGCTCTCCTGATGGGCGATGCCGGGGGTCACCAATTCCGTGACGCCGCGCTTGACGATGCCCTTGACCGTTTTGGGATCTTCGAGCTGTTCGCAAACTGCCACTTTGTAGCCCGCCTTGACCAGACGGGGCAAATAGCTGTCCAACGAGTGGTGCGGGAAGCCCGCCAATTCCATGTCTGCGGCTGCCCCATTGCTGCGCTTAGTCAAAACAATTTCCAGGGCCTTAGCCGTTTTTACCGCATCCTCGCCGAATGTCTCATAAAAATCCCCCACTCTGAAAAGCAACAAAGCCTCCGGGTACTCCGCCTTAAGGGCATTGTACTGACGCATGAGCGGGGTTTCTTTGGCCGATTTTGACATGGAATTCGCTGCTAGAGGGGGCTTACCTTTGCGAAGATAACCATGCAAAAACGTCTAACTACGGAACTGGGTCGCATGAGCGCGGAAGAATATGCCGAAGCGCCAAAAACCCCTGTGTGGATCATCCTCGAAAACTTGCGAAGCGCCCACAACGTCGGTAGTTTTTTCCGAACGGCTGACGCGTTTGGCTGCGCGGGCATCTCCCTCTGTGGCTATTGCGCGAAGCCGCCTCACAAGCAGCTCGACAAGGTGGCCTTGGGCGCTACAGAATCCGTGCCCTGGGTCGCCTATCCCACGGCCATCGAAGCCATTGCCGCGGCCAAAGCCCAAGGCCTTGCCGTATACGCGGTTGAACAAGCATATGGTGCCCTCTCCTTAGAAGCCTTACCCTGCCCGCCGGAAGGGATTGCGCTCGTTTTTGGAAATGAAGTAGACGGCGTGGAGCAAGCCACGGTCGATGCCTGCGATGCCGCATTGGAGGTTCCTCAATTTGGCATGAAGCACAGCTTAAACGTCAGCGTTTGCGGCGGAGCCGTCCTCTGGGAGGCCACGCGACGCTACCGATTTGGCGCCTGACGCCTACTTGGTAATCCAGGCCCAAAAGCGCTGATGCAGCTTGGGCAGCACTACCCCCATGACGGGGACTAAAATCGCCGTAAACACCAGGGTCTTCACCAGCTGAGGCACGTCCGCTAGCAAGGGGAAAAGCAAGGCAAACATCACGTTCACAACAGGGTAAACGAAGAGCCAGGAGATGAAGATCATCTTCCAGCGTTTGGGTTGAGGGCTCGTGCTCATAAACGTTTAGGTAAAAAAAAGAGGGGCCGAGGCCCCTCTTCACGATGAAATCCAGGATTACTGGATGAATTGGAATTCTACGCGGCGGTTGTGAACGTTCTTCTTGCTGAGAAGCTCAGATTCGCCTTTAGAAACCACCTCGAAGCGTGCTTCAGAGATGCCAAAGGTGGTGGTCAATACGCGAACTACGGCCTTCGCACGGCGCTCACCTACTTTGAGGTTAACGCGCTCAGAACCGGTTGCATCGGCGTGGCCCACAACGCGCAAGCGCAAGCTGGGGTTGGTCTTCATCATTTTAGCTACTACGGCCAATTTAGCCTCGTCTTCTACGCTTACGGTAGCAGAGTTGGTGGCGAAGTGCACTTCGGGGATGAAGGCTTCAGCTACTTGGGTCGTTACCGTACCCTCGATTTTCTTGCCTTGGAAGTTGACCAATGCGCCAGCAGGCGTGTTGGGCTCCTGATCCTTAGAATCTACAACGCCATCGCCGTCGCTGTCCAATTCACGGCCTGAACCGTCTACGCGTGCACCGCGCTGGGTAAAAGGATCCGTATCCAATTCGTGGCGGATACCGTCACCGTCCAAGTCCAAAGCACGACCTGAACCGTCTACCAAGGCACCTTTTGGGGTGTTTGCTTCCAAGTCAAAGGCGTCAGAAACGCCATCGCCGTCGCTGTCTTTCTGAACTTTAGCCAAGTCATTTTGGAGGGTTCCAACTTGCTCTTCAAGTTCTTTGATGTTTCCGCAGGATGCCAACGCCAGGGCGGCAATTCCTAAAAACGCGTATTTCATGGATGTTTTTTTTCAGTTGTTTGTATGCAAATGTACCAAATTTTCATCGCCACAACGGGCCAGCAGCTCTTGGACGCTCAGATTTTGTATCGGATGAAACCAATTCCCCCACTTTTCTGCCAAGGGCTGGAGCACAAAGCGCCGAAGGTGCATTCGGGGATGCGGAACTGTCAGTAAATCAGACTGGTATTCCCCACCACTCCAAAGAATGAGGTCGATGTCTATTCGGCGATTTTCGTAGGTCGTTGCAGATGGATTTCGGACCCGACCCATGCGCTGCTCCGCCTCCAGTGCAAAGGTCATCAAGGCCTCCAGTGGACCCTCCCAGCAGACCTCTACCACTTGATTGATGAAGTCTGGACCCTCAAAGCCCCACGCAGCGGTGCGCCAAAGCGAACCTTCTTTCACAACGGCGGTGGCTTCTGCCAATAGGGTGCGCGCTTGCTTCAAAGCCTCCGTCGCGTCTTCTGCATTGCTTCCCAGCAGCAAAAGGGCCCGATTTTGGCATTGTTCCGCGGGAATTCGATTACTTTGACCCATACTTGACGGCAAATCTCCGATGAAAATATTCTTCTCCAGCTTTTTTGGTGTGCTCGCGGCATTCCTCTTTTTGATTTTAGTCGGCGTTGGACTCGCCAGCATCCCTTCCGAAGAGGTC
>Ga0255757_10001687_pt1 | contig 21269 bp, 16 predicted proteins | sample 071ome_27_FD_179957 | JGI IMG/M metagenome (GOLD analysis project Ga0255757, IMG submission 179957) | Coastal salt marsh microbial communities from the Groves Creek Marsh, Skidaway Island, Georgia - 071409AT metaG (version 2) | ecosystem: Environmental > Aquatic > Marine > Intertidal zone >...
GGCGAGTGCGATTATCGTGAGAGATAGAAAGAACTTCGAGGAGCAGGTAAGACAAGCCGCGCAGCGCGCGTACAACAAATCTGAAGTCGACATTGTCCTCGACGCGACGTTAGGCGACTTTTTCCAAGGAGGATGGAACAATTTATCTAAAGGCAGAGGTGTTTACGTTGTCTATGGCGCCGCCGACATGACCCCGCGATCGGGAGTGAAGTGGTACAACGTCTTCAACTGGGGTAAATTGATTTGGAAGTTTCTCACGAGACCAAAAATCGACGCCATGGAACTGCCGGGCGAAAATAAAACGATAGCCGGCTTTAACTTAATCTGGATGTTCGATAAAAGCGAGCTGCTCTTGTCATTGCTCGCGGAGCTGGAAGATTTGGATTTGCCGCCTCCCAGAGTCGGGATGGAGTTTTCGTGGACGGAGCTACCGAAAGCGCTCGAGGCGTTTCAATCCGGAAGAACCAGCGGTAAGATTGTAATAGTGTTGTAAAATAGTCCGACGAAGATTTTTGTACTCGCGCGCGCAGAATCTATAGATAACACCTTATATCGATCTATAATAGGTTCTTTACTTTGGATTAATAGAACGACTAGGCCTGAGATTAGTTATCTAGTTTCTAAAGCTGCTTCAGTATCTAGTTCTCCAAAGTTAAATCACCTTAACATTTTACTGAACTTAATTGGTTACCTTAAGTGGGAAAAACTTTGGGAATCTTTGGGAATCATTTGGAATATCACTCTCTTCATTAATTAATGAGCCGGCCCGTTTACTACTGAAATGGAGGTAAACGAATCGATACTCGCGAAGACGCAACGTCAAAAGGGCGGTTGTTTTTATGCTTGTCGAGCTTTACTTCTGTTCGCTCTCGCGTTGGGATACGCCAGCTTCGCGATTAGATCTTCGAAGGATGTGAAACGCGCCTTGGACAATCTGAGCGCGGACTTCAAAGATACCAACAGAAAAATAGATTCGAACCTCGAATATTTAAAGCAGCGCGACGACGTTCGAGCGCTAAAGATGACCTCTTTTGGTGGTAAAACTGAGTCCAATCCGAAGACGACTTCTCCGTCGGTGCCTTCGTCGCTTAAAGACAGCATAAACGCGAATTTAAAGCAGGTTGGAGCGAACGTGGTGAGACAAGTTGCTGGTCTCCAGGAGCGTCTTCTCGCGGTGCCAAAGAATGACGAGTTCATGGGACCCCGCGTGCTCAAAAACGGTCAGGTTTGGGAGGAAGGGTTGCTCGCACTGATGCTCAGTCACGTGAAGGAGGGAACGAATGTTGTCGATGTCGGCGCCAACTATGGCAGTTATTCCGTGTTTTTCTCGCAAAAAGTCGGACCGGAAGGGAAAGTATGGGCGTTTGAACCGCAGCAGTACATCAATCGCCTGTTGAATTTCAACATGGTTCTAAACGATATCGCGAATGTTCAGACCATACAAAGTTCTGTCGGTCATAAGGAAATGGTTGGATACATGTCTGATAAGTTATCTGATGGAGCAAAGAAAGGACAGAATTTTGAAACTATCTTTAAAAGTAATCAACCGATAAACTACGGCGGAAGACAACTCGGTACTGGAGGGGAGCGAGTGAATATCAACACGTTGGATTCTTACGCAATCAAGAATATTTCATTGCTAAAAGTCGATGTTGAAGGAGCCGAGTGTTTAGTTTTTTGGGGCGCTAGGGAAACGATCAGACGTGAGAAACCAGTCATTTTTGGAGAAACTAATTATCAAAAATTGTCTCAAGCCGCGTTCGATTCTTTGGATGTTCCGAATGAAGTCAGAACATTCGACGTCAGAGAATGGGCAGTGCGAGAACTCGGGTACACTTTAAAAAACGTCCCAAATCACGAGTACGACTGGATGCTTCTGCCACCCTGAGAAACGTGTGAAGAAACGCGTCGATAGCCACGTATTGTTGTGTTGTTCTATTAACTAATCCTGCTAAGCGCTAATTTGCACCGAAAGTTCTTCGATGCGTTCGTCTATTAATGTTATTGCTCGATCGTTCGAAGAATACGCTCCAGTGCGCATCAAATCACTTCTTTCGTTGACTAAGCGTCGAACTTCTTTCTCTAGCGTTCGCTTTTCAACCATTGACAATTGATGGTGCTTTGCGTGGGAAATGTCGATATCCTCATCGCTTTTGAACGCGGACGACACCACTCGCTCAGAGGCGAGAAGTGCATCTAAACGAGCGTTGACTCCTCCCGAATAAGAAGAAGCTTTCTTTGTACTCTTACGCGCCACAGAGATGTCAACATCCGTATCCTCGTCTTCAAAACCACCAACTCTTTCACTCTCTCGGAGAGTATTGCTTAAATCCATCATGAGTGAGGACGAGTCTGGCGCCACGTGCGCGCGGTTCGGGAAAACGCCTCCAGTTTTTTCCAGCGCATCTCGTAACTGCGCCTTCTCGCGTTCTAAGGCGACAATCTGCGCAGCCATTTTTCGCATTTGGACTCGAAATCGATCTCGACTCGAACTTGCGTCCTCCAACGCACTTTCGGCGGATTCCAAACGCGGTCGTAACGTCGCAATCTCACTGTTCAATTTAGCCACGTCGCTCTGGAAATAGTTCTTCTTGTATTCAGAAAACATGTCTTCAATCTCGCGTTTTTGCTTTTCCAGCTTTGCCGCTTTCTTTGTCGCGTCGTCGCGCTCCTTCTTGGACGTTTTCTGATCCCGAATGGCATTTTCAACTTTCTTCTCCAACGTTTCTTCCTTTGACGCGTACTCGCGCTTTAATTGTTCCGCTTTTGAAACGTGCGCTCGTTCGAGTTCTTTTTTACGTCGTTCGATAGTTTCTTCCGCTCGGATGACTTCCCGTTCCCGATTTTCCAGCATTCGCGTGAGTTCTTTCAATTTGTTCTCCGCGTCTTTCGCACGCCTAGACGACACTTCAAATTCTTTGTTTCTTTGAATTTCGCGTTGTTTCCAGGCTTCTTCGAGCGACTGCATTCGTTTCGTGGCTTCTTCGGTAAATTTTCTCTCCCAGGCGAGTATGCGTTCCCGCTTCCAGCTTTCGAGCGCAAAAGCTGCATTATATTCTGCAGTGTTTCGAACGTCGTCTTCGGATGGAAAGCTATATGCAGACGCTGACGTCGGTTGTTGTTGTTGCTGTTGCTGTTGTTGTCGCAGGATATTCTCTCGCGTTCGGCGAATGCGATCGTGGAAATCGGTCGGTCTCGGGTTGCGCGCAGCCAACGGTGGTCTTGGCTTTGGTTCAAAGTTTTCCTGCTCTTCGTCCTCGCCGACAAAATGGGACGCCGAGAATGAGGGAGATAAATCCGCAAGCGTGAGTTCTACGTGTATCTTTTCTTGCTCCTCGTGAATCAAGAGAGATTCTCTCACGTTTGGCTTTTGTAGCAATCCCGACATCGAGACCAAGGACACTGAAGAAGATGTGTGCACTTTCAATTGCGCATCCGGTGAGGATAACGCCTCGGCTAAACTCGACGGGTTGGACCAAAACTTGAACGTTATCGCGTCAGCGTCGCTTCTACCTATTCTGTTCGCGCTGTTAGATTTCTTGTATACGTTCTTGTTCTCTTCGTCGTTGCTATACGAGGAAGTCACGTTGAATATCGAATTCTCGAAAACGTTTGGGAGTCGAAACGTTACCGGTACGCCGCCGTTCGAGGTGATTCGCACTCGAAGCGAAAACGGTTTCGCGTTTTGACGGTACGCCGCCACACTCTTTTTTTCTACGATTTTTTCACCATCTTCATCGCTAACTTCTCCGTCTTCATCTTCATCGCTCGTGGAAGCGCGATTATTTGATTCACCTTCATCACTCGAAAAGTTTTTTAGTGTCGCATCCTCGTCGTTGTCTTCCGCGTCTCTTTCGTCGTCGTCGTCGTCGTCGAATAACTCCAACTTCACGCCATCGTGTTCGTATTTCGATCGCTCTTCGTAGTCAACGTCCACATCGTCCTCTTCTTCAACCAACGCCTCTCTCACGAACGCGAACGCTCTCAATTCCGGCACCTCCCTCGTTTTCGCCAATCGATATTTCGCCGCCGCCAACGGCGTCCACTCGCCGACCATCTGCATCCCTCTCGTCGTCTTCCAATCAATCCCAGCCGCTTTAATCGCCGTCGCGTTCGCTCGCAACGTCCTTGGCTCGACGATTATCCATCCGTGCTTATTCTTCGTCGATTCACTACCGCTCATCATCAACGCCGCGGAAACCACTTCTTCTTCTTCCTCCGCCGCCGACGCCGTCTGCACGGTCAACTTCAACGTCGCGCCTCCGCGTTGCAACAACTTCTTCATCTCCGACGGCGTTCGCCGGAAAACCAACGTCTGGTTCCATTTCGGGTGCGTCGACGGTCTCGCCGCTTTCTGTTTTCGCGTTCGATTGAACACACACATCGACAGAAAGAGAGAGAGGGGGGAAAACAATGTTGGTCAGATACGCGCGTTCTCTTTCTGGTCAACATCAACACTAACGAACCACGCGCGAAGAAGAAGAAGAAAATACAAAAGAGAAACAACACACGCAAACAAAAAAATCAACGCGAAACGCACGGTCATCTTCTCCTCGTCGTCAAATTTCGCGCGCACTCTCAGAGGTTTCTCCTCTTGCACGCCTCGCGCGTCCCGGACGATCACGAGTAACTCGCTCTGGTGCGCGCGTTTGTGTTCGCGCATATTTCCTTTTTTTTTTGAGAGAGAATTGGAAAAAAAAAGTGCAGCAATTTTCTCTCTTTCTCTCTCTCTTCCCTCGGCTCGAAAGAGAGAGAGACAGAGAGAGAGAGAGAGTAAAAGAAGAAAGGCTCGAAGAAGAAGAAGAGCGGGCTCTCTCCTCTCTCCTTATATCTCTCTCTTTTATCTCTCTTTTAAAGCGCGTGGTGCAGCCGTGTTTTACTTTAAAATTCTGAAGAGAGAGAGAAAAAGTCAAAATTTTTTTTTTTGAATTTTTTTTTGTTTTCACTTTTGTTCATTTTTTTTACTCAAAAAACGCGAAGAGATACACACGACGATACTACTCGCGACGATGATGTTAACACCAACAACGACGACGAGTGCGACGAGGATACCGGAAACGAGAACGAGAGATTTTGCGCCGTTGTTGTCGTTGCGGAGAAGAAGAAGTGATGATGATACTCGTTCGCGTTCTTCTTTATTCGCATTGAATTCGACGCATCCAAAAATCGGAAACGACGACGACGGTTTGAGAATACGAATAACGGTCTCCGGGACGAGGCGGGCGAGGAGGATTCTCGCGTCGTCGTCTTCTTCTTCTTCCGCGTTCAACGACGACGGCGAGAAGAAGAGCAACGAAGAGCTCCTCTCGTACGTTCAATCGCTCAAGAAGCAACCGTGGGACCAACCGCCGAAGCCTTGGAAAGAGTTTTGGGGCATGCGTGCAGCCGGAGTGGTGTTGAACGTGGACAACGAGAAACAAACCGTGGACGCGAACGAAATCGAAAGTCCGTCGTTGAATTTCCCGCAAACGAGAGAGGAAGGATTGGAACGGTTGAAGTCGAACTTGGTGTACTACAGGCAGAATTATTTGGTCATGTTCGTGCCTTTTTGTTTGATGTTTGGCGGGTTTAACTTTTGGCCGCTGGCGCTTTCGGCGGTTGGTTTTTTCGCGGCGCTGGCGAGCGCGAGCGATAAGATTTTAGGCGAAGTGCAATTGAAGATGCAGGAGAAGAACATGGATTTGGCGTTTAATAAGCAGCGGGTGCTAGGGATGGATAGAAAGGTTATGATGAGAGCGGGTGTTTTATTTGGTTTGTTTTGGATGACGAAATGGGTGCGAGCGTACGACGCGGTTGCCGCGGCGAGTAAGATTACGAGGATGTTGATACGAGTCGTCATCATGTGGATGATGACGAGCGCGTATTTGGCGATATTGCGACCGATTGATTTGAAAAGCACGCTCACGAACGCGTGGGGAGAGCTGAAAGATGCAAAGAGTAAAGAAGATTTCGAGAAAGCCGGGAAGAAAGCGTGGTCGGGAGTAAAATCATGGTTCAATCAAAAAGCGAGAGAGCAACCCCAAGCGACGCCGATTATAGTCAACGTGAAAGGAGAGAATATGAACACAGGCAGCGCTAAAAATACTACGAACGGGAAGAACAATAATAATAACAACAACAGCAAGAAGGGTGATAACGATTGGAAAAAAGGCGCGATGGATGCGGACGCCCGAGACGCGTCGAAGAAAGGCTTACCTCCAGGCTCCGCTCGGTAAGGGGAAGACGCTTGCGTGTGTGTATTATCGCGCATGAAATAAAATAAAAAATGAACGCATCGTATCGTGGTCATCATCATCATTACAATTCTACTTTCGGAAAATATACGCCTTGATCGGCTTTCCACACGCTATTTGCATCCGATCTGCTCGTCCCGCACACCTCGCTTTGCCCGCTAATTGGCCTTTGAAATTTCGCATTCGAGCAACTCAAAAACGCCTTCGTCTGCCGATGTTGCAATCTAATCTTTTGATCCTTCTTCCAAATCGGCCCAACCTTATCGCCTTTATTTCCATCCGCGACTTCAAATTTCCACTCGTCCCCGGCGTCTGAATTCTCGTCGTCCCCGTGCGCGCTCACCTCTTGGTTATTCGTCAAGGGACTCCTATGCGCGGCGTGCGAGTGCAACCACTTCCTCGTTTGCAAGTGTTGCAAACGAATCAACCGTCCGTCGACGATATCCTCCCCTCGCTCGCACGGTTCATCTTTCGTTCCAAACACTTGCCAATATCCTCCCGGATCGTTCGATTCTGGAAAACCCGTCACGGATTGCTGTCCAGACCCGGACCCGTACCCGATGCCGTGCGAGTGTAACTTTGCTTTCGTCGACGCGTGCGTCAGTTTGACCGCGGACCCGCACGTGACTCGCTTTTCCAGCTCCGCTTCTTGCGCTAACAAGTCGTCCGCGAAAGCGCTCTTGATAATCGTCGTCTTCGTTCCAAACGACAACAACAACAACGACGACGAAATAAACAGAAGGAAGAATCCACTTTTCGCGACGAGGAACGAAAAAGCGTTCTTCGTCGCGCCTCCCACACGTCTTTGCTTTTTCGGAAAAGACCGATCACATTTTGCGCGCATTCTCATCATCGTTTCCGCGAAGAAGACGGATGATGATGACGACGACGAGACGTGTGAAAAGGGAGAAGAGCTTTTTTCGGAACACACGCGCTCTGTCTTTGAAACGACCTCGTATTACGACCAACGTTCTTTCTCTTTCTTTCTTTTCGCTTTTGTTCACAAAATAAGCGCGTGAAACTGCGCGTGAAAAGAATGACGAGAGAGAGAAATCATCCGCTTTTTCCCCACTCGACAAGTTGGAAGAAGAAGAAGAAGAAGAAAACGCGCGCGAGTTTTAATACACACACAAACTATAAATATATACGTCAACTCATCAAAAACGACCACTACTAATCCTCTCTCTCTCTTTCTCTCTCTCTAATACATCCTCTCGGGACTTTTCAGCGCCTTCTCGATCCTCGTCTCCAACTGATCCCGACTGATCCACTTTTCCGCCTCGGCGTACAGCTCGACGTTGCGCCAGCGACTGCGCCGCTCCGTCGCGGCCATCTTTTGTTTCAATCTGTGCTCCGTTTTCGCGCGTTTCTTATCGCGTCTCTCGTTTTTCTGTGCTTTCGCTAACTTTCGTTCGTCCGTTTTATCCTCGAACGCGTGTAGCTTTTCTTTCCGTCGCTCCTCGTGCTCTCGACGTAACCGCTCGCGTTCTCGTTCGTTCTCCTCTCGCTTCTCTCGCGCTTTTCGCTCGAATTCTTCGCGCCAAATTTTCCTCAACGCGTTGAGTTCGAGCTCGTGTTTCTTGCGCGCGATCGGGTACGCGCCTTTCTCAATCGTCGGGTCGTTCGCGTAGAATCTTTTTAGTAAAGTCGTCGTTGTCGCCGTCTTCAAAGCGACGAGAGGAGGAGAAGAACGACCACCAACACCACCAACACCGCCGTTCTTGTGCGTCGTTGGCAAACCCCCAAAAAAGCCCGAAGTCGACGCTTCTCTTCCTCTCTCTTCTCTCCTTAAAACAGACGACGACGACAAAGACGACGACGACGACGACGACTTTGAGCCGCTTCTTCGCGCGACGACGACGACAGAACCAAAGCTCTTCGTCGCTCTCGTCGCCGCTCTTCTCATTTTCTGCTTTTTTTGTCGCGTAACTTTTGGGGGAAAAAGACGGAAAAACTCTCTATTATTTACTCCGATTCGTGTTGTTGGTACACGACGCGACACAGACGACGCGCACGACGCATCGCAAAAGCAACGAGACAGATCTTCTAAGATGAGGCCGGGACAACAGCTGGACGTGAGTGGTGACGTAAAACTTTGCGCGCGCTCCTTCTTCTTCTTGCGTTTCGTGTGGAATTCTCTCTCTCTCTCTTTTGATTTTTGATTGGTGATCGAGAGCCGCCCTCTCTCTCTCTCTCATATGCGTATGTGATTATGGGATGGAATCTTACCCCTACTACTACTACGCTTTGGTTCTTTTGCCGCGCGCGCGGCTCTCGAACGACGCGTTCGTGATGTGCGCGCAGGATACTAACTCTCTCTGACTCTCTCTCTCTCTCTTCTTTCCAAAATTCGATTCAAAACGCCGTCGAAATTTTCTCACGCAAACAGCCGATGAGAGAATTGCGCGAAGCCATCATCCACTTGGACGGTTCGGAACAAAACGTGAAAAATCTCTCGTTGGACATCGCCCCGGACATTCAACAAATCGGCGACGACGTGACGCGATTTACGTTGGAGTGCATCTCGGAGTTACCGGTGAAAACACCGGTGTACGCTTTACTGATCGCTTTGATAAAAAGCAACTCGGAGGAGTTTGGGTTGGAGTTTTCGGAGAGGTTTTTGTCCAGAGTCGGGGAGGCGTTGGAGCACGATTTGATGAGATTGGACGAGGATAAGGACGCGCGAACGAGGGTGAAACTGCTGGTGCGGTTTATCGTGTGCGCGTCGGTGACGAATCTGGTGAGTCAAGCGTCCGCGGTGGAGGTGTTGACGAGGTTCGCCGAGAAGTGCGTGGCGATGAGTAAGACGAAAGCGTGTAAGAATCAGTTGAATCCGAAAGCGTGGCAGCCGAGAGCGGATTTTTTGGCGACGGTAGCGTTATCCGCGTTGCCGTGGTCGAACGGCTCGTTCGCGAAAGGGAAAGATGAGGTTGTGCAAGGAATGTACAAGGAGTTTGCGAGGACGATGGAGGAGTACATGGGCGCGAGAGATCCGACGTTTGATAAGTGCGCAAGGGTTTTATTAGCAAAAACAGATAGCAGTAAAAAAGACGAAGAAGAAAATAAGAACAGCAATAGTCATGAACCGGATGCGTTAGAAGAGCTTTGGGGACGCGTGAACGAGGCAGATAAGAGAGGCTTGAAAGGGTGGGCGGTTGCCGGCATCGTCGGCGTCCAAGAACCGTTCGAGCAAGAATTGTTTTCGTTTTCCACCGTGGAGGCGCCGAAAATTACAATTCCAGATTACGAGGAATATTTGCAATCGGATTCCGCGGCGACGGCGTTGACAAAGTTTCCCTCGAGACCTCGATTAAGAATCGTCAACCGCGCGCAAACGGAAGGCGGATGGGAGAAGAACGATTGGCAGCCGCTGGAGAGGTTCGTCGCGGAGGAACACGTCGTGGATACTTTGTGGGCGTTTGAACCCGGATTTCGCAGAGCTGCTTTGCATCCAGCCACGGAACAACTGGCGACGTTACCGTTACCCGCCGATCACCCGGAAAGATGTCAGTATTTGGTCGCGGAGACGTGTTTCGGAGAATTGTTAAATTTACCGCGGTCGCGATTCGAGCCGGTTTTCTACCACGTCGTCATCCAGGATTTGTGTAAAGCGATCCCTTCGTTTCCACCAAAGATGGCAAAAACCGTCGGCGAACTCTTCCGCGCGATGGACCGATTAGATGAAGAATTGCGCGAGCGTTTAGCGACGTGGATGGCGCACCATTTATCGTGTTTCGATTTAGTGTGGCCGTGGAAATCGTGGGTCCACGTCAGCGAACAACCGGACGGGTCGCCGCAAAGAGAGTTCGTGAGAACGTTGTTGCGTAAACTGTGCGATCTCTCGTACCCGAAAAACGTGAAAGAGTCCATACCACAGGCTATTTATGATTTGTTACCGAAAGAAGCGAAAACGATTAACCAGGCGTACGTCGATTCCGTCAACGCGCAAACGAACAACGCCATCGATACGATTAGAGAAATGTTAAAAGCAAAGACACCATCAGAAGAACTCGAACAGTGGTTGAAAGAGTCTTCGGGCGGCTTAACCGCGGAACAGTGCTTGGCGTGCGTTGCGACGGCTATCCTAGTGCACGGACAAAAATGCATCACGCACCTAGACACGTTGTTGACTCGATACGACATTTTACTCCGGAAACTCATCGACCATTCGTCCACGAAAGCGAGAGAGTTGTTGGAAGCCATAGTAAATGTCTGGGAAGGCTCGCAAAACGCGAAAATTGCGGTCGATCGAACCATTTGCGCGAAGCTGTGCGACATCGCGTTTGTCGCCGAATGGGCTGGCGTGAAATACGCGGAAAACCCAGTCTTGTATTCGGACACGTGCGGCTACGTCCTCGAGCACGCCACTGCGGAAGAAGAACACGCGTTAGAGCGCACCCGACGAGTGCTTCACCGCGTCCACGACGCCGAACGCGAAGCCGAAGCGGCTGGTCAAGCTGCCGAGCGCTTCCTCGCCGACGGTTTGATGCAGGAAGCCACGCGCGCGCAAACTGCCGAAGCCGCCGCGGTTGAACTCGCCGCCAGCTTAGACACCACCGCATCGGAAATGAAACAGTTAGTCACGGTGGCGAGAGAAAAAGCTTCCGAAATCACCGTCCTGTGCGCTCGCTCGTGCATCTTGAAAGCCATGGAACTCGACGCCGCCGGCGCCGACGCGAGTTTAAACAAACGCGTCGAGCGATTATTGAGAGGTTTTAGAGAACAAATCGGCGGCAAAGAGAGCGAAGTCTTGGACGCGTGCGGAGGCAGAGGCGTCAACCCGTTAGCCTTTGCCTGCGAGAGAGCGTTAGTTTTGTCTTGATTGATGTGCGTGTGTAAATCTTATAAAGAAAATATATATATAATTGTTTTTCACGCGTACTAGTTTACACGCGCCGAGCGAAGAATATACTCACCGCCGTACTGTTTGTTGTGTGTATACGTAGCTCTTCTCTCACGTCTCTGGCTCTTTCTCTCTCTTTCCACGCCGTTCGACTCGAAAAAAATTTCTCGTAAAACCTCATCGAGGGCAAAAGCACACGTCACGCAGCCGAAAAGAGAAAAGAGATCTCCACAAAAAAAGAAGCAAAAAATTTTACGAACAAATAATATGTCTTGCCTTTCGTCCTCTTTCTTGACCACCACCGCGACGCCGATGAACAACGTCTCGTTCAACGCGCGCAACTCCTCCATGGCTGGCTGCGCCGTGACCGTTCCGCAAACTGTGCGTTTTAAACATATATATAGGAGGATAGAATTTTATTAGATTTTTTTTGCTTTTCTCTCCCCGTCTCTTCCCCGGAAAGCGACCGACCCTAAGAGGATAAAGTTGTGATTTCCAATTCGATCGCGCTTTCGTTTTACGTTTGGAATGTCGAAAGCGAATACTGACGCTCGTTAAATGTACCTTTCCTTTTACACTCACTCACACAGAGCACCTCGAAATCGGACAAATTCTCCTTTACCATCGAAGCCGCGCACAAAAAAGGTACCGGCTCTGTCAAAAACGGTCGCGATTCGAACCCGAAATACAGAGGGGTGAAACTCTACGGCCAAGAGAAGTGCCGCGCGGGAAACATCATCGTCCGACAGTTAGGAAACAAGTTCCACGCCGGCCCGGGCGTTGGAACCGGGAAGGATTTCACCTTGTTCGCGTTGAGAGATGGGGAAATCTTGTTTAAGAAAGGTGCGGGGAAGAAGCAGTTTGTGTGCGTCGTCGACGCCGTGGACCGTAGCGCCGAAGTTTCGCGAAAGACGAAGAGAAGAGAGTTGTACACGCCGAGATCGTCCGCGGCGGTCGAGTCTCGCTAATTCGTTAACCTTTTTCAAACAGAGAGTGCGAAAAGGAAGAGAGAATCTTTATATATATATACATACAAATACGTAGAGTGAAAGAGTGTTGTGAATATGTGAAACCTTTATATTATTAGTATACTTTTATCCATTCCGTGCTCTCTCTCTGCGACGGCGCTTTCTCGCATTCTCCACACTTTTTGACTCTTAATCACACAACAACTCAATGAGATCGTGCGTCTCTCCTTCCCGAGCGCAAAAAGACGTCCGCTCGTCCTCGCACTCTTCCTCCTCTTCCTCTTCCTCTCGTTCTTCTTTTTCCTCCTCGCATTTGAACGCCTCGAACCGACGCGCACCGTCCATCGTTCGACGCGCGCACGGACGTAAAAAAGGCGAGACCATTCCCGAGGAGGTGCAAGTCCAAAAACTCGCGGACACCGTCGCGAGACTGCTGCGAGGCGTCAACGTCGTCACGGTCGGGGAGAACGAGAGAGCGAATCATCAGCTGAGCGAATTGTTGGCGCCGTTGTTGAAGTATTCGCCAATGTCCGTGCCTCAGTTGATTCGAGGGATATCCGATGGGAAATCGAGAGAAGATATCGCCCGAGACGAAGGCGACGCGGAGGCGCTCATAGTGGAGAACTCCGTGCACGAGCAATTGTCGCAGTTTTTGAGAGTGTCGTTGGCGACGTGTGGTGCAAACGGCGTCGGAGCGTTAGCCAGAGGCGACTGTTGGGCGTGGATATTCGGAATGATTACCATTTGGGTGGACGACGAAGAGTCGGCGAAACTGAGCGAGGAGAACCCGGACAAGTTTCCGCAGAGGGAGGCGTACGAGTTGGCGGATATTCGAGTAGTTTTAAAAGGAAAAGAGTTGAACGAAGAGGAGAAGGAAAAAACGGTGCGGGCGGTGTTGGAGGGCGTAAAAGCGTTGGTTGATAACGACGAACATTTTGCCGGCAAGAAGAGTTTATACACCAGGATGGGGTGTCGAGGCGATTGGCCCATTCTCCAAGCGCCGGAATGGGACGGAACCTCAGAGACCTTCTCGGAGAACGGTCTGAGTGGCGAGGAGAAGAGCAGCGTTTAGATATACGAGCAGTTTTTTTTAGAGATCACCTAGGTTTGCATTACGATATTATACCAGTAGTTTATATATATTTGATATTATTGAAAGTCAGTCGGTAAGTCACTCCCTTCCATGTTGTAGCCCTCTCTCTTGGAAAATTCTCTCTCCACTGCTTCGTACGACCGTTTCGCGTCCCGCTCTTTGATGATGTTCTCGGACAACGTAGCGTCTCGCACGACTAATCGCGCGGTGTGCGTTTGCGTTTGCCCAGCTTTCAACTTGACCAACTTCGTGATGTTCCCAAACCCGAGACCGGAGAACCATCTGTACGACTCGTCGTTCTTCTTCTCTTTACTTTTCCAGTACGAAAATACGGCGCGATCGTGCCAGTTCCCCGTTTGTTTCATCGCGGTTTCTTCGTCCGGGTAGTCGTATCCGATGGCAAATCGGTCGTAATCCTCAATAACGACGGAGGAACCCGTTCCTATTTCCAGCATAGTCGAGTCTCTCTTCACGTTGGCGTACACTCGCTCTGTTTTCTCTTTCAAAGTGAAACATTTTTCGTCGTACTCGTCCAAATCTTTCGTGAACTTGACCTGTGGATCTCCACCAGTTTCCTCGGTGTCAGTCATATCGAAGTACACGCAATCGTCTAATCCTAAGTAATACGCTCGCGGTGGAACTGCGGTTAAATCTGCCACTCTAACGTGGCCGCGGTACCCGCTCGCGTACTCGAAATCGAGATTTGATGACTCGTCCGTCGTCGACCCTACGTTGTTGTTGTTGCTACTAGTGCTGCTGCTCTCTCCATTTTCTACATTGTTATTATTACTATTGGTATTGTTATTCTTGTTTTCGACCGAATGAGATATATTCAACGCGTCAAACTCGAGGGTGAAAGTAAGAGTGACTTGAAACGCGTTGTCGTTCCACTTCTTTCTGGACTGATCGTCGTCCGTCGTGTAAATCGTCACGTACGGGTTCGCCGTGTACGTGTTATCTTCCGGATTCCATAATTCTCTAATCCCGGTATCCAAAATGTCAAAGTTCATCTGTCGAATGTTGAAATCTTCTTCATCTTCTCCGTTTTTACTGTTTCGCATGCGATGCAAATCGAACCCGTCCCAGTGCGGGAAGTTGTAACTCAACCCGGCGTCCTTGGGCGCTTCCGTTTTAAAGTCCGAAAAGTCTGGCGTAAATAAAACTTCCCCCCCGTTCGGTAGCGTCCACGACGCTACCGATGCACCTTTCGTGTAAATCTCGCACGTCGCTCCCGACGGGTGGGTCAACAAAACTTTCCTCGCGCCCGACCGCCCCGAGTCTGATATCGCCACGAACCCTTCTATATGGTGTTCTCGATTGAGCACCTGCGTCTCTTCGCTGGAAACCGCCAGCGATTTCACCTCGTCGTTTAAACTGGATACATCGTCTACTTCTTTTCCAAAAAGTTGGTTCTTTGATTTCAGCTCCTCTTCGGACATTTCTTCGTCGCGAGAAGAAGAAGAAGAAATGGAAGAAGAAGAAGAAGAAGAAGAAGCATTCTTGTTGTTGCCGGCGGCGTGAAGGATGAATTTTTCCTTTCGATGTCGTTGATTCTTCTTCAGCAAGAATATATTCGACGTTTTCTTCTGGGTTCTTGTTTTAGTGGTGTTGTTGATCGACACCGTCGATGTCGATTTTTGCAACAACGACATGTTGTGCAACGCTGATGTCGCTCGCATGCTGATATATGTATGTGTTGTGTTAACAACAGCAGCAACAACAACAATAAAATTTTGAGGGAGGAAACGAGGCGAGGAGGAAGAGAGAGGGAAGAAAGAGGAGAGCGTGTTTTTTAAATAAGATTGTATACACTAACGTAAACCCTACGGAACATGCGCCGCGATAGCTCAGTTGGGAGAGCGTCAGACTCATAATTATCCATCACATCGCCAGAAACTGGTGAACAATGATTGCATATGTAAATCATCTGGAGGCCTCGGGATCGAAACCCGATTGTGGCAGGCTATTTTTTTTGCATTCCTGTGAATTGATTTGATCATCGTGATCGAATGCCGGTCTTTTCTTTCGATGACGCGTACGCATTCGCACGAATGACGACGCAGAATTCACACATTTGGGACATTTGGGACCATGATATGTGCGTGCGTGTATATATATTACAAGGAGTATGTGCTTCAATATATTTCATCCTGAGCCGTCGAATCTTTTCAGCCTTTTCGCTCGCAGCTGTTCAATCATCGACATGTTTTTATCATCATTAACATCGTCATCATCAACAATAACAACAACGTCGTCGTCGTCTTTACGAAAATAAGAAGCTTTTTCGCTCAACTTCATCGTCACCACGCAGTGGTCGCTCGAGAAAGTTTTATCCACGTGTATTTCGCACTTTGCTAACCTATTCTCCTCTATTATCTTCTTACTCACGATGTAATGATCCCATCTTTGTTGACTGTGCGTGTAAATCCTTTTGTGAGGGAACAAGTACCGATAGGCGTCTACGGCATCCGCCATGCGCACGGTTTCGTTAAACCGCTTTTTCTCGTTGTTCGTGTAGCCGTACTCGCCGCGGTCGTCGACATCTTCGATGTGAGACCCGTCTCGTCTCTCTGCCATCGACATCGCGTACTCTTTCGCTCTCGCCGGCTCTCCTAAAGAATGATCCAACGGGCCGGGAGAGACGTTCAAATCGCCCATCCATACAAACTCTTTCTTCTCCTCGCGCAACTGCACTAACCTTTCTCTCACCGCTAAATCGACGGTTTTCCGCAACGCAATCTTCTTTTTCGTTCTCGACTTGTTATCGTTGAAACCGCTAAACGGCATGTACGTGTTCAAGACGTGAAAACCGTCCGGAAACTCAAACTCGAGATACCGGCCTTGGTACGACGCGTTATTTTGCGTCAAGCCGATGTCCGCGTGTCTTCTAATTTTAACCGGCGGTTGCACGTCGCGATGAATAAACACGACGTTCCCGGCCCACGCCGTGTCTCGGCTGCCGAAATAGTTGCAATTTTGCAACGAAAAATACACCCGGTACGTTTCGCTCAACCCGTACTTGCGAAGCCACGTCTCTTCCTCTCTCAACTCTCCTCCACCACCATTTTGAGCACCTTCACCACAGAGAGGATGGTTCGTCATCGGCTGCGTGCCTTTCGCGTCGTCACCATACATCCACGTCTCGCTGAAATAACACAAATGAAACTCGTTCTCTTTGATGTACTCGAACGTTCGTTTCAAGTTCGCCTCAAAATACGCATTCGACGGACAACACTCGCACGGCGCGCGCGTTGTTCTATTCGTCGTGAAATCGTAACGAGACTGACGACAGTGTCTCGGATGTTCGAACAAACCGTTGCAATTGAGCTGAAAAAACGTCAACGGGTGCGCGAGCTTTTTCTTCAGCTTCGCGTTCGCGAAGCCTTTCTTCTTGTTCTTGTTCGCGTTCATTTTCTCCGGCGGCCGGGGAGGGGGCCGGGGGCCGGGGGGAGGGGGGGTAGCTTTTGAAAATCTTACGCTTGAATCTCACGAAACGCAAACTGGTTTCAACTGGTTTCGTATATTTAGGGTTTAGGGTTTAGGGAAAAAAAAAGAGAGAGATTTTCACTCCAACGACACAAAAAGGTCCACATTTTCAAACATGGCCTCCGTCGTCGTCGGTCGTTCCTTCGCTTCTTCTTCTTCTTGTTCTTCTTCTTCTGTCGTTACTTCGGGTGCTTTGAATTCCAACAACGGCGCTAAAATGAGCGTCGTCGCCGCCGCGAGAAGAGGGTGTTCCTCCTCCGCGCTTCTCTCGTTTAAAAGTGCCAATGCAACTTTAACGCCGGCGATGTTGGGGAAAAGAAGAACCCATCGTCGTCAACATCGCGCTGTGTGCTTTGCTCGCTTCGCGTCGTCGTCGTCGTCTTCCGAGCGACACGAGTTATCTCCACCGACGCGCAAGACGAACGAGTTTGTCCAGCTGTCGAAGAAAGCGGCGCCTCCTGCTCCTGCTCCTCCTTCCGCGCAGCAGTTATCGACGTTCGAGCAAGTCCTGTACGGTGGCATCGCGTTAACCGCCGCCTCGGTTTTGAAGCGAGAACTCGCGCCGGGATGCGAACTCATCGACGGGAAGCGAATCGCGCAAGAAATACGGGAAGAAATCAAAGAGAAAGTGGAAAAGATGAAAACGATCACGAACGGGAACACGCCCGGTTTGGCGGTCGTTTTGGTCGGCGAGAGGAAAGACTCGCAGAGTTACGTTCGATCGAAGAAGAAGATGTGCGCGGAGGTTGGAATTCGATCGGAAGGGACGGATTTACCCGAAGACGCGACGGAAGAGGAGGTTTTGAAAGTGGTCAGAGCGTATAATGCGGACCCGAACATTCACGGGATTTTGGTGCAATTGCCGATGCCGAAACACATCAACGAAGAGCGAGTGTTGAAGGAGGTTTCCTACGAAAAGGACGTGGACGGGTTCCACCCGCTGAACATCGGCGCGTTGAGTCAACGAGGGAGAGAAGATCCGAGGTTTGTGCCGTGCACGCCAAGAGGATGCATAGAACTGTTGAAACGCTCCAACGTGGAAATGAAGGGGAAGAAAGCAGTCGTCGTGGGCCGTTCGAACGTTGTCGGTACGCCGGCGGCATTGTTGTTGCAAAGAAACGACGCCACGGTGACCGTGGTGCATTCGCGCACGAAGAACCCTGAGGAGGCTATTAGAGACGCAGACATCGTGATTGCCGCGTGTGGTGTGACGGAATACGTTCAAGGATCGTGGTTGAAACCAGGTGCGGCGGTGATTGATGTTGGTATCAACGCTAAAGACGACGCGACGAAGAAGTTAGGATACCGATTGGTCGGCGATTGCGATTTCGAGAGTTGCAAGAAAGTGGCTGGAAAGATGACGCCGGTTCCAGGTGGCGTAGGACCGATGACGATTGCGATTTTGTTGCAAAACACGTTGGAAGGGGCGGCGAGAAGTTACGGCGTCAGCGAACAACTCGGATTGAAGAACTAATATATTTAAAAATGGTACAATAATAATAATAATAATGACACTCGCGCGCGTCCTGCACGGGGTATATATATTCTGTTCAAAACGTTCTCACTGGACTGAGATTACAACACTCTTCTCGCCACCAACACTTCGTCTATCAGGGGAGAGCGACGTTGTGCTATCGCACTTCATTTCGATAGGCGACCGCGAATGGATTCCTCGTTCGCTTTCAATCAGTAAATTCGCAATCGTCTTTCTCAATTTCGTCTTCTTCTTCTCCAAATCGTTCAGTCGCTCCGCGCACATTTTACGCTCCTTCTCGTGCAAGGCGTCGTTGTGCCGAAATCTAGACTTGGCGTTCGCCGCGTCGCCAATTTCTTTCTCGTCGTCGTCGTCGACATCGTTATTATCGTTATCGTTCTCGTATCCATTCGCGGTGCTGTTCTTATCTTTGGTATTTTCTTCTAGACAGTTCTTGTTGTACCCGCCGCTTTTTATGAACAACTGTAAACTCTTGGACGAGCGCAAGAGCGCCAATTCCCTCGCCCGTTCTATGTGCTCCGAGTTTCGTCGTTTCGCGTATTCAATGTACCACTTCGAGCACTCGATGTTTGAGGATAGCTTTTTATTGGCAATTTTTAAATTAATCATCGTTTCTCGACGTGACTTTGCGGCTGCGTTCAACTCTTTGACGACGTGTCGAGGAAGGTACAAAATATCGCCATCATCTTCGAGGAAAAGCGTTTCGACCAATCCGCACGGTAATTTCATCGTCACGTCGCAATCGTTCGCGCGCTTGAACCTCTCGTTGAACTGAGTCTTTAAATGTGTTTCGCGCTCGGCGACCCGCTTCGTCGCTTCGTTTAACTTCTGTTCTAACTCTTTGAGCGTCTTCTCGCACGCCTCTCGAGTCGCCTTCTGCTGCGCCTTTACTTTTTCCAAGTTTTGTCTCTGCGTGCGGTGCGCGTTTAATTTTTCAAACCAAGTCTCATCGAGCGAGAGTGGGAAGTACGTCGTTGTTTTGCTACTGTGCGCGCCGAGTGTTGTTGTCGTTGTCGCTCCTTTCTCAGCCACGACATCTCCTCCTTCTCTTCCAGATGAAGTCAAAGCGACGATCGATTTACTTCGAGTTTGCATCATCGACACCGGAGAGAATACGGATTCTCGCCGGAGTTTTGTTCGCTCTGCGGCTAGCACAGAAGCTTCGTTAGATGTCGTTCCGTTGTGATTCGTACTAGTACTCGAAGAAGAACCGGAGGAGGAGGAGGAAGAAGACGACGACGAAGAAGAAGTATTCTTCTTGCGCAAAACTGGTCCATGTTGTCGATACAACACCAACAACGTGTCGGCGTGAATAGCTGCCGCAGGTGCATCTCGCGTTTCCCGTCTAAACTGCCGTTCGATCATTTTTAACTGTTCTGTCGTAGCTTCTAATCGCGCCTTAGCGTTTGCGAGTTCGGGACCGTGGTTTTCAAACGCTCTTTTGGCATCGCGCGCCTCGCGTTGTAATCTTTCGAGCGTCTCGTCCGGTCTCGACATCGTTTCGCGCTCGTCGTCCGAAATTTCAATTTGGTATAGCCGTTCACACACTTTCGCCGCGCGATACTCCAGCGATAACACTTCAACTTCAACTTTATGTTTCGTTTTTTTGAGCTCGAGTACTCTGTGGTTCAATCGCACGCGATTTTTCACGTTTTCGTCATGGATGTCGAGAAGGCGTTGAAAGGCGACTTTCTTCGCCTCGCGTATCTTCTTCTTTTTCTTTTGCAAAAAGCGTTCTTCTTTCGCGCGGAGGCGCAGATTTTTCTCAAACGGCGCTTCTTTTTCTGCTTTTTCATCGGCGTTTGCGTTTAGTGATTCACTTCCTTCATCATCGTCATCGGATGGATCGCTCATGTCCGCATTGTCGTTGTCTTCGTCTTCGTGAGGTTCGTTATCGCCGTCGGAATCGTCCTCGTTATCTTCGCTGCTCCTCGTAAACATAGATTTCAAAGCCTTCTTCATGCTTTCCGAGTCACTGCTCGAGGTTTCCTTCTCCTTGCTGTCGTGTATTTTATTTGCATCAACGTTTCTGCATCCATCGTCGTCGTCGTTGAAATCATCTTTTCCTTGTTCGTCCTCCTCGAGAAATTTACTCGACGACATCTCCGATTCGCGCACCTCAAAAATTTTACCCTCCTCTTCCAACCAATGCATCGGTCGTGTGTTCGCTAACGCGTTCAACCGCGCGACAATATCCCACGCGTTTCCGTGCTCAAACCCACGTTCCAATTTATAAAAAGAGTCGGTGCGAACGCCTTCGAACTGGTTCGCCGGCATTTCTTTTAGCGCGCCTCTCGCTATACTTTTGGCTTTCTTCCACGCCGTCTTGGCGCGATCCATCACGCGACTCTTCTCGAATACGACGTCGTCGAACATCGCGTTGAACTTTTCTTTTTTAATCCTCGCCGAGCGCAATAACAACGCGTGATGCATTTTCATTCGCTCCGGCGTGGTGCACTGCAGCTGAAACTGCACGTCGTACAAAAGTCGATCGATTTGAGCCTCTTCGTCTTCGCCAGAGTCTTTCGTCGACGCCGGTCCCGCAGCAGGTAGAATGCTCTTCCCTAAAGCGTCCGATTCTGAGGATACTCGCAAACCAACTTCGCTTAAAAACTGCATCTTGCGCACGCCAGCGATCTCCCACCCTTCCTTTTCGCCCGCGTCCTCGCCGCTCTTCTTCCTTTTCGGTATCCCAAAATTCGTCACCGCCACTGGATCTCGAAAAACTTCATCCCTCTCCTCGCACGCGAACGTGGTCACCGCGCACCTCCTCGTCTCCATGCTCTCGAAACACTCCCGCTTAATCGCCTCCGCGTCTCGCTCCAACCGCTCGATCTCCTCCGACACCTTCCTCTTCGCCTCTTCCACCGTCCTCTTCGACTCTCTCTCCAACTTTTCAAACCGTTCCGCATCGACCACCAAAACGTCTCCTCTCGCTTTGACTTTCGCCAAAGGATGCGTTTGCCTCTCGTTCTCCGCGAGCGCGCGTCTCAACTCTTCGCGCACGTCGCGCAGACGGACGACGATTTCCTCTCTCGTCGTCGTCATGGTATCGTCTCTTTTCGGTGTGTGGTGCTCGAGCGGCCCCCCCGGAGGTGTAGGTTTTCTCTCTTCTGGTCAAACTTTCTTTCGTATATTTTTTTTTTCTCTC
>Ga0255757_10001689_pt1 | contig 21253 bp, 19 predicted proteins | sample 071ome_27_FD_179957 | JGI IMG/M metagenome (GOLD analysis project Ga0255757, IMG submission 179957) | Coastal salt marsh microbial communities from the Groves Creek Marsh, Skidaway Island, Georgia - 071409AT metaG (version 2) | ecosystem: Environmental > Aquatic > Marine > Intertidal zone >...
GCCAGGATAATCCACGACGCGCCCGTTTCGATCGATTGTTGGGGCCACCGGACCTTCTAAATTTGCTACCGCAATATCAACTTCTTTGAAAAGAGGTATTACTTCCTGCCACAATGAGGAAAATCCTTGAGATAGGCCCTGTCTCTGGAGGCGGCCGTGGATCAAGACATCACCTACGAACGATAGCGTAACCCGCTCATCACTGGCGCACGTATTAATTTCGGGTGGAGAATTTTGATAGGCCACTGAACATGTTTCAGCTCGGCCTAATTCACCATATAACATCACAGAAATTAAAAAGATTAGACTGGTGGCAAGCCTCATGCACGATCATCTCGAAAAAAAACCGCCAACACTTTGTATCCCGGCTTTGTCAATGTGTTCCCGATAGTGTCGTGAAGTAGACGACCGTCGCGTACGTATCCAGAGCGAGCCGCCCAGCTGTCTTCTGGATCAGATGTAAAATAGCGCGGCACTTCACCCCACAGCGGGCTATGTTCGCGCGGTTCCCCATGTGGAAATAACATGGAGTGTATTACGTCCATGTTTGGTTGCGTCACCCGAACACACCCATGGCTGGCTGGTGTCCCCAGGTGAGTGTACCTACTCTGTGTTGTTCCATGGATTGCCACGCCCGAAGCTCGGCCAGATGAATAGTGTAGGTCGATGTACACCGCCTTATACATTCCTGGACTGCCCCAACCGCCTCGATATCGATGAGTTCTTTCATCGATATTGAAAACACCAACTGGCGTGGGACCTGCACGGGCTTCATTTGCATAGAGGGCTCCAGATGAAACTGGCCAAGACCACCCGTCAGAACCCGAAACAGCGGTAGGGTCGCGGTAGGCAAGGTCCCAGCCGGAAAATCTACGCCGTAAGACCCACATTTTCTGCATTGCGGCGCCCGAGTAGGCAACATTCACGTACATAACATGTGAATAAGCATCATGGACTGCATGCGGGGCCACGAATTTATTTATGTCAGCTAAACTGGAGTTCTCGGATAGCCCTTCTAGATAATCAATTCCTAGTGAATTGCTTGCTTTTGCAATTGATGGTGAAAAACAGACAGTTGCCGCCGCAGCGCCTCGTACAAACGATCGCCGAGTAAGAAAGTTTGCACTTCTTTGATAATTATCCGGGCAGACCAGTCCACTCATGAATTAACTCCCTTAGGAGAGAAAAGTAATTCGTTTCAATCAGCATTAGCTTCAAGCTCTCAAGCTTCAGGATAGCAGAAATTATCAAATCATCGACAAAGAAAAAGTCAGGAATTTCAAAAGCTAGGTCGATGAATATTTCACCTGAAATTAACCAGGACACGATGATCATTATCCATAAAACAATAATAAAATATTTTATTTCGCTATTCATATTATTTCTCAAAATTGAAAATATATAAATGGAGCGACACCATCTTGTGCACATGCAAAGCATAAGAGTATCAACAGAGCAAAGCACACTGCTTTTAGAACGGCTGGCAGGATTGTAAATTTTTTGAGTATTTCGGGCATCCATCTTATTGGTATGAAGTTCATTAGGAAGCCCAGCGTAACAAGAACTGTAATTTGCGGGTAGTACCCGTTCGAGAAATAAAAAATTCCACTGAACATTGATGCCACTAAATTTTCTGTTTCATCCCATGTTCCCGATCGAAAGGGTATCCAAAGGGACAAGACGAAAATAATCGTAAAATATCGATAAAATGGGAGCTTTTTATCAAGGGAGAGGAGTCGCTCGGCCGACAATGCGGTTCCATGAAGCGCCCCCCAGACTAGGAAATTCCAAGAAGCTCCATGCCATAAGCCAGCAAGCGACATAGTCACTAGTAATACAATAGCCTGGCGGATCTTACTTCCTTTGTTCCCGCCAAGCGGTATGTACAGATAGTCGCGTATCCAGCTTGAGAGTGAAATGTGCCACCGACTCCAAAAATCTTTGAGGGACCGTGCACTATAGGGCTGATTGAAATTTGGTGGGAAGCGATAGCCAAGAAGTAGAGCGAGGCCAATTGCCATATCCGAATAGCCGGAGAAGTCGCAGTAAATCTGAACGGCGTACGCAAGAACTGCCAATAGAGTGTCAAACGAACCATGCTCCTCGGGGAAACCGAAGACAGGATCGACAATCAAAATCGCTAAGTAGTTTGCGATTACTATCTTTTTGAAAAGACCAATAGAAATTAAAAGAATTGCTTCTGCTATAGTCCTCTGATTTATCGAGTAATTTTTTTTAATTTGAGGAAAAAAGCTTGAGGCTCTGACTATAGGGCCTGCAACTAATTGCGGAAAGAAAGAAATATAAAGAGCAACATTCGCAAAATCTTTCGATGCGCTTAATTGCTTTCGGTCAACATCAAAAATATAGGAAATGGCTTGAAAAATATAAAAAGAAATCCCCAGCGGCAGGATAAAGCTTAGCCACAAGAGATCACGTTCTAAGAAAGTTTCCCTAAACAAATCCTGTAGAGATAGTATGAAAAAGTTGTAATATTTGAATAGGCCTAAAATTATTAATAAAGATGAGATTGATATTAGCTTTATGCGGTATTTTGGCCCCTCTCTTTCCAAGATGAGACCCGCACCCCAAGCTATGAAAGATACAAAGACCAATAGGGCAAGAAATCTCCAGTCCCAGGCTGCGTAGAAAATATAGGAAGACAAAAGAAGAACGTACTTTCTGATATTTTTCGCGGAGCTGACAACTAAGTAAAATGTTATAACTATTATGTAAAAAATAATAAAACTAATGGTTGGGAAGATCATTTTTACCTCAGCCTACTGGGGTCTAAACAGATGTGCCAAGCGATCATTTGAATTATTAGGATCTAGTTGAGGAAACTCATTCTGTAAAAGTTCAACTATCAGACTGGCAGCAAAACGATATCCCTGCATCGTGAAGTGAGAGCCATCAGAAGTTCTCAGCGCAATTCGTTGATTATTTACAACGATATTTGAAACAAATTCACCGTCAGGGCCCGAGGTGTAGCTTCGTAGGGGAATGTATAGTGCGGAATAGTGGTGGGCATTTTCTTCGAAGATTTCGGCCACCATGCGAAGGTGTCGATCTAGATTTGAATTTCTATCAGGCCCGGGACCAATAAATAAAATTGGCGTATTATGCTCAATATTGATTCCAATGAGTTGTTCGACTTGCCGACGATAAGTTTGGTCCCACTCAGCGGTACTATACGCCACAGTTTGGCTTGTTGAGCGGATAGCCTGCATGTCATTGGTGCCAAAATGAGCCACGACAATGTCGGGCTGTATTTCGCCCATAAGGCTGTCATATTCCGATACCCAATCGTAGTAATCAATTCGCGCAAGGCCCGTTGACGTTTGCCCCGCATTGGTCACTGTTATCAAGAGGTTTCGGTCATTGACCACTTCTTCGATCAGCATACCGTAGCCTTGAGCGAGACTGTCTCCAATTATGAGCAACCGCGCCGGATTTTGTAAGGTTATGTTGTTTCGGATCGTCGACGGCAACGATGTCGTATAGGCGAATACTCGGTTTTCAGTTAGATCAAATCCTAGATCTTGTGCGTTAGCGTTATTGTCAGAACTCGTGCACGACACCAAAAAAATTAAAACAAATCCAAGCGTCGATAGTTTCATCATTGAAGCTCAACGGAATTTAGAATTGCATCTTTGTCAGCCTCACGAGATGCGTTGATAAGGTGCTGTGTTAAGACGCTACTAACAGCGTCATAACCCGCTTCGGTAAAATGGATTCGGTCTGGGGCGCGCATTTGAACGAGTTCACCATCCCATAGAGCATTCATCACAAAGGCTTCGGAGCCGAACATCGTCAACTCACGAATGTCATAAAAAATTCCTCCGTTCGCCAAGACTATAGCTTGTTGTACTTCGGTAACCTGCGAATATTGGCTTTGTAATGTATCACTGCCAACGATGGGAAGACCAACCCAAATTACTGTTTGAGAGAGCTTATTCAATTCGTCCCATAAAATTTGTGCCCGAGATCCGTAAGTATCAAACCACTCTGGAGAACCGAATACGAAGCGCTGAGAGCCTTCCCGGATATTGCGGATGTCATTAGCGCCTAGTTGGACAATGACTAGATTGAAGCTATCGGCAGCCTGATCTAACCGAGCGCTCCATTCTAGGGGTGGCGTGCGAGTGAGGCCGTCTGATACTTCGGTTATTCTGTAAACATTAACGGAGCTGCAATTTGAGAAGGCTCGATAGGTTGACCCCCACAAACCGTCGGCCAGGCTATCGCCGACCACAGCAATTGAAAACTCCTCGTTGGGACATTCAACAGACCCAAGTCCAGAAGGAGACCCAAAAACAGCACCGGCACAAATGCCGCAACTGATGGCAAAGGTCCATACTTTGAGGCTGAGCTCGATAGGCTTCCTTTGTAACAAGCTCATCACGTCTGCTCGAGGAAAGTTTCTATGGCTGATAGAGTGCCATTGCCGGCAATGCCATCAACTGAACCATTAAAAACGCCCGCATCAACTAAGTGGCCCTGCAGCCTAGAAATGAAACCCTCAGGCCGATCTCTCAAATTTGCGAGTATTTTTCGTTGTGCTGTTGCATCTCCTTGCTGCAGCGCCAGCCAATAGAGGTCAGCTGCTCGTGTAGGATCAGCATCTACTCCGTCGGCGCCCACTTCTAGTAGGTCGGCTAGAAATGAAGCCGCGTGCATGTAGCCGTTATTAACTGCGCTTTCTAACCAACTAATGGCTTCAGTTGAATTGAGATCAATGCCTTCACCTAACATATAAAAGTACCCGACAAAGAACTGTGCCGCTGGATTACCGTCGCGCGCTTGAGGCATCACAGTGCTGAAGGCATCCGATGCATTTTTGCCTTCAATCAACTCTCTACTATAGAGAATTGCGAGGAGTTCTCCTGATAACCAATCACCTTTTTCATAGCCGATTAGTGCCAAGCGTTCAGCCTCTAAATAATTTACTGGAAAGTCTTCACCCGGCGCATAGTTCAGATAGGCAGCTAAGCCATAAGCGCTTGGCACCCCTGCTAGCATACCGACCGCATACGCATCTTGAGCATCGGCCATGTCGCCTTTTGCTTGATGTGCTCTACCTAGTGCCACAGTTGCTTCAGGCGATCCTGGGAAAACGCCTAACACGGCCTCACAAGATGCGAAGGCGGCGGTCTGATCGATTTCATCTAAGCGCCTCGGCCCACCTTGCTGCGGCAGGCCTGCATTTTGAAGGCAAGTTTCTGACGCTTCGGACTGCTGGCGAAGAGACGATATCGCGTTTTCAGCCTCCGCTTGCAAATCGCATACAGAGCAAGAATTCAGCCATGATCTTATTTCGGACAGGTTGTTTGCGGCAATCGATGAACGAAGCTGTTCATTTTCTGCTTGTAGTAGCTCATCTGCTTCAAGTTCGAGAATCATTGCTTCGGCATTTTCTATGCTCTCACAAACCATGCAATCGTTCCGCCAAGTGCGTAATCCAACTAAGTCACGCTGCTGTAACAATGCGTCAAGGCTTTGGGTCTCACGATGCCGCAGTTCCGCTTCGTCGTTTATCTCGCTAATGCGTTGTTCTGCCTCAAGCGCGAAAAGGCAAGCTTGGCAGTTTTCAAGGTACACTTGTAAGCGGTTAATTTGGTCATCTTCTTTGATCTTGTTCCAAATCTCCGTTTCTAACTGTTCCGCCAAATCTTGTTCTGCGATTTCTTCCAAGCGCACTCTCAGTTGCAGTTCATTGGGACAATATTCACAAGTCTCCAAATAACCGTTGATAGCCTCAGGGTCATTGGACGCGCCTAAAAATAAAGCTTCGAAAGTTTCTTGAAAAACAACTGCCTCAATGGAAGGAAAAAGGGGATTTTGCGGGGTCTCGTAAAGAATACGATCTGTGTCGTTCGTACCAGATACTACAGTATAACCCACGCCGCACATCGTGGACCGTGTCGCCAACCTGTCTATTCGTTCAGAAACAAATTCAACTGCTTCATTTGCTGTCGTCTGTCCATCACCATTTCCAAAGGGAGTTCTGTCAGCAATACCGGACATTAACGCAAATTCGAACTGTTGGTATTCGGATCCACAAACAGTTCCGCCGTCGTTTGAGATGTTTAGTACAGCCAATCCGGTGTCTAAGGCGAGCACAACCTCATTGAAGTTTTCTATTGCTTCAGGAAATAAACCGCTTTGGTCGGCTATATTAAAGACCATCAGGCGCACCGATGGGCTATCAAACGCTCTTATAATTCCTGAAACTCGAGTTGTTAACTCATCAAAGCTAAATGTATCCTGATCAACCACTATCTGGGGTAGGCCCTCTTCTGACATGCTCAATTCTACATCCAGAATTACTGTCAGGGTTTCCACTCTTTGTGCAGCGACGGAGGATGACCTTTCCATTGTGGAAACATTTTTTGCCTGAAGCATTGCTGACATAATACTACTTTGAGCCCGGTCAGGTTCAGGTAAATTCTGAAAGATCAGTTGTTCAAAGCCTTGAGCCTGTGAAATTTCCATCGCTTCCAGAACACCAGATCCGACATAAACTACCGCAGAACGCTCTAGAGTTTGTGCAGTTGCTGAATGCAGGAAGGTAAAGCCAAACAGACTGGCTACTAAGAGGAGGGCGAGTTTTTTCATCTATCTGTCCTTTTGTCCTAGCGCGTCTTGTGTAAAGTACACACTCTAAAAATTAGTGCAAATATTGCAATTGAAAATAATAAATGGTGCTGCCTCATGGGATGGAATGCAGGGGGGCATTTTCGATGGTCTCGAACTTAGATAAGATTGATGAAGATCTGCGTGTATTGTGAAGACGTTCACAATCAACCTTACCGGCAATTTGATTACATTTCATGCTGCTGCGCGTGACAGCCGCCGCGCCCGTGACAGCGCTTGTTGACTTGTTCCTCGTATCGCAGACCTATAGGCGATACGCGAGCGAATGTTCCATTTGCAGTCAGTGATGAGTGGATCATACATCTAAATACGTCAAACTGCTCATTGATTAATTTGAGTTCGACATAGGCTTAATCCCGCCCCCGCAACCATTTCTATACATTCATCCATAGCGACACTCTCTCAGCGTTTGGGGGGCGCTATACTATTCCTACAAACCTTGCTTTTTAGGCTGGCAAGCGCTGCAAGACGTCAACGCCCTGAGTTTTTAGATAATGTAAAAAGTCAATGAACACCCAGTTCTCGATCAATTTGTCATCCCGCCTACGGTAGATATCGACGACCCTGAATTCTCCTGCTTTGTCAGATGCAGGCATTCCAAGAAACCCGCCGGTTGGTTTTGCAGTAAAATTTGGCCACCCGAAAAACCCACCGTAATGTCCTTCGGCAAAACGGCATATATGGCCTGTGGCGCTGCGGTCAGTGAAGCCAGCACGAAATGGTCCAGAATGTTGTTTTGCATAACGCTCGATCGTGTAAGTTGCGCCAATTCCAGCTGGCCCCCACCAAACCATGTCACTGTGCCATGATCTGGCAAGTTCTTCTTCTAAAGGCAGTCCCAATTTCCATTGGCCAAGATCTGAGATCATTTGGTTTATGGCCGTAAGCGTTTTTGCTCCCTCCTGCGCAGGCTGCGCCTCTGTCATTATTGCATTATGGGGAAGTGGGCCTGGTTGAACGAACTGCGCTGCCGTTTGGTCTGGGAAGGGCCGTAAGCCAACCTGCATCATCAGCGCAGGAATATCCAAGAACAAAGCGGTTTCTACAATTTTACCAGCTTCTACGCGGTGAAATTCTGCATAGCGGAGCATGACCAATTTCCGCGTCGGTTTGATGCCGAGCCACGGGTTGTCAAAAAGGCCCATAAAATGGCCCATGCTTGTGACCCAGATTTCCTTGGCGTCAGATAATGAATTTTCTCCTGCCATGAACACATCCATGCGACGCTGCAAGCTAGAAAATGCGTGTGAAAAACCTGACCAGAAATTGGTGTTAACTGCGACTGGACCCGTTTGAACGTCAAATGGATGAACGCCGCGCCAAAGCCAATTTGCAGAGCAATAGTTTTCGAACACAGAAGTCGATTCGCTTTGACCTGCGTTCTCCAGCGCCTTGTAAAAGCTGAGCACGACTTTTTTTTCAGTTTGAAAATCCATTTAGAAATTGGCCTTTTATCAGCATGTTGCCGTGTAAACCTATGATGCGTTGCGGTTTTAGACTGCAAGAATTGCATACGTTTGCAAAAAAACCTTGCCAAGTTGTTGTGCTATTGTCTAGCCTTCGCAAACGTATGCAAAACGTGCCTTGGGAGGGTTCATGGCAGAAGTCCAGTTGCGCAACATCTCAAAGAGGTGGGGCAGTTTCATCGGCGTTGATCGGTTTGATCTCACTATTGCTGATGAGGAGTTCTTGGTTCTGCTCGGGCCATCTGGCTGTGGCAAAACGACCACAATGCGCATGATTGCGGGTTTAGAAGACCCAACCGATGGGGAAATCTTAATTGGGGATAAGGTGGTGAACGGCCTAGAGCCGAAAGACCGCGATGTGGCCATGGTTTTTCAAAGCTATGGCCTATACCCAAACATGAATGTTTATGAAAATATTCGCTTCCCTCTAAAAGTCCGCAAAATTGACCAGAAGCTGCATGACGAAAAAGTCATGAAGGCTGCGCGCATGGTTGAGTTAGAGCCCTTTTTGCATCGTAGGCCTGCTGAGCTTTCGGGCGGGCAACGCCAACGTGTTGCGCTCGCACGGGCCATTGTGCGCGAACCAAATGTCTTTTTGATGGACGAGCCTCTCTCGAACTTGGATGCGAAGTTACGCGTTTCTACGCGCGCTCAGATCAAGAATTTGTCTCATGAGCTAAAAGTTACGACTGTTTACGTTACCCACGATCAAATTGAAGCCATGACGTTAGCTGACCGTGTGGTTGTCATGAACCATGGTGTTGTTCAACAAGTTGGCACGCCAACAGAGATCTATGACCGCCCCGCTAACACCTTTGTAGCTAGCTTCATCGGCAATCCCGCAATGAACCTAATTGAGGGTGAGTTGCAGCGTGGTGTGTTCACCGCCCCCAATACAAAGATTTCTGGATTAAAGGGGCCAGATGGTCCGATTACCCTCGGCTTCAGAGCAGAGGACGCCTCAGTTGTCTCGCGTGGCGGCCAAATCAAAGGGCCAATCTACACTCTCGAATTACTGGGTGAGGCAACCATGGTTAGTCTCAAGCTTGGCGGTGCACTGGTAAGTGCCAAGACAGACAAGAGTTTCCGTGCGGAAATTGGCGATGCCGTATCGATCAAGGTTTCAGCGGATCAATGCCATCTGTTTGATGCAAAAACAGGTGCAAATATAGGGGAGTAATCCTCAATCATGCCCGTGGCAGAACCGCGGGAGTACTTGATGGGAATGGCATCTTGCTCGTTTTCATCATCACCAACGGGAGAAGAAAAATGTATCTCAAGACTCTATCCACTGCCGGGGCGTTGGCTGTATTGATGACAACCGCGTCTTTCGCAGGCGGTCACGGCTGTTCAATCGAAGCACGTGTCTCAATTGTTGGGAACGAATTTCCTGCGATCCAGTCTGTTGGCGCGGGTGCACAAGAGTGTTCCGGAGCAGAAGTGACAACAAACCTCACGGCGGACCACCAGCAAATCAATGTTGCCGGCATGTCGGGAAATCCTGCGGAATATACATCTGCGATTATTGCCAATTCTTCGATTGTCGCATTGATGAACGAGGATGTGATCCGCCCTTTAGATGATCTTGTTGCTGAATATGGCGAAGGCTTAGCACCGAACCAGTTGGTAACCATCAACGGTCAGGTGATGGCAATTGCATTTATGGCAAACGCACAACACCTAGTTTACCGCTCTGACGTCTTGGAGCAAGTGGGCCTAGATGTACCAGCGACCTACGAAGAGATGCTTGAAGCCGCTGAAGCAATTCGGGCTGCTGGTATCATGGAAAATCCAGTAGGCGGTGCCTATGCGGCAGGTTGGAACCTAGCACAAGAATTTAACAATATGTTCCTTGGGTACGGGGGACAATTCTTCGCAGAAGGTTCCGCTGAGCCAACTGTGAACAGCGAAGCGGGTGTTAAAGCTCTGGAAATGATGAAGGCTTTGTCAGAGTATATGAACCCGGATTTCCTCACGCATGATAGCAACGCAACAAATGCCGAGTATCGTGCAGGAAATGTGGCGCTGATGAATATGTGGGGTAGCCGTGCTGCCACTTTGGTTAAAGCAGACGGTGTACCTCAAGAAGTTGTAGACGGTTTTGCGATTGCCGCGCCGATGACTGCCGGTGGTGGAGATATCCCAGCATCAACCCTTTGGTGGGACGGTTGGACTGTTGCAAAAAATATTTCTGACGCTGAAGCGGAAGCAACTTTCATTGCGATGATGAATGGCATTAGCCCAGAGCGGATGCAAAATGAGGATATCCGGACTCAAGCCGTTTGGTTGATCCCTGGTTATGAGCCTACTCCTGCAGCCGTTGGCGTATTTGCTGCGGCAGAGATGGGCACAATCCCTTACCCAATGTTGCCATATATGGGCTTGATGCACACGGCCCTTGGCAACGAGTTGGCTGATTTCATGCAAGGCAACGAAAGCGCGGAGCAAGCTCTGGCCGACGTTGAAGCCGCTTACACCGCAGCTGCGCGTGAGCAGGGCTATTTGCAATAAATTTGTCAGTTTTCGTGGGGCGGTGATCGCCCCACGAAGCTTCTTTGTGCTTAGGCCTTTTAGATGAAACATCGCACTTTCTTTTGGTTCTTTCTGCCTACAGGCTTGGCGATGCTGCTTTTTATTGCGGCGCCGATTGTATCGGTTGTTTTGCAATCCGTATTTGCGCCGCATGAGCCCGTTTTGATCACTGCTCAAACGTGCACGCCGTTCAGTTGCACTGAAGAAACAACGATCGATCAGGAAGCTACACGCGTTTTGCGTGAGGCCAAACCGCTAGGGCGGTTTGTTGGGTTGGACATCTATTTCAATCGCGGTCACCTAGCTACAGCAGAAGTAGCAGAAGCCTGGCGCACAACTGATAGTTTGACTGCGTTTTTCCGCGAGTTAGGCGATCTGCCATTTTACCGCGCTATGGCTTTCACGTTGACTTACACATTCACTGTTACCCCACTGTTGATCATTCTGGGCATGGCGATTGCGTTGGCGGTCAATACCTTGGCTCAGAAGCTTAAGGGCGTTGTGATATTCTTCTCGCTTTTGCCAATGATTGTGACCCCTCTTGTAGGTTCGTTGATCATGTTTTGGATGATCGATAATCGTGGTGTACTAGGTAATTTTCTGAGCTGGTTAGTCAGCGATCCAGATTTATCTGTGAAAGCTTCCACAGGGCTAATGTGGGTTTCCCTCATTATATACGGTATTTGGCATTCTGCACCCTTCGCGTTTGTGGTGTTTTATGCGGGACTTCAGACGTTGCCTGAGGATCAAATTGAAGCTGCGCAAATCGATGGTGCTTCTCGTTGGCAGCAGGTGCGATACATTGTTGTCCCACATCTTATGCCGTTAGTGACCTTCGTCGCCCTCATCCAATTGATGGATAACTTCAGAGTATTTGAGCCGATTGTTGGGTTCAACGCCTCAGCTCATGCGACAAGTTTAAGCTGGATTATTTTTAACGATCTGGGAGGCGAAACGCGCCAACTTTCTGCGGCTGCGGCCACTTCAGTTATGACCATTATTGGTGTCGCGATTTTGCTGTCACCTGTTTTGGTTCGCACCTGGCGCGACTTTAAGGGGAAAATGTAATGGCCTCGAAAACGTTACGCGCACCATTTTCACTACGTTTGTTGACAAACGGATTTATTGTCTTTTGGCTCATTCTAGCTGCATTTCCGTTTGTTTGGACGTTATGGGGCTCATTTAAAGTTGAACTTGATTTCTTTTCTATTGCTGATTGGACGAACGCGCTAACTGGTTACAATACTGAGCGGACATATGGATCACCGTTTACTGGTGTGGGCTATCATGGTGCTTGGGTTCAAGAAGAATTTTGGCGTGCCGTTATAAACACAGGTATTGTCTGCTTCTTTGTGGTTTGCACATCTCTCACAATCGGCACTTTAGGTGGATATGCACTTTCACGTTCAGCTTTCCGCTATACGTTTTGGCTTTTGATTATTGCGCTGATCTTTCGCGCAATGCCTCCGATTACACTTGTTTCTGGATATTTGCTTCCATTTTTTGAGTGGAACGTCTGGGGTATTCTGCCAACCACGATCATTGTTTTGGTTGCTATCAACCAGCCCTTTACGTTGTGGATGCTCCATTCATTTTTTCAAAATATCCCTAAAGAACTGGACGAAAGTGCCAAAGTTGATGGCTGCACGCAGTTTCAAGCTTTCCGTTGGGTGATCGTGCCTGTCATGTGGCCGGGAGTGATCACAACTGGGTTATTCAGCTTTTTGCTTGCATACAATGACTTTGCAGTAACCTCGATGTTGTTGAGTGAGAGCAATCGAACAATGGTTCCAGAAATTGCCGCTTTTTTGGGGACCACTTACACTGAGGGAAATGTAATGTTTGCGGTTGCTGCCGTGGTGTCAGCGACTGCCCCATTGTTCATTCTCGTGATGTTTTTCCAGCGTCAGATTGTGTCTGGTTTGACTGCTGGGGCGGTCAAAGGGTGACCACAATATTGATCTTGCAACAAGAAAGTAGCCGCAGAATCGAACAAAGGAAAAGAAGATGACGATTGAATATCTCAAATCAGGCAAGCCGGCCACTGAGCGTGCGGATGATGATGCAAAGACGCGCGCAGCTGTCGAAGCGATCCTCGCTGATATTGAGGCGCGCGGTGATGCAGCTGTCAGGGAACTGTCAGAAAAGTTCGATGGCTATTCGCCCGCAAGCTATCGTTTGTCTCTGGCCGAGATTGAGAGCTTAATTGCAGAGCTGTCTCCACGGGAACTAGCTGATATCAAATTCGCACAAGAGCAGGTTGTGAAATTTGCTGAGGCTCAGCGGGCCTCAATGCAAGATATCGAAGTTGAAACTCTGCCTGGTGTAATTCTCGGTCACAAGAATATTCCCGTTCAGTCAGTCGGTTGCTATGTGCCTGGCGGAAAATTCCCAATGGTGGCTTCCGCGCATATGTCGGTCGCAACCGCAAAAGTAGCGGGTGTGCCGCGGATTGTTGCTTGCACCCCACCATGGCAAGGAAAACCGAACCCCGCCGTTATTGCTGCAATGCATCTTGGGGGTGCCCATGAAATCTATGTTCTGGGAGGCATCCAGGCGGTTGGCGCAATGGCGCTTGGGACAGAGACAATTGAGCCTGTCCACATGTTGGTTGGCCCCGGCAATGCATATGTAGCAGAGGCGAAACGTCAGCTCTACGGTCGCGTGGGCATTGACCTGTTCGCGGGCCCCACAGAGACCATGGTGATTGCTGATAATACTGTAGATGGAGAACTATGCGCGACTGATTTGTTGGGGCAGGCCGAACATGGTTACAACTCGCCTGCAGTTCTTTTGACGAATTCACGTAAGCTCGCAGAAGACACATTATCAGAAATTGATCGCCTTCTCTCTATCCTTCCTACGGCGGACACAGCCCGAACGAGTTGGGAGGATTACGGCGAGGTCATCCTATGCGATACCTACGAGGAAATGCTCACTGTAGCGGATGACATTGCTTCGGAGCATGTGCAGGTCATGACGGACAGGGATGACTGGTTCCTTGAAAACATGACATGTTATGGTGCCTTGTTCCTGGGCGCCCGCACGAATGTTGCAAATGGCGATAAGGTGATTGGCACTAACCACACATTGCCTACGAAGAAAGCGGGTCGTTATACGGGTGGCCTTTGGGTTGGAAAGTTTCTCAAAACGCATAGTTATCAACGGGTTTTGACGGACGAAGCGGCCACTATGATAGGTGAATATGGCTCACGTCTCTGTATGTTAGAGGGTTTTGTTGGTCATGCGGAGCAATGTAATGTGCGTGTGCGCCGTTATGGTGGCCTAAACGTGCCTTATGGCGAAGGTGCGCCTTACCGCGAGGCTGCTGAGTGATATCCAACCGACATAAAGCCGGTCATACGAGGCTAGGCTATGTCTGAGCGTGCGAGCCAGATAAAGGAGACATTTGCCTCCTTTATTGCCGCGCAGCGGGATTGCTCGCGTGATGGGCTTAGAACCGCTTTGGTGGATTTTGCCCCCAAAGCACGATTTCTGATGTGCTATCCATTTGGTGAGATCCATGGCGGCACGGAGTTTTTTGATCAGGCCTATACCCCATTATTAGAGGCTTTGCCCGATCTTGAGCGGCGCGACATGATTGTTATGGCGGGCACGACGCCCGAAGGCCAAGACTGGCTTGGCGCAATGGGTAATTATTCGGGCACTTTTTCAGCCCCTTTTTTGGACATTCCGCCAACAGGCCAAATAGCCCACATGCGATATCATGAGTTTTATCGCTTTAGTGGCGATGAAATCATTGAAGTTCAGGCAATCTGGGACATTCCAGAGTTGATGATGCAAGCGCGGGCTTGGCCGATGGCACCACAATTGGGGTCACTCATCACAACACCTGCTCCGATGTCAGGCGATGGATTGACAATTTCTGGGGACGGGCAGGCGGCGTTAGATCACGTGATTGCAATGCTCACAGATCTTTGTCGCTACCCCAGTAATCCAGATCCCGCAATAATGCGGCTGCATGACTATTGGCACCCAAAAATGAATTGGTATGGCCCAGCAGGCATTGGCACTGCGCGTGGCATTGCAGGTTTCAGAAACTGGCACCAAGGTCCGTTTTTGCGCGGAATGCCTGATCGTAAGCTCGATGCTTTAGGTGATTTAATGTCTCATTGGATCGGTGAAGGCGAATATGTCTGTGAAACAGGCTGGCCCAACATGCGGTTGAGCGTAACCGGTGATGGATGGATGGGTATTGCTCCTACAGGTCAAGAAATTCTTCTACGAAGTCTGGACTTTTGGCGTTTAGAGGAGGGATTGATCCGCGAAAACTGGGTACTGGTTGATTTGTTAGACGCCTATCAACAGCTTGGCGTCGATGTTCTCGCAAGAATGCGCGAATTCAACAAGACGAGAGTTCTGCAGAGGTTACCACAATTAGATTGGAGGCATGCATGATCTTACCTCAGACACCTTCGTTTCGGTTGGATGGTAAGCGTGCGCTGGTGACTGGGGCGTCATCCGGTATTGGTTTGGCAGCCGCGGTTGCTCTGGCTGAGGCGGGAGCAGAGGTGACCGTTGCAGCAAGAAGTGGTGACAAACTGCAAGTACTTGTTGAACAAATGGCGACGAAAGGCTGGGCTGCCAAAGCGATGGTGATGGATGTGGCAGATATCGAAACCACTGGGCGTGATATTGCATCCTCTGGTCCTTTTGAAATCTTAGTCAACTCTGCGGGCCTCGCGCGACATGGGCCTGCGTTGGAAACTACGGCGGCTGATTTCGACGCAGTGAGCTCATTGAATATCAAAGGCGCCTATTTTCTGACCCGCGCTGTGGCGCAAGGCTTGATTGACGCCGGCAAGTCAGGTTCACTTATGAACATTTCTAGCCAGATGGCGCATGTGGGTGGTGTGGATCGTGCGGCTTATTGTGCGACGAAACACGCAGTCGAAGGCTTTACGAAAGCAATGGCGATCGAATGGGGCCCAAAGCAAATTCGAGTTAATACAATTTGTCCGACATTTATTCTCACCCCACTTACGCAAAGCACATTTGACAACCCAGAACGTGCAGCTTGGATCAAAGAGAAGATAAAATTAGGCCGCCCGGGGGAAGTCGAGGATGTAATGGGAGCGGTTGTGTTTCTCGCATCTGAAGCAGCTGCTTTGATTACCGGAAGCTCGTTGATGGTAGATGGAGGTTGGACGGCTGACTGATGGTGGATAAAGTCACATCCCTTCAAGTTGCCGCGCGAGCTGGTGTGTCCCAAAGTGCGGTATCACGGGTGTTCACACCTGGAGCCTCCGTTTCTGAGAAAACGGCAGCTAAAGTCCGCAAGGCAGCGTCTGATTTGGGATATCGCCCAAACATTCTAGCACGTGCGATGATCACGGGGCGCTCGCGGATCATTGGCCTAGTGGTCGCTTATCTCGAAAATCAGTTTTATCCAGAAGCCTTAGAAAAACTCTCGAATGCCCTTCAGGCAAAAGGGTATCACGTTCTTATTTTTATGGCATCCAACAGTGCGGATAATATCAACAGCGTCATGGATGAGCTGCTTGATTACCAAGTTGATGGGATCATTCTGGCCTCAGTTGCAATGTCTTCAGACTTGACGGCGCGTTGCGAGGCCATCGGTGTGCCGGTGGTTTTGTTCAACCGTTTGCAGGACGATGAGATGTTATCGGGGGTCGCCTCTGACAATGCTGCAGGTGGTCGAAAGCTTGCAGAGTTCTTGGTCGCTGGGGGGCACAAGAAGATTGCGCATATTGCTGGATGGGATGGTGCGTCTACGCAGCGAGATCGTGAAGCAGGCTTTATGCAAGGATTGGCAGAAGCAAATATGACCCTGCATTCACGAGCTGCGGGTAACTTCCATGCCGACCAAGCTCAAGCGGCTGCGCGCTCTTTGTTTGACAAAGAAGACCGCCCGGATGCCGTATTCGTTGCCAATGATCATATGGCCTTCGCTGTGATGGACGTGCTTCGCTATGAATTGGGGCTTCGTATCCCTGATGATGTGTCTGTAGTGGGTTATGACGACGTCACGATTTCCGCTTGGCCCAGCTATAACCTGACGACTGTACGCCAACCTGCCAACCGAATGGTGGAAGAGACAGTCAAGATGATGCTGTCGCGTATAGAGCTTCCAACTACACCCGCGCGTAAAGTGGCCATTGATGGCCCGCTTGTTGTGCGGGGTTCTGCCCGCCTTCCTCTAGGAGATGAAAAATGAAGGGCTTTGATCCAAAGTTTGCAGATTTCCCCGACTATATCTTGGGAATAACCCAAGAAATTTGGGAAGACCGAGGTATTGCTACCCTTCACGAATACTACGCTGAGGATATCGTTGTGCGTAGTCCTGCGTCAGTCGTGGTAGGCAATCAGGGTGTGATTGGGGCCACGATGGCCACTTTGGCAGAATTTCCAGATCGTCAATTGCTTGGCGAAGATGTCATTTGGTCTGGTGCACCAGAAACGGGAATGCTTTCTTCGCATCGCATTCTGTCGACCGCCACGCATCTTGGTAGTGGCATCTACGGCAAGGCATCTGGCACCAAGCTCACCTACCGCATCATTGCAGACTGTCATGCTATCAATAATAAAATTAACGATGAGTGGCTGATCCGCGATCAGGGCGCAATTGTTCGTCAAATGGGATGGGACCCTAGAGACTATGCCCGTGATCAAATTTCTCGCGAAGGCGGTGTGGTAAAGGCTGCGTTGCCTTTTGTGCCGAAAATAGATGTCGCGGGCCCGTATCAAGGGCGGGGTAATGACAATGAATGGGGTGAGCGCTATGCAGATGTGCTCAATAAAATTATGTTCGCTGACATGGCGGTCATTCCAAGAGAGTATGACCGGGCTGTTCAAACAGAATATCCAGGTGGCGTAACAGGTCATTCCTATCCTGCCGTGGATGAGTTTTGGATGGGTCTTCGCGCTGCTTTTCCAAACGCTAAGTTTACGATCGAGCATCAAATCGGCCGCGATGATCCATTGATGCCACCGCGTGCTGCTATTCGTTGGAGCCTACATGGAAAACATGACGGTTGGGGTGCATTCGGCGCACCAACTGGGACTGATGTCTATGTGATGGGGATCAGTCATGCGGAATTTGGGCCGCGCGGCATTCGCCGTGAATTTACTCTGTTCGATGAGACCGCGCTTTGGAAACAGATTTTGATTGGAGCAGGTGCGGCTGAATAGCGTTGCAACTGGCATCAATCGTTAACGACCATGTGAAGGATAGTTTCTATGACACCCCAGGAAATGGAAAATCGGATTGTCCGTTACGGCGATCTAAAGCCCTGTAAAACAGCATTTATTGATGCGCATACGCCAGGCAGTGATCAAAAGGAAAACTTCACAATCATTGGGGGCGGTGTCTCTGAAAGCCCTGACCAACATGTCCATATTAGCCTTCCTCACGGATTTAATATTGGGGCGGCGGGGCAACCCCCTAAATGTCGCAATTCTTTACATGACCATCGCACTGCGGAAGCGTTTTTTGTGCTTTCTGGTCGCTGGCGGTTTTTTTGGGGCCGTTATGGCACGGCAGGCGAAGTAACTTTGGAGGAGGGGGATATTTTCAATATCCCAACAGGTATTTTCCGTGGGTTTGAGAATATTGGTACTGATTATGGCATGATCATGGCAATCCTTGGTGGAGATGATGCTGGGGGCGGTGTCATGTGGGCACCACAGGTTATTGAAGATGCAGCTGCTCATGGGTTGATTTTAGCTGAAACTGGCAAGCTATATGACACCAAAAAAGGTGAGCAACTCCCTGAAGGAGTTAAACCCATGCCACTCATGAGTGCGGAGGAGCTTGCTAAACGACCCGAACCCACAACGGCCGAAGTGCTGCCAAACCATGTGGCGCGATACTGGGATATGGTTGCCTACGCAGATCGCAAGCCGTGCAAAGTGATTGGGCAGACAGGTTTGTTAAAAGACAAACCTGGTTTTGAAGTAGATTTTGTGACACGTGCATCGGTGACCGCCGACAAACATACGCATGATCGTCCATCAGTTTTGATGCCTGTCAAAGGTCATTGGCGGGTAGATTGGGATGGCGGAAGCACCGTTTTGGCGCCTGGTGACACGATGTCAGTTCCCGAAAATCTTTCGCATAGTGCTGTGCCTTCCATGACGGGTGAAGCAGCCCTGTATCACATTGTGGCAACTGACGATCCTGCAGGGCTAACTTGGAAAGCTTGAAGTCTGACGGATGTGAAAGGATAACAAATGGCACGTATTCTCACCACTCATGTTGGCAGTCTGCCACGCACTCAAGAAGTCGTTGATTTTATTTTCGCTCGTGAGCGAGAAGAAGCCTACGATACAGAGGCTTTCGATGCCGCTATGAAAAAAGCGGTGGCTGATACAGTTGCGAAGCAAAAAGCCGCGGGTGTTGATATCGTATCAGATGGCGAAACCTCAAAGATTTCTTATGCCACCTATGTGAAGGATCGTTACACGGGCTTCTCAGGCGATAGTCCTCGGAATGCGCCTGCTGATCTTAAGATGTTTCCTAGTTTCCTTGAGAGATTGGCCAACGAAGGTGGCACGCCGAAATACGCACGCCCCATGTGTACTGGGGAAGTGCGTTCAAAAGGGCAGGGTGAGCTCGAAAAGGACATTGATAACTTAAAAGCAGCAATGGCTGAGGCGGGCGTCGAGCGTGGTTTCATGAACGCAGCAAGCCCTGGGGTAATCTCGCTCTTTTTGCAAAATTCGTTTTACAAAACCCGTGAAGCTTATTTGGCAGCTTTGGCAGATGCAATGAAAGCGGAATATGAGACAATTGTGGCTTCGGGTCTTGATCTGCAGCTTGATTGTCCCGATTTGGCCTTAAGCCGTCACATGTTGTTCAACGACCTTTCAGATGACGCGTTCATAAAGATTGCTCATATGCACGTTGAAGCATTGAACCATGCGCTTGCAGATATCCCGCAAGAGAAGGTGCGTGTTCATATTTGTTGGGGGAATTATGAAGGCCCGCATTGCTGTGACATACCAATGTCAAAGATGTTCGACACATTAATGAGCACCAAAGCGGGTTACGTTTTGTTTGAAACTTCGAACCCACGTCACGGCCATGAATGGGCTGTGTTCAAAGAGCGCAAAGCAGACATCCCTGATGATAAGATCCTAGTGCCAGGTGTCGTTGATACGACCACGAATTTTGTAGAGCATCCTGAACTTGTCGCGCAACGGATCCAGAGATTTGTCGATATCGTAGGTCACGATCGAGTAATTGCGGGAAGTGATTGTGGTTTCGGCACGTTTGCGGGGTTTGGCGCGGTTGATCCAGCAATTGCCTATGCCAAACTTGCCTCTCTTGCGGAAGGCGCGGCGCGCGTTGGAGGCACTTAGTGACGCCCCTTTTATTTCTGCCAGGCATGATGTGTGATGCGCGGCTGTTTGCACCCCAAATTGCATCTCTTTCCGCGTATCTGCCTGTCATGGTCAGTCCGTTGATTGGGGCGGATACAATAGAAAAGTTAGCCTCAAACGTCTTGCACGCTGCACCAGCACGGTTTGCATTGGCAGGGCTCTCTATGGGTGGCATTGTCGCAATGGAGGTCGTTCGCCAAGCGCCAGAAAGGGTTACGCATTTAGCGCTGCTCGATACAAACCCATTCGCAGAGATCGAGAGCGTCAAATTGCGTCGGGCGCCACAAATGCAAAAGGCGCGTGCTGGTCACCTCGAGGCGGTCATGCGAGACGAGATGAAGCCGAATTACCTATACGATGCACCAGAAAAATCTGGGTTGATGGATCTTTGCATGGATATGGCATTGGCCTTAGGGCCTGATGTCTTTTGCGATCAATCCATCGCATTGCGTGACCGTATCGATCAGTCGCGGACATTAAGTTATTATAAAGGTCGGTCGCTTGTATTGTGCGGTCGACATGATGTGCTTTGTCCTGTGGAACGCCATCAGGCTATGCATGATATGTTGTCAAACAGTACGTTTTCGATAATCGAGCAGGCTGGGCATTTACCAAGTTTAGAAAAACCTGAGGAAACAACAGCCGCTTTGCGACGCTGGTTGGAGGTATAATGGATCAAGATCTTCTTACTCTTTTGCGCTCTGTCGACACCCCAACTGTATGCAACGCGATCGAAGTGGCGCAGGGGAGGCGGGGCTTCAACGCATTTACCCGTGGCACAATGAGCGTAAGTGATCCTAAAGGCGTAATTGTTGGTTATGCGGTGACCGCTCAAATTGCGGCATTAGAGCCGCCAAAAGAAAGCCCCGAGATTATTCGTGCACGGCGCATGGCCTATTACAAAGCGATGTCAGAAGCCCCAAAGCCATCGATCGCGGTTGTAGAAGATTTAGACTATCCTCAATCGATCGGAGCGTACTGGGGAGAAGTTAACACGACTATTCACAAGGGCTTTGGCATGTCGGGTGCCTTCACGAATGGCGTGATGAGAGACTTGGGCGATTTAGCGCCTGATTTCCCCGTGATAGCGGGTAGCATTGGACCCAGCCATGGTTTCGTCCATGTCCGCAGTGTTAATGCGCCTGTATGCGTAATGGGCTTATCAGTGTCCCCTGGTGATCTGGTGCATGCTGATCGCCACGGTGCAGTGGTTATTCCAACCGATGTGATTA
>Ga0255757_10001701_pt1 | contig 21184 bp, 18 predicted proteins | sample 071ome_27_FD_179957 | JGI IMG/M metagenome (GOLD analysis project Ga0255757, IMG submission 179957) | Coastal salt marsh microbial communities from the Groves Creek Marsh, Skidaway Island, Georgia - 071409AT metaG (version 2) | ecosystem: Environmental > Aquatic > Marine > Intertidal zone >...
CGTTCATTGTCTCTGCGTTGGAGCCAGATCATTCCTCAACCTATCTCAGATGCCCTGGACGACTGCCGTGACGAAGGCGATGTCGAGCAGTTGTATGCCCTGTGCCAACAAAATGACTCACCCATCGGTCGCTTACTGATACAGGCGATGAAGCATTTCTCATACTCCCGGGCTGAAAATGTCGAGATGCTGCAGACCAGGGCTCGAAAAGAGATTGCAGGTTTGGAACAGGGGCTGGTCATTATCGAAGTCATCGTTGGTTCCGCTCCTTTGCTGGGGCTGGTCGGAACACTGCATGGATTGATTACACTTTTTGGGGATTTCGGTTCAGCCAGTATGGCCGATCACTCCGCACTGGCCAAAGGTATCTCCATTGCGCTGAATACCACTCTAACCGGTTTGCTCATTGCCATTCCTTCCCTCATTGCCTGGAGCTACTTCAACAAGAAAGTGGAAAACCTCTCCATCGAGATGGAAAGCATGTGCGAAGCTTTCCTGCAACGCTTTTACCCGCCGATTGCGGATCCAACCGTCGAGCCTTCAGCGACCGACGGCAAAACAGCTCGTGCGCGTAAAGTACGCCGAAAAAGTGATTGAAGCCATGGACTTCAGGGAGCATCGAGTATGAAATTCATGGCCAGAAGAAGGCAAAAGCCGCCCACGATCATTATCATATCGCTGATCGATATTCTGATCGTGCTTCTGATCTTCATGATGGTGACCACTACCTTCAAACAAAAGACCATCCTGAATCTGAGTTTACCCCAATCGCGTTCTGAGAGCTCCACACAGGTTGAAAATCAAAGTGTGGTGGTGAGCATTGCTGCACAGCCTCCTCACATCTATCTGGGTGAACAGCCATTGAGTGAGGAGGAACTGCTTGCCGCACTGAGCAACATGGCCAATCTTGATGCCAACACCACCGTGGTCGTCAAGCCTGATGAGAGCGCTCCCATCAAGGAGTTGGTCAAGGTGATGGATACGGCAAAGGCTTCCGGGCTCAAGAACATCAAACTCCGCACCAAGCCGCTCGAGGCTCCCTCTGCACCATAGCCATACCCCTTCCTACGGAAACGGGGGGACCTGCACCATCGGACCTCAGAGTCGCTTAGGGTCGCTCAGGGTCGGATCCGAGGAGCGACTAATTTGGACTGACCACGACGTCGTCGATGTAAAAGCCTGCCCCTTGACCGATCGCATCGGTGACCAGACGAAATTCAAGTCGAACAGGTCTTCCGGCATTGGGGCCCGCCAGACGGATCGATCTGGAAGTCCAGCCCTGAGTCGCTCCAGCCTGCACAAACACCTGAGAGATAAGATCACCGGAATTTGCATCCAGCACGCTGACGCTGACATTATGGAAATCAATCTCCGTATCCACTTGATGGAATTCAACGAATGTCAGGTTGGCAATTGGTACATCAGTCAGATCAATGACCGGTGATTGCAGCCAAGCATCGGTATTGGCTTCAAAATTACCGTCCAGGTCCGTGCCGTAGACATTGGATCCGGAGCTGGCCGCTCCTGGACCGGTGGTTGGGGTTCCCAGTTCCCATTCATCCTGACTGCCACCATGAGTCCATCCTTCAGCTCCTGATTCAAAGTCATCCGAAAACACGGGTGGAGGAGGGAAGGAAACCACTTGATAGAAGCCCTGCGGATCAGCTGCAGAAACCGTGGTGCGGTAGCGGCCTTCTCCCAGGTCGACAAGATCCACTCCCTCGACAGCCTTCCATGTTTGCCCCAAGTCACCCTTTGATTCCAATGAATGGGTGCGAGTGGAGAAGGGGGTGAAAAAAGTGATGGTCAGGTTCTTGCCTTCTGCGTTGATGGATTCGATCGATATGGGGTCCATTTCCTCTGAGAGAGGTTTGCCATTCAGCCCATTGGCATAGATGGAAAGGATGTCATTTGAAGAAAGGGCTCTCTGCCAGATGCCCAGGTCATCCATGCCCCCTTGGTAAGGGCGATTGATCCAGTTGTCATCCTCCACCTCATAGTTGCCTAGGACCAGCGGCATGGTGTTGAGCTCGCCCAATTGACCCGCGAGTGCATTGCCTACGGGTTCCCCATTGCGATACCATTGAATTGTACCATTACGGGCGACATACGCAAAATGCTGCCACATTTCCGCTTCCACTGTGTCTCCGGGTGAAGAATACGGTGTCTTGCCGATCCCGTGCACTCGAGCCACGCCTCCATTGATCAATACGAAGTCATAATTGACGTCCTTTCGAATGACACGATCAAAATCAGAGCCGCCGCTGAAGAGAACGGGACGGAGCCACACTGAAACCGTCGCCTCAGTTGAGAGATTCAAAGCCTCATCATGGGCCACTTCACCGAAGTCATTGTCGCCATCGAAGAAGAGTGCTCCTCCAATCATGCCATCCTGGTAAGCACCTTGTTCAAAGTTGTATAAATCGGCCTGTAGATGGTTGTCACTGGAATCGCTCAGAGTCGTCCCCGATGTCTCGTCAAAGGTGAAATGAGCAGCCAGCCCGCTGGTGATGGAACCTAGCTCCTGAATTGTGAGGACGGCGGGGTCGCTGGTTTTTTCCCCTTTTGCATTGACGATTTTCACCGTGTAAATACCTCCATCGGAGGGCAGAAGTCTTCGAAGGGTCAGCTCTCTCCCAGTGGCTCCTTCAATCTCCTGTCCCTTGTGATACCACTGATAGGTCACAGGGCGCAGGCCGGTGGCGACGACGCTGAAAGTGACCGTGGTGCCTTCCAGTTTCTTTTGCGCTGAAGGCTGAAGCTCAATGGAAGGTGCTCCTGCAATGTCCTTGCCGGCAAGTTCCAGGATTTCTGCTTCTGAAAGTGGACGTTGCCAAAGGGCCAATTCATCCAGCGTGCCATTCAAATAACGCAGGGCCGTATCGACGTCATCATAAGCTCCGATAGTCAGGGGCAGGTCGTTGATTTCACCCAATTTCCCCGGAGCAGGTGCGGACATCGGGATCCCGTCGCGATACAGCGCAATGGTATTGTTTCGGTAGACAATGGCCACATGGTGCCAGGTATCCAAAAGGATCGATCCCTGTGGGGCATTGATCTCCCACCCTCCCTTGGCAGCACCGCCACCATCGGTCCCAATGCCCGAGCGAATGGTCAAGGTGCGCGTGACAGTTCCCGGGTCATTGATGACTTTGACACCAAGATGATCCCCTTTTCTTAGGACATAGCTCGATTCGCGGGTGTAGGAGCCAGCGCTTTCTTCCTCGCCGTAGCTGCGCAATCTCATCCAGAAAGCGATGGATGCTTCATGGGAAAGGCCATTGAGAGAGGCGCTGTCCTCTACCACCACCATGGATCCGGCTCCATCCAGATCCAGTGCCTTGCCGAACTTGCCATCTACAAAAGCCCCGCCGCCAAAGCTTATCAATTCTCCATCGTTGCCAGACCCTGATCCATCGCTTGCCGTTGAACTGGAATTGTCATGAAAGTCCCAATAGGCGACCTGGCCCGTAGAGATACTGGTGATGGGGGTGATCGTGACACTGGCCGGGGTGGTTTTGACCTCGCCCGCATCATTGCTGACCACCACGCTGTAATCCCCGGCATCGGAGGTCTGTGCATGCTCGATGATCAATCTGTCGGAGGTTTGCGATCGTAAAATCGTTTCACCCCGAAACCACTGGTAGTTCAGTGGAGGAGCGCCATCGGCGACAACCGAAAGGTTCAAGGTGCCTCCTTCAAAGACCGTGTCACCGACCGGTGCGTTGACAATCTCCGGTGGTCCGTCGGGTTGACTTGCCTGAAGGATGGAGATGATCTCGGCATCGCTCAAAGCGCGGTTGAAAATAAGAAGCTGGTCCATCAGGCCGCTGAAATGATTTCCAGAATCATCGGACCCTATGTAGAGGGTCATCTGAGCATCATCCACAGGACCATTGAGATTGATCGAGTTTTTGAGCTCGCCATTGAGGTAGACTCTGGCTTGGCCATTGTCCACCACGCCTGTAATATGATACCACTGGTCAGGCTCTAGTGATTCTCCAATCGTTGCCGTACGGTTGGCCCCTCCATCCTTGACTAGAAAATTCATCCCTCCGCTCCCGACCCCTTGGAGAAAGAAGTAACTGTTTCCTTTTTCCAGCATGCGGTTTCCAGCGCCCCCTGCATCGAGGGCCACATTGGATTTGAACCATGCCATGATAGTCATCGCCGATTGGATATCTCCTCCAATGGAGGGGTCATCCGCTACTTCGATATGGTTGCTTCCATTAAAGGAAATGGCCCCTCCGACCCGGCCGGGAACCCAATGGCTGGCTTCATCACCAAAATTGATGAGATCCCCATGAAGATCTCCCTTACTGTCCCTGGCAACTTGGCCCGTGGTTTCGTCAAAATCCCATTGGGCGACCAAGCCCTCCTGAACGGGAATTTCGGCGCTATCAACCAGGTGGTACGTAAACGTTAGTATGGCCAAATAAAGGTAGAAACAGGGTGTGACTTTCATAATGAAATAAAGGGGTGATTTGGGAACTGTATGTATTCAAGCTGTTTGCGCATTCGAAGGTCAAGAGCCAAATGACATGGCCAAAGCCATAAGGCTTTGCGGATATCCATGATGCGCATCCTGGCTACGAGTCGCTTGATTCGGTTTTCGGGTCTTTGGATGGATGGTCACTTAGGTGTTTGCGAAGCTTATGGCAAGCATCGCAGCCCCGGAGGTGATTTAACTTGAGCCGAGTGCTGGATTCGGGCATCTAGAACCCTTGTTTGGCGTCCTTTAGCAAAGGTCACGGGGTCCATGAACACCAGTAAAATCAAGATTTTTGAAAAAGAGTCGGGATATCCATTTGAGCATTGGGATGGGGGAGATGCACCGGTTGGGACTGTTACCTCTGAGGGAAAGAATATCCGCGATGCGGCTTCCTTCATGCGCTTCATTCATACGGACTGTCTAAAGCTACTGCGTGAGCATGAGCTGCCTGCCATATTGGCAGGGCTTGATGCTGCCCGACGCAATGCTTCCGCCGAGATCATTGAACTTGACCAATGGATCAAGCGAAAAAACATCGCGCAGTCATGGGCGCGTCCGAGCCGATTGCTGGCCATGAGACAGCTCAACCGATTGCGGACCTTGAGAGATGTCAGATGTCTTGGGCGTTACCGTGAGGCGATGGATCAGGGTTCGGCGCATGGTTGGCACACGCTCGTCTACGGGATGGTGTTGCACACTTTTTCCATTCCTTCCCGATACGGCCTGGCCCGGTATCAGAGGGAAGTGATGCTTGGCTTTGGTCGAGCGGCAGCCAAGGCATCGGGATGGCCTGAACCGCAATGGAGGTCCGTCTCGCGCCAACTGGATGACATTCCGCTGATTCGCCTGGAAGAGGTAAGCCCCATACCTTTGAACCCGACTCCCTGACTGAAAATTCCGACCGATGAGTTCGACCGAAGATTTCTTTTCATGATTCAGGCCAGCACGGCTTGTTCACACTTTGCCATCAGGTTCTCTGAGGAATCTCAGGAAGAGCTCGCGCCCCTTACGTTTTCTTTCAACGCATCTGAGTCGGTAGGCATCGGAGAGTTGAGTGAAGCCCACACCATCGGCAATCGTTGCGTGATGCCTGCCTCCATAGATCAAGGGGCATAGAGTCAGAAACAATTCATCGACCAGTCCTGCTCGAAACATGGCATCATTGAGGTGACCTCCTCCCTCAACGACCAAGCGCCGGACTTGCCAATGCTTTTGCAGCCAGCGCATGCATTGTTTCAGGTTGATTTTTTCTTCTCCGAAAGCTTCTACACGAATCCAATCATAAGCCCGGGTGGAGGCTCGAGCCGATGCCAAGCCTGATTGCGTGGTGGCAATCAGCAGTGGTGAACAGCTGTTCTGGTAGATGAGGCAGTGGGGCTGAATGCGCCCTGAAGCAGAAACTACGATACGCTTGTTGCAAGCCTCCCGTCCATGCCGACATCTTTCTCGCTGCCAATGCTTGGACCCCGGCCCCAAGTCGATGGCATCTGACTCCACGGTTGCCCTGCCACTCATGACGGCGTCGGTCGTCGCACGGATTTGCAGCAGTCGCCGGTGATCGGCCTTGCTGGAAAAGCGGGACATGGAGGGCGTTTTGGGAAATCCGTTCGCTTCTTTAGGACCACTGGTTTTTCCATCAGCGGTCATGGCCATGTTCATCATGACCCAAGGTGTGGAGGTTTTGTCTTTCATACATGACATGCCGGATTTCAGAGGATCATCATGGCATCCCCGAAACTGAAAAAACGATAGCGTTCCTTGACGGCTTCTGCGTAAAGATCCTTGATAATCCGGATACCCTCCAGGCCTCCAGGAGAGCTGAATGCTGATACCAGCATCATGAGGCTGCTCTGAGGTAAGTGAAAGTTGGTGATCAATCCATCGGTCAGTCCGAATCGATAGGGTGGGTAGATGAAAATATCGGTCTTCTGCTTTATCGGCCGAGCCGGTTGATCTGTCGACCAGATGGAAGCGACCGATTCTAGGACCCGAAGAGAGGTGGTGCCTACGGCAATGACTCTTCTTCCTGCTTTTTTGGTAGCCTGTATGGCCCGCATGGTGTCCTCGGATATTTCATAGCGTTCTTCATGCATTCGATGATCCGTGGCCCATTCGGTCTTGATGGGGTTGAAGGTTCCGAGTCCGACATGAAGCGTCACCCATGACAGTTGAACCCCATGCTTTTGCAGGGTTTCCAGTAGTTCAGGTGTGTAATGCAATCCAGCGGTAGGGGCAGCGACTGAGCCATTTTTGTCGGCATAGACGGTTTGGTAACGTTCGCGGTCCTCCTTGCTTGGCTTGCTCGTCCGCTGGATGTAGGGAGGCAAGGGGATTTCACCGATATCCTCAAGCTGCTCATCCACTCTTTTCGATCCATGAAAGGTGACACAGTAATGCCCATCGGTAGTCTTTGAGATGACTTCACACATGAGTGGCTGGGTTCTTTCCACAGCGGTTTGAATCTCGATCAAGGTGCCCGGCCGTGTCCTTTTTCCAGGTTTGAGCATCACAAGCCACTGATTATGGGTGATTTCCTCGAGGAGAAATATCTCGAACTTTCCACCCGAGCCAGCCTTCCTCCCTCTCAATCTGGCCGGAATGACCTTCGAGTTGTTCATGATCAGCAAGTCCCCAGGTTGGAGCCATGCGGGATGATCACGAAATTGAGAGTGTTTCAACTGATGGGATTTTCTCTCGTAAACCAGCAAGCGGGATCGATCTCTGGGACCCTCGATGGGTTTTTGGGCGATCAGTTCGCCCGGAAGGTGGAAATCGAATTGGTCGGTTCTTAATGAGGAAGTCAACTGCTGCCCTGACACCATAGTTCAACCATTCCAACAAACCCTCCAGAATGGCAACTCGCAAATCCCGGCTCCTGTCGGGAAAAGTGGAAAATCTCAGCACATCTCTTGTCTGCATGTCGGTTTTGGAGCATGGGGTGGGGGGCTGGCCCGTGAGCTACTTGCTCGGATCAGTATCTAGTGACCCTCCATTTTAGCCTCTCAAATAATCAAAAAACCCAGGATTAACGTTAAATAATTCATTTATGGGCGATGAGTGTTTTTCATGTCGCTTCCCATACCATCTTTTTCAGACCTTTTTTGTTGACTAAGTGGGGCAAATGACCAAAAAATGTCGCAATCGCCCAGATTGTGGTTTTAAGGGGCGCTGTCGTGTATGCAAAGCCGTGTCTGAAGATATGACCATGTTTTTGGGGTCCCAGGACCTCAGCTTGGATGTCAAAAGAAGGGTTCAGATCCCTTCTTCTTGGCGCTCGGCCTGTGGCTCGTCGAAGTTTGCCCTCGTGAAGTGGCGACCGGACTTGTCTCAAAAGCCCTGTGTCATGGGGATGATGCCATCCCTGCTCTTTGATTTGGTCAGAAAGATGAACGAGAGGCCTTTCTCGGATCCTGAGGCAGAACGTGTCAGGCGCTCCCTTTCCAGGGAAGCGGCATTGGTTGAGCTGGATGCTTCCGGGAGATTGACTCTACCGGTCAGTTTAATGAAGGCCTCGGGCTTGGAGCCCCGAAGTAAGATTGTGGTCGTCGGTATGTTCGACCGTTTCCAGATATGGAATCAGGAGGATTATCACGCAGTGAGTGAAGAGGATGATGATGCCTATCCAGAGGCTATCAAACTCTTTTAGGCAACCCTTACGATGAACTTAAAAAAATATCTCTCCGTCGGCCATGTGGTCGAAGATATGAACCATCTCCATGGTCGGTACCATCATTCTCGGCCAGGGATGATTCCCCGATTTGAGCCCCGAACCATGGGATCTGTTCGCTCCACGGGTGGGGCCAGGGGATCCCGACACATCATTTTCAGTTCCAAGGCAAGTGGGGCTCATGAGGTGGTCTCATTCACAGAGGAGAGGCAGCTTTCTCGAACCCAAAACGTCGCACAGCGTTCTGGGGATTCGTCATCAGGGGAACACCTCGCAACACCCCGTGCATCGCATAGATCGCGGGGTGTTCGAGGTGTATTCAAGCGCAACCACTCATCACAGGCGACAGTCGGTACGGAGGAGGGTGCACAACAGGATTTATTTGAGAAAATCATTCCCATCGGCTCGGTGGATCATCGTCACCACCGGTTTTCAGTGGAAATTCAGAAGGCGGTGCGCTTACCGGCCGCGGGATCCGAACTGCCTCAACGGGGGCGGTCCTCTTGGTGGCCACGACTCAAGCGACAGCTGTCGGCTTGGTTGCGCAAGGGTTGATCATGAATGACTCAAGGCTTTTACCATATTCCCGTCCTTTATGAGGAAACCCTTCGAGCGCTGAGTCCGCAAGAGGGAGATGTTTTTCTGGATATGACCCTTGGGGGTGGGGGGCATGCAGGGGGAGTGCTGCAAGCTATCGGTTCCGCTGGCCGCCTTTATGCGACCGACCGGGATCCGCAGGCGATTGCTGCTGCGAAGAGGCATCTTGCTCAGTATGCAGATCGCCTGGAAGTCAAACAGGGTTGCTTTGCAGAGGTGGACTCATGGCTGCCAGGGCAGTCCTGTGATGGCGTTTTAATGGATTTGGGAATCAGTAGTCCGCAAGTGGATCATGCGGATCGTGGATTTAGTTTTTTGAAAGAGGGGCCGCTTGACATGCGGATGAGCCCAGCTCAGCACCTCAAGGCAAACGATCTTGTCAACGAGTGGGATGAGGAGGACCTAGCGGGGCTTTTCCGTTCTTTGGGTGAAGAGCCGAGGGCTCGAAAAATTGCACAGGCCATTTCGCAGTCCCGGCGAGTTGCAAAATTCGAGACAACCTCTCAGCTGGCTCAGTGTGTGGAGCAGGCGGTTGGGGGAAGGTCGAGCAAGCATCATCCTGCAACGCGTGTGTTCCAGGCACTGCGCATGGAGGTCAATGATGAGCTTGGTCAGTTGAAGCGTGGATTGGTGAGTGCCTGGAGGGTGCTCAAGCCGGGGGGGCGTCTTGCGACGATCTCGTTTCATTCTCTGGAGGCCCGGCTGGTCAAGCGTTTTGGCCATTTCTGGGGGGCTTCCTATGAGGCGGGAGATGAAGCGGATACTCCGGCCTTGCGTGTTCCCAGGGAGCCGGTTGCACGTTGGTCGCCCAGGAAGTCCATCAAGGCTTCCCGGCAGGAAATTTTAAAGAACCCTCGGTCAAGGAGTGCTCAGTTGAGGGTCATGGAAAAAATTCAGGACCTCCCTGAAGACAGGGAATGGGCCTGGATAGGTAATTGATTGGCTTTGGCAAAAGGCCGTGATTTTAGAGTGTTCATTGAGTCAAGCAGATCGCGAGTCAGGTCTGAAGGAGTAAACAAATAAGCGTCGTTGAGTGTCATGAATACGTATCATCAACATACGGAAAAAGCGATCAGTGTGGGCTGGTTGATTCGGTGTGCGACCGCCTTTTTGGTCGTGGGGGCAGCCTGTGTGGGTTATCTCCACCAAAAGGAGTCGTTGCATCGAAAAGCAGAGGAAGTTGAAAAATTGGAACGAGAACTTCGATTGGTGAAAAGAGAGAATGAGCTTAAGCATCAGGCCTATGCGGCTGTGGTTTCGCCCAAGTATCTGGAGGCGGAAGTGAGGCGACGAGCGCTCGATCTGGTGGCTCCCGAGCCAGAAGACATCCTCAGCCTGCCGCTGCCAGAGCCTGAGTCAGTGCGGTCCAATGCTTCGTCCTCTGCGGAAGCGAACCTTGATGAAAATGCGCTGGGCCGCTCCAGCGGCCTGGTCATGGAAAGAGTTCATCGCACCTACATGCCTTGAGTCAATCATCATGAAAACCACTACCACAGCGGCCAAATGTCGAACAGTGCATGCGATGCAACTGCGAAGGATGCTCACTTTCGCCGCGATGTTGCTGTTGGGTTTCGTGGTGATCGTGGGACGGTTGATCCACATTCAGATTTTTCAGCATGAGGACCTGCTTTCCAAAGCGCAGGAAAAAACACGCCGCACCTATCTTCGAGAAACCGAGCGCGGCGAAATTCTGGACCGGCAGGGGGTGCTCTTGGCCTCCAATCAGAGAGTGCGCATACTTTGCGCCAATCTTGCCTACATCGATCGATACAATGGGCCCATGGCAAAAGCGATTGCCGAATGTCTTGGCGTGGACGAAGTTTCCCTTCGTGAACGCCTTGAGCTACAATACGTCAAAGTCAAAGGTCGTGAAGTGCTCGACCCTCATGTGCGTCTGAAGGTGAAGGTGACTCATGAGGAGTTCTCCCGGTTGCAGGACTACATTGCGACCTACCCATTTGACCCGAATCACGACCAGCTCCACCCCTCTGAGCAAGCTTTTATCGATAAAATGCGTCGCCATGCGGTATTCGTGGAACCAGTCGACGATTTCAAGCGCATTTACCCCAACGGAATGCTCGCCGCTCACACCCTGGGTTACACGCGCTCCCAGGAGGCGCTCCACGGAGGGCATACCGTATTCATGACCCAGGGTGTGGCAGGCATAGAAAAAACCTGCGATGACATGCTCAAAGGTGTTGTGGGTTGGACAGAAACAGAGCGGGCCCCGCGAAAGAGGGAGTTGAGGGAATACCGTTATCGCGATCTTTCTCCGCGTGCGGGAATGAATGTCGTGCTCACCTTGGATGCCGGTCTTCAGGCCATTGTTGAGGAGGAGTTGGTCAAGGGGGTTGAAACTTCCCGGCCGCAAAGCGCTTCCATCGTTCTGGTGCGACCCCAAACAGGTGAAATTCTGGCAATGGCCAGCTACCCCACTTTCAACCCCAATGCTCCGGCAACGGCCAAAGGGGTGGAGTCGGCTGACAAGAATCGAGCCATTAGTGATCAATTTGAACCAGGAAGCACCTTCAAGATTGTTTCCATTGCCTCGGCCTTGAGCGAAGGAACTTCGGGTCTAAATGATAAGGTTTTCTGCGAAAATGGACGTTTTTCCAATGGTCGGTGGAGCCTGACCGATGATCACGGCTATGGTTCGTTGTCGGTCATGGAAGTCCTTGCCAAGTCCAGCAATATCGGAACCTACAAAATCATACGAGGGGTCGGTCCGGGGCGTTTCCATCAATACATCAATGACTTTGGTTTTGGTGAAAAAACCGGCATTCAACTTCCGGGAGAATTATCTGGAACCGTACATCACGTAAAGCACTGGCGTGATGTGACCATGTCGCGGGTGGCCATTGGTTACACCATCTCCGTGACACCGCTTCAAATTACGATGGCCATGGCTGCTATTGCCAACGGTGGAAAACTCATGCAGCCCATGATTATTGACCGTATTGAATATCCAGATGGTCGGGTGATGTCGCAATACGATCCTCACGTTGTGCGTCAGGTTCTGACAACGTCCTCAACGCGTGCACTGACCCAAGCACTGACTCGCGTGGCCAGTGAGCATGGTACCGCCCGTCGGGCTCAACTTGAAGACTACACGGTAGCCGGTAAAACCGGCACGGCGCGCAAGATTGTGGATGGCCATTATTCCTACTCCAAGCACCTCGCCTCTTTTGTTGGGTTTTTGCCTGCAGAATCGCCTGAGATTTGTATCTCGGTTCTTTTCAACGAGCCCGAAGGGACGGGGTATGGAGGCATTCATTCCGCCCCAGTATTCAAATCGATTGCCCAGAGAGCCGCCAACTATCTGAACCTCAAGCCCAGCGAGTGGTACCTCCCTGCGGACCAAATGCCAGAGGAGCTGGTCGTCCAAAGTCGCGCCGTCAACTTTTAGTGGGATGATGCCATTACGAGCCCACCAGTTGATTGTTCATTGCGTCTCGGGCGTTCTTCCATCCAGCCTTCGGGGAGGGTGTGTTTTTTTCCAAAGGTCTCTCGCGCATTCCGGGGCTGCCATGGCGAAAACAGGAGACCCTCAGAAAGGCCGCGTGATATGAAGATGTCTCCTTTTTCCTGTGAGGAAGTCGCTCAAGCCGTCGGCGGGCGCTTGAGATCGCCTGCGAAGAAGCAAGTGCTCACGGGCGTAAGTACCGACTCCAGGAATCTTGGCAGACAGGATCTTTTCGTGGCTCTTCGGGGGCCACTTCATGATGCCCACCGCTTCATCTGTCCTGAGATGCAGCCTACGCCAGCGGGCGCGTTGGTCGAGGAGGGCCGGATACCTCCATCGATGTCCTTGCCCATGATTGAGGTCGAGGACACACGGCGTGCTTTGGGGGATTTGGCCCAATGGTATCGGTCTCTTTTCCAGATCCCGATCATCGGTATCACAGGTTCCAATGGCAAAACCTCCACCAAGGCCTTTCTGCATGCGGCACTTTCGCATCACGGTGTCACTGAATCGAGCCCAGCGAGTTTCAATAACGATATTGGTGTGCCGTTGACTTTGTGCCGGCTGAACTCCAGTTGCGAGTATTTGGTCGTGGAGATTGGGACCAATCATCCCGGCGAAATCGCCCACCTGTCATACATGGCCCGGCCCACCCATGGAATCGTTACTTCCATAGGGGGTTCCCACTTAGGGCATTTTGGCAGCCTGGATGCCATTGAAAGGGAGAAGGGGGCCTTGGCTGAATCGCTCTCCGCGAGCGGGTGGCTCTTTCTCAATGGGGATTGCCCCAAGACCTCTCGACTCGGCGCACGCACTAAGGCTCAGGTCGTGAACGTCGGTATGCATCCGGGAATGACCTTTCAAATAGATTCTATTTCAGTGGATGCCAAGGGAACTTCCTTTGCCATACATGCAGCGGACTTTGATGTCTCAGAACAAGTGCGTCTTCCGGTGCCTGGTCGACATCAGGCCATCAATGCTGGATTGGCTTTTGCGGCGGGTGTTTGCCTTGGGGCTGATCCAAAGGTGCTTTGTCGTGGTTTGGAAGAAGTATCCCTGCCTGGTATGCGCATGGCGCACACCACGGTGGGTTCTTTATCCATTTGGAATGATGCCTACAACGCCAATGAAGACTCGAGCATTGCGGCCATGGAGACCTTCGAACAAATCACCGAGTCGCATCGTAGAAAGGTTTGTGTGTTTGGGGAGCTCATGGAGTTGGGGGACCATGCAAAAGGCGTTTACCAGCGCTTGGGTATGGAGGCAGTCAAACGCTCCTTTGATTGTTGTGTGGCTATCGGGCAAGGGACATATCCATGGTTTGAAACCATTCATGAAAGTTCCTCACAAATTGAGACGCACTTTTTCGAATCGACCTCCCAAGCGGTGTCTGCATTTTCCCGATGGGTGCGCCCGCATGACCAATGGTTGATGAAGGCTTCCAGAGGTGCACACCTGGAGGAGCTTTTACCCGCCTTGAAAAGCCATTCAACAGTCACTGATCAAGAAACCCAACCCAGGCTTCCCCTGTCCTCATGATTTATTATTTGCACGAATGGATTTTGCAGTGGAGTCAGGGAACCACTTGGGAGGATGCGCTTTCTCCGGTACGCGTCTTTCGTTACCTATCCGTGAGGAGTATCGGTGCGGTCATTACGGCCATGGCATTTAGTTTGATCCTGGGGCCTCGTATGATTGCCTGGCTCAAGGATTTGAAATTCCGGCAATTCTACGCAGATAAATCTGAGCAGGCGGGAGGAATGGTTCGCGTGACGGATAAAAAAGGCACTCCCACCATGGGGGGGGTCATGATCGTGTGCGCCATGGATTTCGCGGTCATTCTCTGGGCGCAATGGAACGCCATGATTCTCCTTTGCCTGCTCTCGCTTATCGTGCTTTCGGCCCTCGGGTTCTACGATGACTACTTGAAGGTGACGCGACAGGATGCCGATGGCATCCAATCAAAGGTTAAATTATGGGTGCAGTTGATTTTGGGGGCTTCGGTAGCCATCTATCTCTTCATGGTCCCATCCTCTCGTCCCCTGATTGATGAAATCATGGTTCCTTTCTTCAAGGAACCGATGCTGGTCAATGCGCCCTTGGTCGGCATGGGGCTGACACTGCTGGCCATCATGGGGAGTTCCAACGCCGTAAATTTGACCGATGGCCTGGATGGTTTGGCCATTGGTTGCACCTTGATTGTGACTGGCGTCTTCATTGCTTTGACCTACATAGCAGGCAACATCAACTGGTCAGACTATTTGCAGGTTCCCTACGTGCCGGGTGCTTCGGAACTGACCGTTTTCTGCTCCGCCATGATGGGCGCTTGTGTGGGATTTCTTTGGTTCAACTGCCATCCGGCTCAGGTATTCATGGGGGATACCGGATCTCTTGCGTTGGGGGGGGTGCTCGGGATCATTGCCGTACTCATTCACCAACCGCTGATTCTGATGATCGCCGGGGGGGTGTTCGTGCTCGAAGCCCTCTCTGTCATGCTGCAGGTTAGTTTTTTTAAATATCACAAGCGCAAGACAGGAGTGGGCAAGCGTATTTTCTTGCGAGCTCCCTTGCATCATCATTTTGAACAGCTTGGCTGGCATGAAAATCAGGTTGTCATGCGATTTTATATCCTTGCTGGTCTATTTGCGAGCCTGGCTCTGCTGACTTTGAAGATACGCTAAACCCTTATTTGATCACCCCATGATGGACTGGAAACAACGAAAGATCCTGGTGCTTGGTGCTCGCCCAAGAGGCCTGGCAACGGTCCGCTATTTATTGGATAACGGGGCTGAGGTCTACCTGTCGGATCCTGGCATTCAGCCGGAAGAGGTGTCCGGCCTATCGCAATTGAAAGAAGTCGCCAAGGCCCAATGGTTGCCATGGGGCAAGCCAATTGAAACTCCTGTAGAAATGATGATTCAAGATCCCTCGGTTCAGGGGGACCCTGGATGCTCGCGGATGGTGCCAGAGGAGGAGGTGGCTACGATGGGGGAACTCGAGTTCGGTTATCGGGAGAGTCAATGTCTCAACATCGCCATCGCAGGATCCAATGGCAAATCCAGCGCGGCAGCCTGCTTGAAGGCCATCATGGAATCCGGGCAGCGAGAAACCATGGTCGCCGGCCCCGAGGATGCACCGATTGCTGGAGTAATTACTCAAACAAGAGAGTTGGATTTCCTGACACTCAAGCTGTCCCCTGAACAGTTGCAGCAGACGACCTTTTTTCGGCCTTCGATCGCCCTGCTTCTCAATCTTGCCCCGCACCCGAATATGGTGGGGGATTCATTTGATGATGTATGCCGTCAAATGGCTCGATTGTTTGCCAATCAGCAGGCGCACGATTGGCTGATCATTCAAAGTGAGGCATTAGCCCGCCTGCAAAGCTTGGGAATCCATATTCCGGGTAAGGTGATTAGTTTTTCGGCTCAGAATCGCCGCGCTGATGTGTTCATGGACCGTGGCCTTCTGATCAGCCGCATCAATGGTTGGTCGGGCCCTTTGTTCAATATGGCAGAATGTCCATTGCAAGGAGAGCATCATGCTGAAAATGTGATGGCCGCCATGCTGGTGGGGCATATTCTGAAGATCTCCGTTGAGTCGATGAAGCTGGCTTTGAAACAACTGCATCCCTTGCCGTCGCGCGGGGAGCGGCTGCGGGAACTCGATGGTGTGACCTACATCAACGACGCCAGTGCGTCCAACCCTCTGGCGCTGGGCTGCTCCTTGAGGGCACTCAAGCCGCCCAAACCCAATGAACCCCATGTGTGGTTGATTGCAGGAGGAGATATCAGCTCGTTGGACTATCATCAGTTGGGGCCTCTGATTTCGCATCGTGTGAAAGGGGTTTTTCTGATTGGACCGGCCGCCAAGCATCTTCGGGCTGCTTGGAGTCTATTTGCGCCTTGTCAGGTCAGTGAAGATCTATTACAAGCATCTGAAGCAGTCAGCCGTAAAGCCTTACCCCACGACGTCGTTCTGTTGTCACCTGCTTGTTCCACTCTGGAATCCTTCCGGTCAGTGGATCGTCTTGGCGAGTTGTTTCGTAAAGTTGTATCCCAATTGAGTTCCAGTCGGGCACCCGATGATGCGCTACATGTGCGCCGTCAAGGTGCTGTTTTCCATTCGAAGGAAGAAAACTGAATCTAAATGTAATTTGGATGAAGGCTTAGTGGGGAAACCACTTTTGCGAAGTATTTTTCGAAAAAAATCAAAATAATGTTAAATTAAATTTTCATGAAATCGCGCAATCCACAGAAGCCATCGGGCTCCCAGCTGGAGCAGTTGCAACGCCGTAAGACAAAGGTGTTGTCCACGGTGTTCGTCATCGTGGCGGCCCATGTGCTACCTATTACCGGATTGTTGCTCATGCAGGGTTGCAAGCCCGATGCTCAATCGATGGCTTCCAACACTGCCACCTCCGGCACGTCGGATCCACAGGATGCCTCATCTTCTGCATCCAGCCAGAATCCGAAAGGGGAGATTTACAATGAATTTGTTGAGAAGGAGCAGGAAGTGACTATGCCCATCGCAGGTAATCCATCGGGCAACACCGCTCCCATTGCGCCCGATCCGTCCACGGCCATTCAACCCGCTGAGGCGCCGGATCTTCAATCCGCTCCACCAAGCCAATGGGCCATCAAACCTGCCGAGAAAAAAGCGGTTCCTGCTGAAGATCAAGCCAGCGAAGAGGGTGCCAGCCCGTCCGATCCATCCAGCGGAAGTCCATCTTCTGTGGAGCGCAAACTCGTGGAACATGTAGTGCGCTCCGGAGAGGTGCTTGGGCGCATCGCACCGACCTATCAAACGACGGTCAAGGCCATCCTTGAAACCAATCCGGGCCTGGATCCCCGAAGACTTCAAGTCGGGCAGAAGCTGGTCATTCCTCAGGGAAGTTCGCCGACTCTTCAAGCCAGCAGCGCTTCGGCCGTCGTCGAGGACGCTCCCAAAACATCCGGTAAGACACACGTGGTTCAGGCTGGCGACTCGCTGAGTGCCATTGCCCGCACCTACGGTGTGAGCCTTGGCGCTCTCCGTGAAGCCAACAGCATTCGTTCTCATATCATTCACCCCGGGCAAGTACTTTCCATACCGGTCAAAAACGTGGCTTCCGGGAAATAGTCCGCAAACAATCAATTCGAGCATCATCGATGGGTGACCTGGAAAGCAGAGGAATCGGCATCAAACAGGCGGCCTACCTGTTGATCTTCTGCGTCTCCCTATTGCTGACCTTTGGCTCCGTCATGCTCTACAGTGCGAGCATGCACCAGGAGGGCAGCTTCCTTCTTGCCAAGCATCTTGTCTATGCATCGATGGGGCTCGCAGGGGCCGTCTTATTGGCGTGGAAGGATTATCAATGGATGCGTCGCCATGCGCTCACCCTCTTCCTTGTGGCCGTGGTGCTACTGGGTTTCATTTTTGTTTTCGGTGAGGTGAGAAACAATGCAAGGCGGTGGTTTGTGTTTGGCAATATCATCAGTTTTCAACCCTCAGAATTTGCCAAGCTCGCCCTCATTGTTTTTCTGGCATGGTATGGGGAGAAGTATGCCGAAAAGATGGGGTCATGGGGCCATGGTCTCCTGCTTCCCCTGATACCAGTGGGTTTGCTTTTGGGGCTCATCTTCAGTGAGCCGGATCGAGGCACCACCGTGCTCCTGGCGGCTCTGACTGCCGTTTTGCTCCTACTTGCCGGTTCGCGTTGGTTGGGTTTTGGGCTTTTATTTGTCATTGGTTTTGCGGGTCTTGTGTATATTTTTTCCACGCAAGCTACCCCCGGAGAACGTTTCATGGCCTGGTTGGATCCGGAAAAGCACAAGGAAGATCACGCTTATCAAATTTGGCAATCACTTCTGGCATTCGGCTCTGGTGGTTTGGAGGGCATGGGATTGGGAAGCGGGCGCATCAAAATCAATTTTTTACCCGAACAACAGACCGATTTCATTTTTGCGGTGATCGGAGAGGAAATGGGACTTTTCGTCACGGTAGGGGTCGTTCTCGTATTCACGGTTTTCATCCTATCGGGCCTTTTCATTGCTTGGAACGCGCGTGATCGATTTGGATTTCTCATGGCAGCTGGTGTGACCTTTCTGATCGGCCTGCAGGCGTTCATCAACATGGCTGTGGTGACCAACACCCTTCCCAACAAGGGACTCTCACTCCCATTCATTAGTTACGGAGGATCCAATCTTTTATTCATGATGGCTGGGGTTGGCGTTTTGGTGAGTGTTGCCAATCATTCCCTGCGCACCTACGGCCAGCATGGGCCTGCGCATGTGGAATCCAATGATTTGTTTCAAGCATGAGTGAGGGCCTCCCAAAGAAGAAGTGTTCCTGGAAATTGGCCATTGCCTGCGGCGGAACCGGTGGCCATCTCTTTCCGGGATTGGCGATTGCGGATTGTCTGCACGAGGCGAATCACCAACCCACACTCATCCTTTCTGAAAAACCCATTGATCGGCTGGCCTCTGAAGACTCCTCTTACCCCAAGGTTTTTCTGAAGTCCCTAGGGTGGCAATCAGGACAGCGGCTGCGATTTCTTGCCTTTTTCCCCCTGAGATTTCTGGATTGTCTCAAATGGATGTTAAAGTATCGCCCGGATGCCGTGCTTGCGATGGGAGGCTTCACAAGCCTTGCTCCCACCCTGGCCGCCTTGTTGCTCAGGAGGCCGGTTTTCTACCATGAAAGCAACACCATCCCTGGAAAGGCGGTTCGAGGGCTGGCCAAGGTGGCGTCGCTGGGTTTTGTTGGCTTCGAATCTGCCAAAGCTCTGTTGAGCCCTGCGAAGGTTCTATTGACCGGTACGCCAGTTCGCCGTGAGTTCAGATCCTTGGAACGGTCTTTCTGTTGTTCCGAGTTGGGGTTGGATCCTGAAAAACCCATCTTGCTGATCACCGGTGGCAGTCAGGGAGCCCTTGGATTGAATCGAAAAATGATGCAGGCACTGCCCTGGCTCCATCAATCCTTGCCCCAATGCCAGGTCATCCACTTGTGTGGCATGCAGGAGGATCTTTCGAGTCTCCGCAACGCCTACTCACAAGCCGCCATCAAGGCTCTGGTCCTTCCATTCATGGAGCGGATGGAATTGGCCTTGGGGGCTGCGACTATGGCGATCGCCCGCTCAGGTGCTTCCTTCATCTCTGAAATGGCTGCAGCAGGTTGCCCCTCCCTGCTGATTCCCTATCCCCATTCGGCTGATGCGCATCAACGCGTCAACGCACGCACCTTGGCTGATGCCAACGCAGCCCTCTTCATGGATGAAAAGGAGATGACTCCCCAACGATTGATTGCAGCGATTGAACGGCTCTCCACCGATGTCCCTTTCAGGGAAAAGATCCAAGAAAATCTGCAAACATTCGATGCTCCGGATGCAGCTGCTAGAATCAGCGAGCAGATGGTGCATTATCTCAACTGTGGTGGGCTTTTGGGGCAGGATGCCCCAGCCTCCACTGTGTCCGCACCCTCAGGTGCCAAGCCAGCTTCCCCCATGCTGAACCCTGAGCGTTCGATGACCATGATGCCATGAATCCACCTTGTGCATCCACGACCCATCATGATCTCTCCTCTGGAGATTCAATGCCCGTTGCTTCCGACTCCTGCCTGGAGGGTGAAGCCCGGGACTTGCGCCAACAACTGGGAGCAGATTCGGTGGTCAAGTTCCGCGAGCCGCTCGGGCCAAAGACAACTCTGAAGGTAGGGGGGGCTGCCGATCTTTATGTCGTACCTGGTCGACTGGAAGACCTCACAAAAACGCTCCAATGGGCTTTGGCTTCCTCCAAAGAGGTGCATTTTTTGGGAAGAGGGTCCAATGTGCTGATTCCAGATGAAGGGGTCAGAGGGGTTGTTGTATCCCTCTCCAGCCAAGCTTTCCTGCACCTTGAGGTGCAGGATCATCATCTTTGCGCGGGAGTAGGGGTCCGGCTCAAGCAGATCTCCGAGAAGGCTCGTCAACATGGTTTGTCCGGGCTGGAATTCCTGGAGGGCATTCCTGGATGTGTCGGGGGAGCTTTGAGAATGAATGCGGGTGCGATGGGTAAATGGACTTTCGATGCCTTGGTTTCCATGAGGGTGATGGATCGATCGGGAAATCTCAGCACGTGGAAAAGTGAAGCGATCGAAACCACTTATCGGAGTTGCCCCATGCTGAGCGATTACATTGCTATTGAAGCGACTTTTGAAGCATTGCCTGCATCTGAGGGACAAGTGCGAACCATCATGGAGGAATTTGCCACTCAACGGCGAGGCTCTCAACCCATTGGTGCCAGTGCTGGGTGTACTTTCAAAAATCCTGATACTTGTCCGGCGGGCAAATTAATCGAGGAGTTGGGCCTGAAGGGGCAAAGGCATGGACAGGCAATGGTTTCCGATATCCATGGCAATTTTATTGTCAATCTTGGCGGAGCAACAGCGGCCGACGTTCTCTCGCTCATCGACTTGATCCAAAAGCGGGCCCGAGAGGAGCGAGATTTGGAACTGGAAGTGGAAGTGCAAATCCTTGGCCAATGAACGCTAAATTCCAAATTGCGGTTTTGATGGGAGGGCCTTCTGAGGAAAGGGAAGTTTCCCTTCGTTCCGGAAAAGCGGTGATGGCTGCCTTGCAGAGACAGGGTCATGCTGTGCACGCCGTTGACCCTTGTGAGGGGAAATTATCCTTGCCCACCCAAGTGGATGTGGCGTTTCTCGCCCTTCATGGGACCTATGGCGAAGATGGGCAAGTGCAGTCCGAATTACAGCGACTGGGAGTGGCTTACACCGGGAGTGGGCCGGGTGCCAGTCGCCTTGCCTTCGACAAGGCCCGAGCCAAGAAGGTGTTCATGCAACAGGGTCTGCCCACACCTGCTTTTGCCGTCATTTCCGATGCCGATCAGCTCATCCCTAAAGAGCTGTCCTTACCCTTGGTGGTCAAGCCTTCCTGCCAGGGATCCAGTGTGGGCCTTCATTTTGTTGAAAAAGAGGCACAGTGGCAGCCGGC
>Ga0255757_10001710_pt1 | contig 21117 bp, 22 predicted proteins | sample 071ome_27_FD_179957 | JGI IMG/M metagenome (GOLD analysis project Ga0255757, IMG submission 179957) | Coastal salt marsh microbial communities from the Groves Creek Marsh, Skidaway Island, Georgia - 071409AT metaG (version 2) | ecosystem: Environmental > Aquatic > Marine > Intertidal zone >...
TGGTGATGTATGACGGCCGAGTGGTTGCGGAGCTCGACGGTGAGGGTGCGGATCGAAATCGCATTGGACGACTGATGGCCGGTGGCGAGGACACGCTCCCGACTTCTGCCGACTCCGCATGAGCGAGGCCTTCGCTCCCGTCGACATCATTATCGCCAAGCGCGATAGCCGGGAGCTCTCCAACGAACAAATCGACTGGGTTGTCGATGCCTATACCCGCGGCGTCGTCGCCGACGAGCAGATGAGCGCGCTGGCAATGGCAATTCTGCTCAATGGCATGAACAAGCGAGAAATCGTCCGGTGGACCGAAGCGATGATCGCGTCCGGCAGTCGGATGGACTTTTCGGACTTCGACGCCCCCAGCGTGGATAAGCACTCAACCGGGGGAGTAGGGGACAAAGTCACGCTTCCTCTGGTACCCATCGTCGCCGCGTGCGGAGCGGTTGTTCCGCAGTTGAGTGGTCGTGGCCTCGGCTACTTCGGGGGCACTTTGGACAAGATGGAATCCATCCCCGGGTGGCGTGCCCTGCTGTCCAACGAGGAGATGGCGGATGTCATGCGCGCTTCGGGTGGTGTGATCTGCGCAGCCGGCGACGGATTGGCACCAGCCGATAAGAAGCTGTACGCGCTTCGCGATGTCACAGGAACGGTCGAGGCGATTCCGCTGATCGCCTCGAGCATCATGAGCAAGAAGATTGCCGAGGGCGCGGACGGTCTCGTCCTGGACGTGAAGACGGGCAACGGAGCATTCATGTCCGACCTCGCGCGAGCGGAGAAGCTCGCCCGCACGATGGTCGAGATCGGCAACGATGCGGGCGTGCGCACGCGGGCACTGATCACCGCCATGGATGTTCCTTTGGGCCTGGCCGTCGGTAACGCCATCGAAGTTACCGAGTCGCTGGAGGTGTTGGCTGGTGGCGGCCCTTCCGATCTCGTCGAACTTGTGATCGCCCTGGCCAACGAGATGCTGGATATCGCGGGCATCGACGCCGACCCGCGGGAGGCGATCACCAGTGGACGGGCAATGGACCATTGGCGCCGGATGGTCAGCGCCCAGGGCGGTGACCCCGACGCCCCGCTCCCGGTGGCGCGTCACCAGCACGTCATCACGGCTCCTGTCGCGGGGCCCTTGTCCACGCTTGAGGCCTACGGGGTCGGCGTTGCTGCCTGGCGTCTGGGAGCGGGACGCGCTCACAAAGAGGACGAGATCATCCACGGTGCTGGTGTCCAGCTGCACGCCAAGCCTGGAGACATGTTGTCGGAAGGTCAGCCGATCATGACCTTGCTCGCCGACGACGAAGCTCGCCTACCGGCCGCCATCGCTGAGCTGGAGGGGTCATGGGAGATCGGTGGCGAGCCTATGGATCGCCACCCCTTGGTCATCACGCGATTCGACGAAAACACTCGAGGGTAGGGATCTCATGCCCGAAATCATCAGCAGTCCAGCTCAGATCCCGGTCCCCGGAGGGAAGACCATCGAGGAGTTCGTGGGTCATGCATCCAGTGGCGACACGGGTGTGTCCGTTGCCCATATGGTCGCACCGGCGGGATGGGATGAGCCCTTCCAAGCTCCCACGTTCGATGAATTCACGGTCGTGTTGGAGGGAGAACTCCTCGTTGACCACGGTGATGAGACCTCCGCGGTGGTTGCCGGTCAGGCAATCATCACGCGGGCCGGTGAGCGCATTCGCTATCGCACGGCCTCTGGGGCCCGCTACGTCGCCGTCTGCCTCCCGGCCTTTGCCCCCGAGGACGCACATCGCGACGAGTCGTCGTGATACAGCGCGCGAGCGGATGCCATCACCGCTGCGCCATGGCCGCTACATTCCTGCCATGACCGGCGCCTTGTCTGCGGCAACGATTGCCCAGGCCCCCAAAGTCTTGCTCCACGATCATCTAGATGGCGGGCTTCGGCCACAAACGGTCATTGATCTGGCCGAGTCTGCGGGCTATCGCAACCTTCCCTGTCAAGACGCGGCCGATTTGGCGCGCTGGTTCTCCGAAGCCGCCTACTCCGGATCGCTGGAGCGGTACCTGGAAACTTTTCAGCACACGGTCGCAGTCACGCAGAGCGCCGAGGCTCTCGCCCGGGTTTCTCGCGAATGCGCGGAAGACCTTGCAGCAGACGGCGTCGTGTACGCCGAAGTCCGCTTTGCTCCCGAACTTCACGTGGAGCAGGGACTGTCCCTTCGACAGGTGGTCGATGCGGTACTCGACGGCTTCGACCAAGGCACCACTGGCTCGATAGCTGACGGCCGGTGGATCCGGATCGGAGTGTTGCTGACAGCGATGCGGACAGCCACGCACTCCAAGGAAATCGCGGAACTCGCGGTGGAGTACCGCGATCGCGGGGTCGTCGGCTTCGATATCGCGGGGGCTGAAGCTGGTTTCCCGCCCACGCGCCATCTGGATGCGTTCGAGTACCTGCGACGCGAGAACGCGCACTTCACCATCCACGCGGGCGAGGCGTTCGGTCTGCCGTCTATTTGGGAGGCCATCCAATGGTGCGGGGCCGATCGACTCGGGCACGGGGTTCGCATCGTGGACGACATCGACATGTCCGATCCACACGAGCCGCAGCTGGGCAGACTCGCAGCCTACGTCCGCGACCGAAGGATTCCGCTGGAGTTGTGTCCATCCAGCAATGTGCAAACCGGCGCCGCCGCATCCATCGCCGACCACCCAATCGGATTGTTACGCCGGCTCAACTTCCGGGTAACTCTGAACACGGACAACCGTTTGATGTCGGGCACGTCCATGTCTCGTGAGATGGAATTGTGCTGTGAGGCTTTCGGGTGGACCTTGGATGACCTGCAGTGGCTGACAGTGAATGCCATGAAGAGCGCCTTCATCCCGTTCAACGAAAGATTGGACATCATCAATACGCGGATCAAACCCGCGTATGCCGCATTGAAGGAAGCTGAATCCACGACAAGGAAGGAGTAAGTGCGATGTCGGTCATCGATGCTCTCAGCGAAGGGCAGCTACGAGTCGAGGAGTTCCGCGACGAGTTGGGCAAGGTTCGCCATGTGCTGGACAACACCGATGCCGTGCTCGGAATGGCAGACGAGACCCTTCACGCAGCCGAAGAAGCTCTCGAAGAAGCGCGACGAGCCATGCCGGTGATCATCGCCGTTGCCGTCGTCACCACGGCGGCGGTAGTGGGCATCTATCTGTGGCGTCGGCGGGCATCAGATCGTGAGAAAAACTAGGTCGTGATGGTGTGGCGCGACGACGGGGTAGAGACGACGTCGGCGCCTTCGTCAAGCAACGTGCGGGCACTGATTCCGGGGTATTCGCGTTCGAAGCTGCAGGACTCGGGTGGCTTCGCGAGGCCCACGAAGAGCATCAGGGAGTGCCGATTCCCTGGGTGCATGACTTCGACCGTAACCACCTGACGCTGGACTTCGTCGCGACTACTGCCCCCAGCCCGGAGGCGGCGCGGGTGTTCGGCGCTCAGTTGGCCCGCACGCATCGGTCCGGAGCCGAGATGTTCGGCGAACTTCCCCCGGGGTCAGACCGGTCCTTCATCGCCGAACTCGAGCTACCCCCGGGGCAGTGGGAGACCTTCGGAAGCTTCTACGCACAAGCTCGCGTTCGTCCCTTGGCCGATCTGGCTCTGTCACGGGGCGCCATCAGCACGGCTCAGGCGCAGGACTTCGCCGTGTTGTGTGATCACCTCGAGTCCGAGGATCCGCTGCTCATTGGTCCCCCTGATCCGATTGCCCGCCTCCACGGAGACCTGTGGAGCGGCAATGTCCTGTGGCGTCGACGTGATTGTGTCCTGATCGACGCGTCGGCCCATGGTGGGCATCGGGAGACTGACCTGGCCATGTTGGCACTCTTCGGCCTGCCTTACCTGGACGTCGTACTTGAGGCCTATTGCGACGAGTGGCCGTTGAATGACGGCTACGAAGCACGTGTCGAACTGCATCAGGTCTACCCATTACTCGTGCACGCCATCCTTTTCGGCGGGAGTTATGGCGCCAGCGCAACCAGAGTTGCTCGTCAAGCGGTGGCTAGGACTCGTTCGTGACGGGGGTGGCCGAGTCCGGGGCCCTACCTCGCCCACTAAGCAGGCGATCGATCGCCCAGAAGACCAGGCCGAGCACGATTCCCAGAGCCGCCACCCCGGCGATATTCGTCAGTACCGCAGGAAGTCCGTAGGCGACCACATTGAGGAAGTCGTAGGGGTATCTCTCGATGAAGTGTCCTCGGATGAGTGTGTAGGCGGCCCAGGTAATCGGGATCACGATGGCCGTGAATACCGACGCGAAGGTCACCTGCCGGCGTGGACCGACGATGAGCCAGAGGGCTACCGTCATGACAGGAACGATGTAGTGCTTGAGTGCATTGACGATGATGTCCAGGCCTTCCACCTGAGCATCAGGCGCAAGCACGATCGCGTAGATCAGGCCGGTGATCGAGATCATCACCAGTGAGTCCATGCGCACCGCGTGCCAGACACGTCCGCCCCGGTCGGGGTTTCGAGCAAGCATCGTGAACACAACGGCGACGATGATGTTCGAAAGATTGGTGAAGGCGCTCATCGAGTCGACAACGCGCCCGACGAGACCCGCGAGACCGTCCGGATTCACCCCGAGAAGTCCCGGAGGCACATTCACCGGTGGGTAGACGTTGAAGGCTGTCAGGATCAAGCCGAGGCCCAGGCCAAACCATGTGATACCTGCAGCGATTGCGTAGATGCGTCGGATGCTCACGCGTGCAATCTTTGCGTGAAGATCACGCACCCATGGGGTGCCACACCGTCTTCACCTCGACGAAGGCCCGGATGCGAGACAGGCTCGGGGTCGCCTGCCAGTCTGCGTGGGGAGCGGCCCCGCGCACACGTTTCACCGTTCCTGCGGCGCTTCGCTCAAGGTCGGCCGCAACCCCCTCGTCGACGATCCCGGTGAGGTCGAGTGCGTTGACATCTGCGTGCTCGGCCAGCCATGGCATGACCTCCGCCGGCGCCCCGGTGAGGATGTTCACCACACCTGCGGGAACGTCGGAAGTGGCCAAGCATTCGGCGAGGGTGATGGCCGGGATCGGTCGGGACGAACTCGGCATGACGATCACGGCGTTGCCGGTGACGATGATGGGGGCGACGACGCTGACCAAGCCGAGGATGCTGGCATCCTGCGGTGCCACCGCCGCCACGACTCCCGTGGGCTCGGGTACGGAGAAATTGAAGAAGGGTCCGGCGACGGGATTGGTGTTGCCGATCACTTGGGCGTACTTGTCCGCCCAGCCCGCGTACCAGACCCACCGGTCGATCGCGGCGTCAACATGGGCGCCCGCCTTTCTCGACGAAACACCCTCGGAGTCGGATACCTCCGAGATGAATTGCTCGCGGCGGCCTTCCATGACCTCGGCGATCCGGTAGAGAACCTGACCGCGGTTGTAGGCGGTAGCGGACGACCACTTGGCGACCGCGGAGCGTGCCGCCAACACCGCGTCCCGGGCATCCTTCCTGCTGGCCAGGGCCATGTTGGCGAGGAATTGTTCTTTGGAATCGGTGACCTCGTAGGTGCGCCCGGACTCGCTACGCGGGAAAGCCCCTCCGATGAAGAGTTTGTGGGTCTTACGAACATCGACTCTGCTCATGATGGATCCTCCACGTTGAGGTACGCACCCAAACCTTGCACTCCACCCTCTCGACCGAAGCCCGATTCCTTAAAGCCTCCAAAGGGGCTCGTGGGATCGAATCTGTTGAAGGTGTTGGCCCAGACGATCCCGGCGCGCATCTGGTTCGCCATCCACAAAATGCGGCTGCCCTTCTCGGTCCAGATTCCGGCAGAAAGCCCGAAGGGGGTGTTGTTGGCTTTCGCAACGGCCTCCTCGGGGGTGCGGAACGTGAGAACCGACAGGACGGGTCCGAAGATCTCCTCGCGGGCGATCCGGTGAGCCTGGGTGACGTTCGTGAAGACCGTTGGTGGGAACCAGAAGCCTTTGTCGGGGATCGGACAGGTAGGGCTCCAGCGTTCGGCTCCTTCGGCCTCACCGGAGGCGGTGAGCTCTTCGATCTTGCTCAACTGCATGGACGAATTGATGGCCCCGATATCGGTGTTCTTGTCCAGCGGGTCTCCGAGGCGAAGGGTCGTCAGGCGGCGCTTCAAGGAAGCCAACGCCTCGTCGGCGACGGACTCCTGCAGCAGAAGCCGACTTCCGGCGCAGCAGACATGTCCCTGGTTGAAGTAGATGCCGTTCACGATGCCCTCGATGGCCTGATCAATGGGAGCGTCATCGAAGACGATGTTGGCTGCCTTGCCGCCCAGCTCGAGGGTGAGCTTCTTCTTGGTGCCAGCGACCGCTCGCTGAATGGCTTTTCCAACCTCGGTCGAGCCGGTAAAAGCAACCTTGTCCACATCCGGGTGCTCGACAAGCATGCGCCCCGTCTCGCCGGCACCGGTGATGATGTTGACGACGCCTGGTGGGAGTCCGGCTTGTTTACAGATGTCGGCGAACGCGAGAGCGGTGAGTGGTGTCGTTTCCGCGGGTTTGAGCACTACCGTGTTGCCGCAGGCCAAGGCGGGGGCGACCTTCCAGGCAAGCATCAGCAATGGGAAGTTCCACGGAATCACCTGCGCGGCGACGCCGAGAGACTTCGGGTCGGGCCCGTAGCCGGCGAACTCGAGTTTGTCGGCCCAGCCGGCGTGGTAGAAGAAGTGCGCGGCCACGAGCGGTAGGTCAACATCCCGGGACTCTCGAATCGGTTTTCCGTTGTCCAAGGTCTCCAGGACCGCGAGCTCACGAGAGCGTTCCTGGATGAGGCGGGCGATTCGGAAGATGTACTTGGCGCGGTCCTTGCCGGACATCTTGGACCAGGTCTTGTCGTAGGCCCGGCGGGCGGCCGCAACCGCGGCGTCCACGTCGGCCTGGCCGGCTTCGGCGACCTCGCTGAGCACCTCCTCGGTAGCCGGATTGATGGTCTTGAAGAACCCGCCGCTGGTGGGTTCGCTGAAGGATCCGCCGATGAAGAGTCCGTAGTTGGACTCGATGTCCACGATGGAACGCGATTCCGGTGCGGGGGCGTAGTCGAATGGCATGGGTTGTCCTCGTGGTCTGTCTAGTCGATCGTCACGTAATCGGGGCCGGAGTAGTGACCGTCGCGCATGCGCTGACGTTGCATGAGTAGGTCGTTGAGCAGGCTCGAAGCTCCGAAGCGGAACATGTCGGGGTTGAGCCAGTCCTCGCCCACGGTCTCGTTCACCATCACCAGGTAGCGGATGGCGTCCTTGCTCGTCTTGATGCCTCCGGCTGCCTTGACCCCGATGCGGGTACCGGTCTGGTCAGCGAAGTCGCGAACGGCTTCGAGCATCAGCAAGGTCACCGGCAACGTGGCCGCCGGGGACACCTTCCCCGTGCTGGTCTTGATGAAATCAGCGCCGGCCTGCATGGCGAGCCAACTGGCCCGACGAACGTTGTCGTACGTCTTCAGCTCTCCGGTTTCGAGAATCACCTTCAGGTGGGCATCCCCGCACGCCTCTTTCACCGCGACGATCTCTTCGAAGACTTTCGCGTAGTTGCCGGCAAGGAAGGCGCCGCGGTCAATCACCATGTCGATCTCATCAGCGCCGTCTGCCACGGCTTGCTTGGTGTCCATGAGTTTCACGTCCATGCTGGCCCGCCCGCTGGGAAAGGCGGTGGCGACCGCCGCCACGTGAACTCGATCTCCGACACAGGCCCGCGTGGTCGCCACCAGATCCCCATACACGCAGACCGCCGCTACCGCGGGGCAGGTCGAATCGGTCGGATCAGGGTGGAGCGCCTTTGCGCACAGGGCGCGGACTTTGCCGTCGGTATCCATGCCTTCAAGCGTGGTCAGGTCCACCATCGAGATGGCGGTGTCGATGGCCCAGATCTTCGAGTCCTTCTTGATGGAGCGAGTGGCAAGCGTGGCTGCGCGCCCTTCAAGCCCGACTTGATCAACGCCCGGCAGCCCGTGAAGCAGGCCGGTGAGTGTGCCGTTGTCCACTGTCTGGTCGCCTTCTCTCGCCTTCGGATCTCAGCTGATCGGCCATGAGGGTATCGCCACGGGCTTCGTGCAGTCGCGCCGGAGCCTCGCTGGTGATCTGCATCCAACGAGTGGCACCTACGAGCTGAAGCTCTGTAAACGCGAAGATACGAGGCTCGAACGCTAGCCGGAGAACCAGTGTCCGACGTTGTCGGCGAGATCGTCGAGTTGACGCTCGGCGGTCTCGCGGGCGTCCTCAATACTTGATCCCACTTCTACGACCACTTGCAGGTAGGCCTTGATCTTGGGCTCGGTTCCGCTCGGCCGCACGATGATGCGGCCCTGCCCGGCGAGAGTGAGGACGAGACCGTCGGTCGGGGGAAGATCCGTTCCCTGTTGAAGGTCGACGATCGTCTCTACTGCCCGCTTTCCCACGGTGGTGGGGGGTTGACTGCGTAGCGACTCCATGATGGTGCGGATGGTCGAGAGATCAGCGACGCGCAACGACACCTGGCGGGTGGCGTACAGGCCGTGTGCACGGGCTAGATCGTCTAGGAGGTCCAGAATCGACCGGGATTCGGCTTTCAGTTCAGCGATGAGGTCCATCACAGCGAGCGCAGCGGTGATTCCGTCCTTGTCGCGCACGGTTTCGGGATCGACGCAATAGCCCAGCGCCTCCTCGTAGCCGAACCGCAAGGTCGGGATACGGCCGATCCATTTGAACCCCGTCAACGTTTGCTGATAGTTCAAGGTCGACGAATCTGCAATGGCCTTGAGCATTCCGCCGGAGACGAGCGACTGCGCCAACGTGCTACGGCTGGAATCACGCCTACTGGCCCACCACCCCAAGGCGTAGCCGACTTCGTCACCAGACAACATGCGGTAGTCGCCGCCGGGAGTTGGGACCCCGATCGCGCACCGATCCGCATCGGGGTCGTTCGCGACAATCACATCCGGTCGCATCCGCTCGGCCGTTGCGAGCGCGAGGTCCATCGCGCCTGGCTCCTCAGGGTTCGGGAAAGCGACCGTGGAGAAGTCGGGGTCCGGGTCGAACTGAGCGTCGACCCGCACGCAGGGAGCGAAGCCAGCATCGGTCAACAGTTGCTCGAGGAGCCGACCACCAACACCATGCATCGGAGTAATGACGCTGACCACCTCGGCGCGCCTATCTACTTCGTCGGGGCCGAGGACCTCGAGTGCGCGCTCTGCGTAGCTGTGCACGATGGACTCGTCGAGTGTCTGCCAGCCGTCATTCCTCGGAAGTTCATCCACACGCATCGAGGAGGCCACCGAATCGATCATCGCGGCGATCTCCTCATCCACCGGCGGAACGATCTGGCATCCGTCCTCCAGGTAGACCTTGTACCCGTTGTCTTGCGGCGGATTGTGGCTCGCGGTGACCATCACTCCCGCGGATGCCCCGAGGTGCCGAATGGCGAATGCGAGGACCGGGGTGGGCAGCGGGCGGGGGAGCACGAAGGCTTGCACTCCGGCACCCTGCATGATCAACGCGGTGTCGTGGGCGAAGACATCGGAGTTGTGCCGGGCGTCGTATCCGATGACGACAGAGCACCCCGGCGCGAAGTGCTCGGTCAGGTAGCGAGCCAGGCCCGCGGCGGATTGAAGGACAACGACCCGATTCATGCGGTTGGGGCCGGGACCGAGCGGCCCCCGAAGGCCGGCCGTTCCGAAGTGCAGGCGCCCGGCGAAGCAGTCAGCCAGCTCGGCATCGTTGGTCTCGATCAGTCGTTCGAGATCGCTGCGGGTCGCGGGGTCGGGGTCCTGGTCGAGCCACGCTCGAGCCATGTCGTGGAGGTCCATGGATCGGTCCCGTCCTAGAGGGCGCGGATGACCTTGCAGAGAAGATCGCCCATACGCGTGGCTGCGGCCTGGCCAGCCGCGAGGACTTCCTCGTGGTTGAGGGGTTCTCCCGTCATTCCCGCGGCGGCATTCGTCACCAGGGACAGGCCGAGAATCTCCATGCCCAGACTGCGCGCGACGATCGCCTCCAGCGCGGTGCTCATTCCCACGAGGGTTCCGCCCATCGCGGCGACCATCCCGATTTCCGCGGGCGTCTCGTACATCGGGCCACGGAATTGGCAGTAGACCCCCTCGGGAAGGCTCGGATCGATCGTTCGGCACATCGATCGCAACCGCGCGCTGTAGAGGTCGGTGAGGTCCACGAAGTGTGCCCCGTGCAGTGGGCTCGCACCCGTCAGGTTGATGTGATCGCGGATCAGGACCGGTGTCCCGGGCGACCATGCTGGATCGAGGCCACCGCAACCGTTCGTCAAGACCACCGTGTGACATCCCGAGAAGTGCGCGGTGCGAACAGCGTGCGCGACGGCGTCCACGCCGCGTTCCTCGTAGAGGTGGGTGCGCCCGAGGAAGGCCAGGACACGGGTGCCATCTGCGTCGATACTGCGGAATCGACCGGCGTGGCCCTCAACCGCGGGGGGCGCGAAGCCGGGCAGGTCCGTGACTGGGAACTCGCTGGTGGTCTCGCCGAGTAGTTCCGCCGCTGGCACCCATCCCGAACCGAGAATCACCGCGACGTCGTGGCGATCGACCGTGGTCAGTGTCTCCAGGCGCGCTGCGGCCTGCTGGGCGGACTCGTTCGCCGCGCGCGTTGTCTCGTCTCTCACCCGAGAAACCTACTGCGTTGCGTGCATTCGGCGGGCCGCTTCTGCGACAGATCCCGACAGGCTCGGATACACCGTGAAGGCCTGCGCGAGCTGATCGACGGTCAGGCGGTTGTCGACAGCGAGCGTGATGGAATGAATGAGTTCGCTGGCGTTCGGGGCGACCACAACACCACCCGCGATGATTTGTGAACCTTTGCGAGCGAAGAGTTTGACGAAACCATCGCGATGACCGTGCATCTTTGCTCGCGCGTTCGTGCGAAGGGGCAACAGGACGCTGGTGCCGCGAAAGCTCTCGTCATCTAGATCTGCTTGTTGTAGGCCGACCGTGGCGATTTCCGGTTCGGTGAAGATCGTGCTGGAGATCGCGGTGGACTCCAACGGAGCGACCGCGTCACCCAATGCGTGATACATCGCGATTCGTCCCTGCATGCCGGCGACGGACGCCAGCATGTTCACCCCCGTGCAGTCTCCCGCGGCATAGACGTGCCGTGCGCTTGTTCGTGACACGCGATCGACGGTGATGAAGCCCCGAGAGTCGGTCGAAACGCCAGCCGATTCCAAGCTCAAATCGTCAGTGTTGGGTAGCGAACCAACCGCCATCAGCACGTGACTGCCCTGAAGGGTGCTCGAGTCATCCAAGGTCACGATTACGGAGTCGTCCACGCGGTGGGCAGCAATGGCGCGAGAACGCGAGCGGACGTTGAGTCCACGACGCGTGAAGACATCCTCGAGCACCGCAGCGGCGTCGACGTCTTCGCCTGGGAGAACGCGATCACGCGATGAGACGAGCGTGACGGTGCTTCCGAGAGCATGAAAGGCGCTGGCGAACTCCGCCCCCGTCACTCCTGAGCCCACCACGATCAGGTGCTCGGGAAGTTCGTCGAGTTGATAGATCTGCTCCCACGACAGGATGCGCTCCCCGTCGGGGACAGCATCGGCAAGGACGCGAGGGCGTGCTCCGGTGGCGAGGAGAATAGTGTCCGCGGTGATTTCCCATGATGAATCGTCGTTCGTCACCTCGATGGTGGTCGCGGACGTCAACGTGCCCCAACCATGGACGATCTTGACCCCGGCCTGTTCGAGGTGTTGACGAATGCCGGCACTTTGCGCGTGGGCGAGCTCGAGGATTCGCTCGTTGACAGTGGCGAGGTCGACGCTGAACGCCGACCGGTCGGCTGGCCTACCGTCGATGCGAACCCCGAGGTAGCCCGATGCAGCCGCTTGATCGATTGCCTCCGACGTTGCGATCAGTGTCTTGCTGGGGACACAATCGGTCAGGACGGCCGAGCCACCGATCCGGCCGGCGCTGACGAGCGTGACGTCTGCGCCGATTTGACGAGCGACCAGTGCCCCTTCGTATCCGCCCGGGCCATCGCCGATGATGACCACGCGGGACGACTGGGACACGCGCCTATTCTCTCGCGGACCTTCTCATCGGCCGCCGGGGTGCCTACCCTGAGCCCATGGCCCTCTATGCCGCCTATGGGGTGAACCTCGACCCTTCTCGGATGGCCGAGCGTGCGCCAGCGTCGCCGATGGAGGGCACCGGTTGGTTGCGGGGGTGGAGGTTGACGTTCGCTGGTGAGGAACTCGGGTTCGGAGGCGCCCTCCCGACGGTTGTCGAGGACGCCGAATCGGCCGTCTTCGTCGCCGTCTACAACGTCACCGAACTCGATGAACAGCGTTTGGATATGTGGGAAGACGTCGAGATCGGCTTTTGGCGAAAGGTGCGGGTCCGGGTGGACACGCTGGACGGTCAAAGCCTCGCCTGGCTATACGCGCTTGACGCATACGAAGGTGGCCTGCCGTCGGCCGAACATGTCTTCGCGATCGCCGATGCTGCGGCTGCGGCTGGGGCTCCGGGGGATTACGTCGAGTGGTTGCGCTCGCGCTTAACGCAGTAGGCACGGAGCGCGGCCGTGCGATGTTCGTCCCTGAGAGGTGCTGCGGCTAGTCCTTCAACTCGCAGATGACCGACCCCGGCGTGACGGTCGCCCCGACGTCTGCGCTGAGGCTGGTGACCGTGCCCGACTTATGTGCCGTCAGAGGCTGCTCCATCTTCATTGCCTCGAGTACGACGATGAGGTCGCCTTCGTTCACGGCGTCACCCTCCGCCACTTCCACCTTGACGATCGTTCCCTGCATCGGCGCGGCCACAGCATCCCCGGTGGCCGCCGACCCCGACGCGGCGTTCCTTCGGCGAGGAGCCGCCTTCTTGGTGCCGTGTGTCGGAGCGGGACTGCGAAATCCTGCGGGAAGCGTGACTTCGATCCGCTTGCCATCCACTTCGACGACAACGGACTCACGGTCCCCGGGGGCCTGATCGGCGACGGTGGTCGCGTCGTAGGCCGGAATCTGATTGTCGAATTCGGTTTCGATCCAGCGCGTGTGCACACGGAAGGCAGTTCCGTCCGCGGGAGCGAAGTCGTCCTCTTCGACCACGACGCGGTGGAAGGTAAGAGCCGTCGCGATGCCCTCAACTTCGAACTCGGCAAGAGCGCGACGTGCCCGTTGCAGGGCCTGCGTGCGGTCCTTGCCCGTCACCACCAGCTTGGCCAGCAAAGAGTCGAAGTTCCCACCGATGACGTCTCCCGCGCGAAAGCCGGCATCGACTCGGACACCCGGACCGCTGGGCATCTTCCACGTGACCAAGGAGCCGGGGGCCGGGAGGAAGCCGCGACCGGGATCCTCTCCGTTGATCCGAAACTCGATCGAATGGCCGCGAACGACCGGGTCATGGGTGCCGATCACCTCGCCTCGAGCGATGCGGAACTGCTCTCGCACGAGATCGATGCCGGTGACCTCTTCGCTGACCGGGTGCTCCACTTGGAGTCGGGTGTTGACTTCGAGGAAGGAGATCACGCCGTCTTCGCCGACGAGGAACTCACACGTTCCGGCTCCGTAGTAGCCAGCCTCTTTCACGATCGCCTTGCTCGCCTCATACAAGGATGCTTGTTGCTGCGGAGTCAGGAAGGGCGCGGGCGCCTCTTCGACGAGTTTTTGATGTCGTCGTTGCAGCGAACAGTCGCGTGTGGACACCACGACGGCGTTGCCGTGCTGGTCGGCGAGCACCTGCGTTTCCACGTGACGTGGGCGATCGAGGTAGCGCTCCACGAAACACTCCCCGCGACCGAAAGCGGCCACCGCTTCGCGAACAGCCGAGTCATACGACTCGGGAATCTCCTCGACGGTGCGAGCTACCTTCAATCCTCGACCGCCACCGCCGAACGCGGCCTTGATAGCGACTGGAAGACCGAATTCCTGTGCGAAAGCAACAACGTCGTCCGCTCCGGCGACTGGATCGGAGGTGCCCGGGACCTGCGGCGCGCCAGCACGCTGAGCGATGTGTCGAGCGGACACCTTGTCACCGAGGTCGCGAATCGCCTGCGGTGGTGGTCCGATCCAGGTGAGGCCGGCGTCGATGACAGCCTGCGCAAAGTCTGCGTTCTCGGATAAAAAGCCATACCCGGGATGGATGCTGTCCGCCCCGGACCGCGTCGCGGCATCGATGATCTTGGCGATATCCAGGTACGTCTCCGCGGCTGTTTCGCCTCCAAGAGCGAATGCCTCGTCGGCCATCTGCGCGTGCATGGCGTCTCGATCGGGGTCGGCGTAGACGGCGACCGACGTCAAGCCTTCATCGCGACAGGCGCGAATGACCCGCACGGCGATTTCGCCCCGATTGGCGATCAAGACCTTCTGCATGAGGCTGGACTCTATCGGTGGGATTCGTCTAGCCGAGGTCCGTATTCCATAGCGCGGTCCACCTGACACCAAGGTCGGCAAGCAGTTTCCGGAGTGTGGGCAGCGAGATTCCCACCACGGTAGAGGGATCGCCATGTATCGACTCGATGAAGGGCGCCCCGAGCGCATCCAGGGTGAAGCCGCCCGCGACTTCCAGGGGTTCACCGGTCGCGAGATAGTCGTCCATCTCCTGCGATGTCATCGTTCCCATGGTGACCGTCGTGCTAGCTGTCGCTTCTGCGCGCTGGTTCGTTGCTGTGTCGATGACGCAGTGGCCGGTGTGCAGGATTCCGGTTTTGCCGAACATCTGCTGCCAGCGTTCGCGGGCAACCTCGCTGCTTCCGGGTTTGCCGTAAGGGCGTCCGTCGAGTTCGAAGACCGAGTCGCAGCCCACCACGATCGCCGGGCTGGTGAGTGCGTCTGCTATCGCCTCGGCCTTGGCGCGGGCAAGGACCTGCGCGAGCTCGGACGGCGGTGCATCGGGCATGGACCCTTCGATTGCTTCTTCGTCTACGTGGCTGACGATCACCTCGGGCTCCACGCCGGCGGCACGCAGCGTTGCGAGTCGGGCGGGTGAACGTGACGCGAGCACGAATCGAAGGGGGGTCTCGTGATCGCTCATTGTCCTGAGCCTAGGTGTCACCTTGCATTAGCGTGCGGGCATGGCGTCTGGCGAAACCCGTTGGTCCATCTGGCCTGTGGCGCGACTGGTCACCTCGGTCTTTGTGCTGATGGTGGCGAGCTACTACCTAGTTGTCGCCTTCGACAACATCACCAACCCCACGAACCCCAACGCCAGCAATTGGCCGTTCGTGCAAGGGGTGCTCAGTGGCGATGGAGTTCCCGCCGACAGTGGCTTCGAATGGCGCTTCATCGACGCCACGTGGTTCCAAGCTGCGTCGTACATCGGCATCATGGCGATGGAAGCGATCACCGGTGTTCTGCTACTTATCGCAGGAGTGCTGGGACTACGGGCTGCGCGATCGACGTCAGGGTGGGCCGCGGCGCAACGATGGACCTATGTCGGTGGGCTGGCAGGGCTTGCGGTCTTCTTCTTCGGTTTCATTGTGGTGGGTGGCAATTGGTTCATCATGTATCTGAACTCGAAATGGAATGGCCTTGAGCCGGCATTTCAGAACTCGGTCGCCACGTTACTGATGCTGGTGCTTGTGACCGGCGTTCTGATCGGTAGCCAGATGTCGTCGAGTCGATCGGACGATTCTGGCTGATAGCTGTGCTGGGCGTTGTGTAGTGCGCCGCTAGTGCGGGTGTGGGAGAGCTGAGGCGCGCCAGGCACCGGGGCCCGGATGGATGGAGCGGCGCATCATTCCCGCTCGATTTGACCAGTTGCTTGGTGGGTTCGACTGCTCGGGTTGCACTGCGGGCAGACTCGAGAGCACCGATACCACGACGGCGAGTTCTTGCTCAGTCGGGTTACCCGCGAGCACGTCGAACGCGGTCGCGTCGACGACAGGACCGTCGCCCGCGCTCACAGCGGAATGTTTCCGTGCTTCTTCGGCGGTCCGGATGCCCGCTTACCGCGCAGGGCACGCAGGGCTCGAACCAATTGCAGACGGGTTTCGTGCGGGAGGATCACGCGATCAACGTAGCCACGCTCAGCTGCGACATAGGGGTTAGCGAGGGTGTCGGTGTATTCGTCGATCAGTTCGGCGCGACGGGTTTCGGGATCGTCGGCGGCGGCAAGTTCCTTGCGGTAGAGAATATTCACCGCGCCTTGCGCGCCCATGACCGCGATCTCGGCCGTCGGCCACGCGAGGTTGATATCCGCGCCAAGGTGCTTCGAGCCCATGACGTCGTACGCACCCCCGTATGCCTTGCGCGTGATGACCGTGAGAAGCGGGACCGTCGCCTCCGCGTAGGCATAGATCAGCTTCGCTCCTCGTCGAATGATGCCGTTCCACTCCTGCTCTGTCCCGGGGAGGAAGCCGGGGACGTCGACGAAGGTCAGGACGGGCACGTTAAAGGCGTCACAGGTACGAACGAAGCGGGCCGCCTTCTCCGAAGCGTCGATATCCAGCGTGCCCGCGTATTGCATTGGCTGGTTGGCCACGATGCCGACTGCGTGACCCTCAATGCGACCGAAGCCGGTGATGAGGTTCGGCGCGAACAGCGGTTGGGTTTCCAGGAATTCATCGTCGTCCAGCACCGTTTCGAGGATCCGATGCATGTCGTACGGCTGGTTCGGTGAGTCGGGGATGATCGAATCCAGGGCGTGATCTGCGTCGGTGAATTCCATATGCGCCGGTGTTAGGAAGACCGGGGGATCGGACAGGTTGTTGCTGGGAAGGTAGGACAACAGGGAGCGCACGTAATCCAGGCCGTCGCTCTCGTCGGAGGCCATGTAGTGGGCGACACCCGATGTGCTGTTGTGGGTGCGGGCTCCGCCGAGATCCTCGAACGAAACATCCTCGCCGGTCACGGTCTTGATGACGTCGGGGCCGGTGATGAACATGTGTGATGTCTGATCAATCATCACCGTGAAGTCGGTGATCGCCGGCGAGTACACCGCCCCTCCCGCGCACGGTCCCATGATCACGGACACCTGGGGGATCACGCCGGACGCGTGAACATTGCGACGGAAGATCTCCCCGTACAAACCCAGCGAAACGACTCCCTCTTGAATCCGGGCGCCGCCGGAGTCGTTCAGACCGATGACCGGACACCCTGTCTTCATCGCGAGATCCATGATCTTGACGATCTTCTCGCCGAACACCTCGCCGAGGGATCCGCCGAAGACGGTGAAGTCCTGCGCGAAGACACACACGGGCCGGCCGTCGACCGTGCCGTAGCCGGTCAGCACGCCATCGCCGAAGGGGCGATTCTTCTCCTGTCCGAAGTTGTGCGAGCGGTGCCGGGTCAGTCCGTCGATCTGTTGGAAGGAACCCTCGTCGAGAAACGCCTCGATCCGCTGGAGAGCGGTCATCTTGCCCTTGGCGTGCTGCTTGTCGATCGCTGCTTGACGCTTGTTGGCGGCGTCGGTGCGGCGAGCCTTGAGAATCTCCGCCTTTCCAGCGGTGGTTCTGCGCTCGGCGCCGGTTGGTTCAGCGATCTCGCTTGACTCTGCGCTCATTCACCGTTCCTTCACCGTTTCGTCGTGCCCGACCATTGACCGACTATTGATCGACTACTGGTCGATGATGGTGCGTACTTTAGCCCCGTGGAGCCGCCCGTGGACCTTCCTGACCCCGCCGTTGTCGAGGAGATTCTGCGTGCCCGCGGGTGCCCGTGGCCTCGTCCGCACGTGGTCACGACCACCGGGTCGACGAATGCCGATGCTTTGGAGTCTCTGACTTTAGGAGCGGACACAGGGTTGTGTGTGGTCGCGGGGGAGCAAACGGCCGGTCGTGGCCGTCGAGGTCGCTCATGGGTGAGTGACCCAGGGGCCGGCCTGTGGAGCAGCACCGTCGTTCGCGATTATCCGCAGCCGGCTCGGCTGCCGCTGCTGGCGAGCTTGGCTGTTGTTGATGCGGCGAGACAAATCGGCGGTCCCGTCGTGCATGTGAAGTGGCCGAATGATGTTCTGGCCGACGACGGCCGCAAATTGGCCGGGATTCTCGTCGAAGCCGCCGCACGTGAGCCGGGCGTCGGATCTACTGCCGGATCCGCAGCCGTGGTCGGCATCGGCATCAACGTCGATCACGGGGAGGAGTCTCTCCCGGCTCCGGGCGCGACGTCGTGGCGTATCGCGCACTCGATAGTCCCGGATCGCAGCACGTTGTTGGCGGAATTGCTGGTTGCGCTGAATAACCGCTTGACCACCGAGTGGTCGCGGTCTCTCGCGGATTATCGGCGCTGGTGCCGCACCCTGGGCACGGGTGTTGAGATTGATCTCCCCGGTGGCAACCGCATCGAAGGTCGAGCGCTGGATGTCGACGATGAGGGGCACCTGCTCGTGGATGACGGCGAATCAGCGCGAACTATCGTCGCCGGGGACGTGGTTCATGCAACGATACGGACGTGACGTATCCCGACAAGCTTCTTGCCCCCGGCGAAACCGTGGCATTCGAGTTGAAGCCGCACTGGCGCGCCCTCATTGCTCCTGTGATCGTGCTGGTGATCGAAGTGTTCGTCGCCACCTGGTTGTTTTTCTCGGTCGACAATTGGAGCATCGGCTCGTTGTCATTTAGTTGGCTGCGCTGGGTGATCGGGATCGCCGTCGTCGTGATCACTATCTGGCGGGTGTTGCTGCCTTTCGGTCGGTGGATGACGACGCAATACGTTTTCACCTCTCGCCGCATCATCGTTCGTCGCGGGCTCATCACTAAGCAGGGCCGCGATGTGCCGCTGAGCAAGGTCAACAATGTGTCCTTTCACATCAGTGTGCTCGGGCGCATACTCAACTACGGCGCATTGGAAATCGAGTCAGCAAGTGATGACGGTGACCTCGCCATCGATGACGTTCCAAACGTTCAGGACATCCAACGCAGGGTCTACGAACTCCACGAACTCGACGATTCGCGTCGGCGTGATGGCGCAGCAGGCGATGATCCGCTCCCACCGATGACGTGACCGACGCGCCGGTCGCAGACGGCTAGATTGGGGCGCGTGACGTCCAACGATCGACCGCGCGTAGGCATGGTCGGCGGAGGTCAATTGGCGCGCATGAGCGCGGCGCCCGCGGCGGCCCTGGGAATCGACTTGCGGGTCTTGGCAACATCGCGACAGGAATCGGCCGCCCAGGTGGTGTCCGACGTCTGCCTAGGGGCGCACGATGACGAGCGCGCTGTCCTGGCGTTTGCCGACGGATGCGATGTGGTCACGTTCGATCACGAGCACGTTCCCGGGCCGATTCTGGAGAAGTTGGAAGCTCGAGGAGTCGCCGTGCGGCCGGGGCCCCGTGCGTTGATTAATGCCCAAGACAAAGCCATCATGCGCCGAACCCTCGAAGGGGTCGGGGCACCGGTGCCTGCCTGGCGCATCGTCGATTCCTCTGCGCAGGCGCGGGATTTCGCCGAAACAATGGGCTACCCCTTCATCCTGAAAACCTCTCGTGGGGGATACGACGGCAAAGGCGTGTGGCGGGTCGAAAGCGCAAGTTATCTTGACGCAGTCATGTCTCAGCCCCTCCCGCCGGGAGCTGTGTGGCTCGCGGAGGCGGCGGTTCCCTTCTCGCAGGAACTATCGGCGCAAGTAGCGCGCTCCCCGAGTGGTCAGACTGCCGCTTATCCCGTTGTGCGCACCGTCCAGACCGGCGGAATCTGCAGCGAGGTCGTCGCACCGGCTCCTGGCTTGGATCCGGACAGGGCGGTGGACGCGCAGCGGATCGCGCTTGAGATCGCAGGGGCGTTGGACGTCACCGGCATGCTGGCCGTGGAGATGTTTGACACGGGTGATGAGATCTTCGTCAACGAGTTGGCCATGCGACCGCACAATTCCGGCCATTGGACCATCGAGGGCGCCGTCACCAGTCAATTCGAGAACCATCTCCGTGCAGTGCTGGACTTGCCGTTGGGTTCACCGAATGTGCGCGAACCAGTCGCGGTGATGGTCAATATCCTCGGCGGCGACGTGGGTGACCTGTACTCGGCGTACCGGCACGTGTTCGCCCGTGATCCCGGAGTGAAAGTTCATCTGTACGGCAAGGACGTTCGCCCTGGCCGTAAAGTCGGGCACGTGACCGCTGTCGGAAGTGATCCGCAGAGCCTGTTGGTTCGCGCTCGTCATGCCGCTGACTACTTCAGTGGGGCTATCGATGAGTAGGGCGGACGACGCCCGTGTGGGCATCTGCATGGGTAGTGACTCGGACTGGGCGACGATGGAGGCTGCCTCGGCGGCCCTCGATGAGTTCGATGTCGCGCATCGGGTCGACGTCGTTTCCGCCCATCGCATGCCGGAGGAGATGATCGAGTACGGAAAGTCGGCTCGATCTCGTGGACTGCGCGTCATCATCGCCGGCGCCGGTGGAGCCGCCCATCTGCCGGGGATGCTTGCGTCGGTATCCCCCGTGCCGGTTATCGGAGTGCCGGTCAATGCGACCCCACTGGACGGGATGGACTCGCTGTTGTCGATCGTTCAGATGCCGTCGGGGGTTCCTGTCGCCACTGTTGCCGTGGGTGGCGCGCGAAACGCCGGGCTCTTGGCGGTGCGGATGCTCGGGATCGCTGATGAGTCCCTGGTGGACCGTATGGAGGAATTTCAAGGGGAACTGAATGCAGCCGCACGCGAAAAGGGCGAGAAGATCCGACGCGATCGCTAGCTGACCAGACGCGGATAGTCGATCGCTGGGCAGCGATCCATCACCATGAGCATGCCGGCGTCCATCACGCGTTGCGCTGCGTGAGCGTCAATGACATTCAACTGGAACCACACTGCTGCGGCACCGACATCGATGGCGTCATCGGCAAACTCACCAGCCCGATCGGATCGAATGAAGACATCGACGACGTCGGGAGGACCATGGACACGACTCGCGTCGGCGATCGACGCGAAGCCCTCGTTCCCGTGCACTGTCTCGGCCCGCGGATGAATCGGGACCACGGTCTTGCCGAGATCAAGCAGAAAGCGAGCCACGCCGTAGGCCGGTCGCCCGGGGTTGTCGCCCAGGCCCACGACGAACCACAGGCGACTGTCGGTGAGCAGATCTCGAATCTGATCGTCGGTCGCCAGGCTCCCGGTCATGCAGTGGGACGGCCGAGTGCGCGGTAGGTCCATCCGGCACTGCGCCACAGGTGCGGATCTAGGACGTTGCGTCCGTCGATGATCACCGCATTGCGGACCTTCTCGATCAAGGATGCCGGATCGAGATCTCGG
>Ga0255757_10001721_pt1 | contig 21053 bp, 19 predicted proteins | sample 071ome_27_FD_179957 | JGI IMG/M metagenome (GOLD analysis project Ga0255757, IMG submission 179957) | Coastal salt marsh microbial communities from the Groves Creek Marsh, Skidaway Island, Georgia - 071409AT metaG (version 2) | ecosystem: Environmental > Aquatic > Marine > Intertidal zone >...
CCATTGACATCTAGATCTTTAGGCGTGTGTTCTATGGTATGAGCATCAATTCTCGTTTTCTCGAGATAACTAAATTCACATCCAATCAAATTTGCAACCTCTGTAGCTCTATTGATAGCCCCCTTATCTGGACTTAATATGAAATCAGGATTGACTTTGTTAGCAAGCCTTTCAGAAACTTCTGGCATTGCACTAACAAATTTTACCGGGAAATCCATGTCTTCAAGTACAGCAGGTGCGTGTAAATCAAGGATTACCATACCATCACAACTTCGAGAAAATAATTCTGCAATAACTTTAGCAGAAATCACTTCTCCTTTCGAGAATCTTTTATCTTGTCTTGAGTATCCATAGTAAGGTATTGCTAGATATACTCCAGAACCAACATCTGACAGGCTTTGCGGCTCAACTCCTTTGAGATTTTTCAGATCACCTTTTCTTACATCTCCAATAGCCTCTAGCAGAAGAATTGTTTGAAGAATACCTGAATCTGGATACGTGTTAGAGACCAAAATTACTGGTTCGGCACGAATTGAATCAATTGCATCTTCTGGAATACGTACGTATCCTTCACTATCAGGGAATCTTCTTGTTACCAGTTCGATGTACTGCATGCCCAAAAGTGGAGCCAGGGCTTCTGCTACATCACGGCCCGAAGAACCACTCACGACCACCATGTGTGAGCCGCTCGACGGGCAGGTACTTCATGACTCTGCCGCCAGATGAAACAATTATTATTCGAAAGAAACTCATGATTAGACAGGGGACATCTTCAAAATAGGACTTGATTTCGCCGACTCTGCTTTAGGGCGTGTAGCTTAGTTTGGCTGGAGCACCCCGCTGATAACGGGGAGGCCACAGGTTCAAATCCTGTCATGCCCACCAATTTTTCTTTTAGTGTAAACTATTTCATTCGTCTTCATAGTCAGGATGATTTAGTTTTAGATACGTTGGAAGTGTTACAAGACGCTTTGTTGAACATCTTAGTATTACTTCGTCCAATCTAGCTGTAGTTCTACCTAATTGAGCTACAGGGACAATGATTGTTTCTGGCAGATCATATCTATCTCTAACAGTGTAGTGTGTTTTTACTACAACTCCCTTGAAAGTTCTCTTCGTCTTTTTCATTTCGATTACATTACCAATATCTAAGCCATCATTATCTAGAACGGCTCTATCTAGTAATTCATCAGGTGCATACAGTTTTTCATTAATTCTTACAGTATTTCTCCACCTTCGTTGTAATTCTCTGATGGATTTAGTCAATTTAACGCTGCCATCAGGTCTAACGCTGTGTACTAATTCTTTTGAGAGTGGTGCGTATTCTGCAGGTTTTCTCATATATTCTCCTGCAATATCATCAGTTACTTGAATTCTAACTGATTGTACACATTCATCTCGTGGGTGGAATCTTTCCCCAGTGATTGTTCCAACCAAAGTTTCTCCCACATATACGTCTCTTTGTAGTAGCTCTTGTATTCTTATTTCTTCGCTCATTTTTCTTCCTCAATTCATTGGAGTGATGCATCCCGTCGCTCTTCTCCTAGGCTCGAGTCGTAGAATTAGCACTTATACTATCCGCTAGTAAAGACTGATAATCCAATTGATTTTTTTTATTATAATTAAAAAATCTAATTGAAAAACTAAAGTCAGTTTAATTTTATGTATGATTATCAGAAATTGAGTTTTTCCAGGATTGTAGCAAAAATAAATGTCGTATTTTGCTAATATGTCAGCTCTAATACAGCATATATTCATGAATATCCTAGCGTTCGGAGTGTTCATGTCAGATGTGATTGCTCAACTGGCGGAAATCCGCAATAACACAGGGAACAAAAAAACAGTAGGTCTGAAAGATGACATTATCATTCGTTTTTCATCAAAAGATCAGAATTTGATACGTGCCATTTCCGAAGCATCTGAAGTCCACAAACAGCATCTTGAAGAATTTGGTTCTGAATATATGATGATGGACGAATCTGACCTTATTACTCATTTACAATCTGATTATGTTAATTTCTATGCTCCTGCCACAGTTAATCCATACGTTGCTATTGCTGCACGTGGTCCATGGATAGTGACATCTCACGGTGCTGTTCTACATGATAATGGAGGATACGGAATGCTCGGTGGAGGGCACGGTCCAGAAAATGTGATTGGAGCAATGTCTAAGAATTGGGTTATGGCAAACGTCATGACTGCTTCATTCAGTCAGAAAAGATTGGCAGAAGCTCTGCGAAAAGAAGTGGGTTACTCACGCGCAGAATGCCCATTTTCTAAATTTGTTTGTATGAATAGTGGTTCGGAGTCAGTTACAATTGGAATGAGAATTGCAGATGTTAATGCAAATATGATGACTGGACCGGGTGGAAGGCATGAAGGCAAACCAATCAAGAAAATAGCTCTGAAACAAGCATTCCATGGAAGAACCCAACGTCCGGCCACAATTTCAGATTCATGTAAGAAGAAATATATTAGTAATTTAGCAACTTTTAGAGATCGTGAGAGTATAATAATCGTTGAACCAAACAACATTGAAGATCTTCAATCAGCATTTGATAGAGCAGAATCAGAAGGTTTCTTCATCGAGTTACTAGCTATGGAGCCAGTGCAGGGAGAAGGATCTCCTGGCCAGGACATTAGTCGTGAGTTCTACGATGAAGCACGTAGGCTAACAAATGAACACGGTAGTTTGCTGTTAGTTGATTCTATCCAAGCAGGTTTCCGTGGAAAAGGATGCCTTTCAATAGTTGATTATCCAGGATTCCAGACTGCCGAAGTTCCTGATTTAGAGGCCTGGTCAAAGGCACTCAATGCTGGTCAGTACCCTCTATCTGTACTAGGTTTGTCTGAAAAAGCAGCAGAATTGTATGTTGTTGGTATTTATGGAAACACTATGACTACAAATCCTAGAGCATTGGAAACCGCTGTTGAGGTATTGAGTAGAATAACACCTGAATTACGTACTAACATCCTTGAAAGAGGAGAAGAATTTGTCGAGAAGCTTGGAAAATTAAGAGATGAGTTCCCTAATGATATTTCTCTAGTACAAGGCTCTGGATTACTACTATGTGCGGAATTAGATCCAGATAGATTGCCAGTAGTTGGATTTGATTGTGTAGAAGAATGGTGTCGTATCCATGGTCTAGGTGTAATCCATGGAGGCCAGAATGCGCTTCGTTTCACTCCTCATTTCGGTATTACTTCCGATGAAATTGATCTTGTAATCGAGGTAGTCAGAGACTGTTTGATTGCTTTTGCAGAAACTGAAGCAATTGCGGCAGTATGATACTGTAATCCCTTTTGGATAGTTACGGGTGTAATCATGTCAAAGAAGGTGAACCTTCTTGGAGAAGTAGATAATTTCTTCTTAGCACTCAAAGATAGATTAGATAGAGCTGGTGCATTATTTACTTCCAGTTCCGAAGAAGCAGATATTACGGTCGGTCTTGGTAAATATGCTGCTGATGAATCTGTAGATGTAGCAATAATTGCTGAAAATGATGATTTTCGTAGTGGTAACTTTTCAGAAATTAAAGGTGCAGGATTAGTAATTAGAATTCATGACTTGATGATACCTGAAGGAGGGCAGGGATGGGGTCCTGAGGATGTAGAAGAATGGGTCCAATGGATTAAAGATGGAACTCATGAAATTACTCCTGAAGTTAAACCCAAACATTGGGTTCACATTAGAGATACAACTGATGCAATTTCTTTGCTAGTGATGGCAGATACAGATGCTTTTGCTCAGGGAGTAATTGATCTATGTGGTAGAAGGGCTTGGGGTCCGGAACCTGTTATATCTGAAATCAAATTACTGTGGAATCGTTTTACAAATGCTATTACACATTCACATACAATCGAATCTTTGTCTGAAATACCAAGTCCTGCAGCAAATCAGTTTGAGGGCGAAAGAAAAAGACCAGATCTTGAACCATTACATGAAGCAATGAAAAATGCTGGTAGGGAAGAAGGATGGAGGCCCTTGACTCCAATGAGAGTGGCTCTGATGGAGTTCTTAGCTCACACTAAAAAACTCCATTCAGAGCCAGATCATAATAACTAGAAGTCTTGACAGACTTACTTGTTGTTCTTGTCTGCTTGGACTTTAGCACGTACTTCTTGTGCTGAAGCTTTTGCAGCTTGCATTGCTTTACGAACACGTGTTCCAGCAGCGGCGTTACCCTTGTCGTGCTTTGCAGCATCGGACATGGCTTCTGTTAGTGCATCTATCATTCCTTGTACCATCGATTCAACGGACATAACAAAGCCGGCATCTATGTCCGTTCTTAGCCATTGTGTCGGCAAGAACTAGCAAAAACCAATAATTTAGGTTTATGAAAATAGCGAAATTAAGCTAAAAATTAACTTTTTCTATTAATTTTTGAATAAATCTGCCCCTAATAGCGGCAATAGCACACTTGCATCACCTTCTACGACCACTTGAGGCGCTTCAGGCCTTATTTTTCCCCATGAAATAGCTTCTTTTAATCTAGCACCGGATAATGAACCATCATGTTCTGGAGCAGTTGTAATCCCAACAGCAGAATCTAACCCATCTCTGTATTGATTCCACCAAATTACATGATGTTTTGATATGCCTCCACCGACCATTAGAGCATGAGATTCTTCAGCTGTCCATGTGAGGTCTGATAGAATCTGCTCATCAGCTAGGAAATCTACCATGAAATTGGGACTTTTTTGTCTATGCATGAATAATTGGGCTCCTATGGAACCATCAGATAAGCCAGGAATTATCATAGGAATTCTATGCTTAGCTACCCAATATAATAGCGATGTATCATCTTCTATTCGATCTCCCATAGCCCAGCAAAGTTCAACAGAACCAAAACCCAACCATGGATTTTCAGGATTCAGCTCTATTCTTTCTTTTTCTATATCATCTAACCAAGGGAGAACCCTTTTCTCTAGAATATCTCCATAGCATTCGTTTGGTACTATAACATTACCAAGCCTATTCAGTCCTTCTTCTCCAAGCGCTATGTCGTCGAGACTGAAGTCACCATGGAAATAATCCTGATAGGTTCTAGCAATATCATGGTCTAGTGTACCGCAAGTAGTGATAATAACATTGAATGCCTTTCTTTTTATGGCTTCAAGGAAGAATCCCCTCGTACCTGTTGCACACAAACAAGCTGGAAAAGATAGCCAATTCAGAATTCCTTCATCGGTTTTCTTAGTGCTAATTCTCAGAATATCTCTTGCATGAGCTAACTTAGTAGCTGTGAATCCACCTGCTTTAGACATTTGATCTATCAGACTGCTGACATCATCGATTTTCTGAAAGTCATAATCTTCCACCGGGGCAGTGAAATCATCACGAGAGTAGGTCGACACAATACCCTCGCCATACTATCTCGTATTCAATTAGTCGGATTCTCTAACTGATAGATTCGATCTCTAATTTGAGCAGCTCTCTCAAAGTCCAATCTTGCAGCAGCAGCTTTCATTTCTTTTTCCATTTTGGAGATTAATTTTAGTTTTTCATCACTATTTTCGATGGACTCATCACCGATTAGGCTACTGAAATTGTCTTCATCATCAAACCAATCTGGCTGACTAATATTATCTAGAACAGAACCTGTTGAGTTCCAACCTGAAGCCCCAAGTGAGAATTTCTTGGCTAATCCTTCCACACCTTTCTTACCCGGCTTCTTAGCAACTAATCTTCTTCCTCCTCCGGCACCTTTTCCGGCAACTCCTGCCATAAGATCATCAGATTCGGAATTCATAATTGGCATTGCTTTCATTATCGTTTTCGGAGTGATTCCATTTTCTTCATTATGCAGTTTCTGCCTTTTTCTTCTTTCAATAGTCTGTTTTATTGAAGCTTTCATCGCATCTGAAACAGAATCTGCATAGAGAATAACCCTTCCATTTTGATTTCTTGAGGCTCTTCCGATGGTTTGTAGTAATGAACGTTCATTTCTAAGAAAACCTTCTTTATCCGCATCGAAAATTGCTACTAGACTTACTTCAGGAATATCTAGTCCTTCTCTAAGGAGATTAATTCCTACAATGATATCTATGTGTCCTAGTCTTAATGCCTTGATAATTTCAGTCCTTTCTAAGGTATCAATTTCACTATGTAGATAATGAGCCTTGAATCCATTACGATTTAGATATTCAGCGACCTCTTCTGCAAATTTTATCGTCATTACAGTTACTAGCACTCGTTCATTTGCTTCAACACGTAGGCGTATCTCATCTTCTAAATCTTGGACCTGCCCTTCAGTTGGTCTGACATCTATTTCTGGATCTAGAAGACCTGTAGGTCTAATTTCCATTTTGACAACGCCATCTATATTTTTCATTGTTTCATCTAGGAATGCACGTTCTTTCCTTTTGTCAATATCAGCTTTTCTAGCACCCCCGCCACTTGGCACATGGAGTAGGCCTTTGGGTACATTCTGGTTTGTTACTTCTGCTAGGTGTCTGAGTTCTCTTTCTCCAGGAGTCGCACTCACGTAGAGCATTTGAGGTATCAACTCCTGAAACTCATCTATTCTCAATGGTCTATTGTCATAGGCAGAAGGTAGACGGAAGCCATGGTCGATTAGATTCTTCTTTCTTGAATAATCTCCACCATACATCCCTCCAACCTGTGGTAGGGTCACATGACTTTCGTCCATTATTACTAGATATTTCTCAGGACTTCCATGGAATTGTTCTGCACATGTGGAGAAGAAATCAAGTAGACAATATGCTCTTTCATTTTTCTCTCTTCCATCAAAGTGTCTTGAATAATTTTCAACACCTTTGCATGACCCAACTTCAGTTAACATCTCTAAGTCAAACTTAGTTCTTTGCTCTATTCTATGAGCTTCTATTTCCATACCTTTTGAGTGATAATAATCTACTCTTTCATCTAATTCAGCCTCTATATCTTCAATAGCCTTTCCAAATTTTTCTTCACTGGTCATATAAAACTCTCTAGGATGAATCCAAGCTTCTTCGATTTCGTCAAGTGGTTCCCAAGATATTGATTCACAAACTTGTATTCTTTCAATTCCTTCCCAACCAAATTTAATTCTAATTGGGTCATCTCTACTCGGCATCCATACATCGAGTACTTCTCCTCGAAGTCTGACATCTCCTCTGACAATTTCTCCCGTAGTTCTTCTATATTGTAAAGATACTAACTCTCTAACAATTTCTTGAGGGTCTGCTTCCTGACCAACACTTAGACGCACATGTGATTGTTGGAAAACTTCTGGAGGATTAAGTCCGTAGATTACAGAAACAGTTCCTACAGCAATTACATCAGGCCTACTGACTAATGATGCAACAGTGGAGAATCTTTCTTGTTCGATTCTCTCATTCATCTGTAATTCTTTATCTATGTACATGTCTCTTCCTGGAAGATATGCTTCAGGTTGATAGTAGTCATAGTAACTAACGAAATATTCAACTGCATTTTCTGGAAAAAGCTCACTCATTTCTTGCCACAGTTGTCTTGCTAGTGTTTTATTGTGAGAAAGTATCAATGTTGGAATCTGTAATCTTTGGATGATATTGGCCATAGCGAATGTTTTACCAGAACCGGTAACTCCCATTAGGACACATCTTTCTTGACCATCATTAATTTGCTTAATCAATTCTTGAATTGCTTGTTCTTGGTCTCCGGAAGTACCGTAATCTGATTTCAGAACAAACATCTAATCACTCAATATTCACGCTACTGTTTCCTCGATCAAGGATGGATCCATGAAAATGACAGCAACTAATAAAATCCACCCTGTTAACATTGAAACTCTAAACAGAGTAGTCTGAAAATCATTCAATTTTTCCCTCATTAGAATGACTACAACATTGGCTGTAGCCATTATTCCTGCTGCCGCTAGAAACCAAATTTCATTCATTGGATCTGATATAGCAAAGCAGGCAAACCACAACAAAGTTAGCTGTACCGAAGTTCTCGTAGTAGTTTCTTCACTAAATCTAGCAGGAAATGAATTTATGCCATTGATTCTGTCGCTTTCAATGTCCATTCTAGCATAATTAATGTCAAATGCAGTAATCCAGAGCGCTACTCCTAAGGAAATGAGGAAGATTGTAGGATACCAGAGTAAGTTTGAGCCTCCATTTATTCCAGTTATCGCTTCCCATCCATGGAAGTCAGCAGCCACAGCAACCCATGCTCCTGCTGGAGCTAAACCTAAGCATAGTCCAAGCCATAAATGACAGAGCCATGTATAGCGCTTAGTGTAAGGATAGATGACGAAAACAAGTACTGGTAACCAAGCCATCATCAGTGCAACTTCATTAAGTTGCCAAGCACCGAATAATAGCATTCCTAGGAAAATTGCTGATAATATCCAAGCGGTATTCAATGTCAATTTTCCAGAAACTAAGTGCCTTCCAGATGTTCTTGGATTAGCAGCGTCGATTTCACGATCAATAATGCGATTCAGAGCCATTGCTAAGCCACGTGCACCTACAGCTGCTAACAGAATCCATATTAGATCCAATGTTAACCAAGAAAACTCTGTTGGAGGTAAATTATCTACAAATTGATTATGAGCCAAAATATACCCTATCAGAACAAATGGTAGAGAAAAAAGAGTATGCTCAATCTTAACAAACTCGAGAATCTCTTTGGTTCCCATTACAACCCCTCTCTTTCCATCCAATTATTCACTTTTTCTTCAATATCAGGGTCATGCAATGTTACTGCTGGCCATCTTCTTACAGGGAGTGGTCCTTCATTGGATGGAATTGGAGCAGTAGCATCCCAAGCAACTCTTTTCTTGTTCTCATCGAAGTGAAAATCTCTCGATACTTCGAACCTACAGAATAGTTGCCAGAGTAATCTTCTTCTCCAGTGTTCATCATCTAAGTCAGCATCATCGTCAGTGATGAAAAGCCACCTTAAATTCTTTGAAGATTCTAATGCCCAGATATCATCACGAATTTTCGCAATCTTTTCTCTTTGAGCCGCTGCAGCTTCTTCGTTGACTTCTTCCATACTGGTTTCAGGACGTGGTCCCCCCTCAATATTTGTTGTAACCACTAACATTGAAGAAGCCATCATTTTAGCTTTCGTTACTCCTTCGACACCTGAAGCAGAGATTGCCAATGAGTCGGGACATCCCATCATTTTTGGCTCATTAGCCCGAGGGTCATTATCAGTCAGTGTTGTTGCATCAATAATTAGTTTTGAATGAACATTTTGCCATGGAGCGGCATGAGCTAGTGAATCAGCGACCATCCCGTCTAGTATTATCAAATCTTCAGGGATTCTCACATTGTAGTCCAATGCTTTCAGCAGAGCCTCTAAGTCCTTCACATTGTGATCTTCATCAACGGCTATTATTGATTTCAAGAACATCATTTGTCCTGCTCCCATCAATCCTAGTGCTGTTTTTCTTGCTTGACGTGGATAACGTTGTTTTGAAGCAACAATTGCTAGATTATGAAACCCAGTTTCTAGCGGTAAAAATAAATCTTTAACATCTCTGTGTTGAAATTGTAAAACAGGCCTGAAAGCATCCCCTATTGCCTCTCCTAAGTATCCGTCTTCCATGGGCGGTACTCCTACAATTGTCATGGGAACGGTAGGATTTTTCCTATGAGTAATCGCTGTGACATGCATTACTGGATATTCTTCCTCTAAGCAGTAATAACCAAAATGATCTCCAAATGGTCCTTCAGTTCTTGTTTCTCCGGGAATAGTGTATCCCTCAATCACAAAGTCAACCTCTGCAGGAACCCAAAGGTCATTTGTGAGACACTTTGTTATTCTCAGTCTTCTTTTGTTTAGAAGTCCCGCGAACTCATATTCTGACAAATTATCCGGTAGTGGGGAAATTGCACTAAACATTACTGGTGGAGGTCCTCCGAGGCAGATAGCCACAGGCATACGGTTTTCCTTACCAACATCGTCAGCATGATCAGCTCCGTGTTTGTGTGCTTGCCAATGAAGACCAATTTCTTTTTCGCCGAAAATTTGTCCTCTGTACATTCCCATATTGTGCTGTCCAGTTTTTGGATCTTTAGTTACAACAAGTGGTAATGTAATGAAAGGTCCTCCATCCATAGGCCAGGTTGTTGGAATTGGTAATTTGGTCATATCTGGATCTTTCATAACAACTGCCTGACATGCCCCTTTCCTGACTTTCTTTGGTGCCATTGACATTCCCTGTAACGCTAACTCCAAACCAGTCCATGGTTTCTTCAGTATTCCACCGATATCTGGCTTCATTAGTCCAACCATTGTTTCTCCTATTTCTTTTGGATCTTTAACTCCGAGTGCTTTATTCGTCCTTTCTCTGGTACCAAAGAGATTCATTGCCAATGGGAATTTACTAATTTCTCCATTCGCTAATCTCGGCTGATCAAAAATAATTGCAGGTCCTCCTTTCTTCACTAACTTATCAGCGATACAACCGGCTTCTAGATAACAATCAACAGGGTGACTGATACGCACAAGCTCATCAGAATCTCTCAAATTTAAAAGATATTCTCGGAGGTCGCGCCATGCCATCGGGTTATTCGAGTCGCTTATTAGTTGAATATGTTCGTTCGTAATCATAGGACATTTGACCGACGGATTCTTTGACTAATGGCCCTCCTGACTAGTATTATGGGAGAGGCCGGGACCGTATGTGATGTGCTCGTAATTGGGGCTGGACCAGGTGGAGGGAACGCAGCATTACATAGTGCAAGAGCTGGTCTTTCTACAATTTTAATAGAAGATCATGCTGAAATTGGAACCCCTGTTCATTGTGGTGAATGTATTTCTGATGTAGCTTGTGATAATCTTAATCTTGACTTACCAAGCCATGTTATCAGCAAAAGAGTTCATGGAATTAGAGTTATTTTCCCTGATGGTACTGAAAAGAAACTCACTGAAGAGGGATATGTTCTAGAAAAGCATCTTTTTGAAAGATGGATAGCTGATGAAGCCGTTTCTCAAGGAGCAATCCTTAACTTAAATCACAAACTTACTAGTATGGAAAAAATGTATGATGGAGATAAGTTCGTAGGATGGCGATGCGATGGTAAAGGGGATAACTTTCCAATCGAGGCCAAGGTTGTAATAGATGCATCTGGAGTTGCAGGTATTTGCTCCAAGATTTTAGAATTAAATCCTCGACCAAAAGTTATTGCTGGTATGCAATATGAAATGCTTGAGGTCCCTACTGATGATTATCTTGACTTCTACATATGGCCCAAATATGCAGAGAAAGGGTATGTCTGGATGATCCCGAAATGTGATGGTAGAGCTAATGTCGGTCTCGTCACTGAAGATAAATCTAGGACGAAGAAAGGTTTGGATGAATTTATTGAAGATACTCATTTCAAAGATTTAGAACAAGTCGCTCCTCCTTGGAAGGTCAAAGGGAATCCTGCATTTGGAGGAACAATTCCAATTTCAGGGCCTCATGAAAATACCCATACTGATGGACTGATGTTAGTTGGTGATGCTGCAGGTTTCACCTCTCCATTATTTGAAGGAGGTTCTCACCTTGCTCTTAAATCAGCGGTTTTTGCAGCAGAAACTGCAGCTAAAGCGATTGCTTCTGGGGATTATTCTTCATCATCCCTAGCAGAATATTCTAGTTTGTGGAAAAATGAATTCCCTCCTTATTCGAAGATTCTCAGGGGTAAGTCGGCATTGTTTGACCTATCCGATGATGACATGTCATTAATGGCGCAATGTTTCCCTGATGAAATGAGTAATATGGGCATTCATGGCAAACTTGCCGTATGTCTGAGAATTCTTCTAAGGCGACCTAGCCTATATGCAAGAAAGATTATTCCTGCCATGCTATCTTTTGGATATTCTCGTGCTAAATATTATGGATGGTGATTTCATAATTCCATTTTCGGGGCAATTATTGCTCTTTATTGCAATAATTTTCTCTGTAAATCAGATATTTAGATATCAGAATGCTGGAAATAATCTAACAAAAACATTAGCATCAATCGCACAAGTATCTCCATTCTTACTTCTTGTATTAGCTTTCATATTCGATTCTTCTTCGTTGAAGTTAGTTACAGAGTATGGAGGAGCAGATCTTCCATTGTTATATCGTATTTCTGCAGTTTGGGGAGGTCGTGCCGGACCATTGCTGCTGTTTGCAGCTTTACTTTCTCTAGTTACTTGGTTCATGACCGATAATGATGAATTGGAATATAAAGTTAGGGTAATGCATGGATTCACTTTATTGATATTAATTATTTCATGGTTTCTTGATCCCTTCGCTAATTCGAATGGGGTAACTCCAAGTGAGCTTAACCCATTATTGCAAACTGATTTAATGGTGATTCATCCTCCCGTAGTTTTCTTTTATTATGCTCTATGTTTGGCAACAGCTTCTGCTGCAATGGATGGAATTATTAATAGTAAACCCGCAAAAGAAATTCATGAGTCTCAGTTACATTGGGCGCGTGCTGCCTTCTTCGCTGGAACCATTGGTATAGGATTAGGAGGGCTTTGGGCTTACACTGTACTGGATTGGGGCGGATACTGGGCTTGGGATCCTGTTGAAACAGGCTCAATTTTACCTTGGTTTGCGTTACTACTGATTATTCATGCTAGGTCTACACATGATTCATCAACTTCAATCAAAGTATCGCCAGCATTTGGGCTATTAGCAGGAGCTCTTGCAATTCATGCAACTTTGGTGACCAGGGCGAACGGCGTCTGGGCTTCAGTACATGCATTTGCAGCAGATGGATTGGGCACAGATAGCCAAGATCCTTACATTCGTATCCTGTATATTATCGACTCTAGTGCAATCGGATTCGAATTAGCATCATACATGTTAGTCATGATATTACTCGGAGTCTTTACTGTGTACTTTTTAGTGAAGCAGCAGGTAGATGATTTACATTTGGAAGACAAGAAGTTGTTTTTCGAAACACGCAGAAATTTTTCAATTCTATTATTGGTTATGATCTCAATAATTTCCATATGGATAGAATCTACCGCAGTTGGTATTCTAGCATTATCACTGATGATTTTATTGATTACTAGCGATTCACAAGAGCCTTCTCTCTCATGGATTTTTTCAGGAGTAGTGCTGATGTTTTACGCAAGTTGGTCATCTTCAGCGACTATTCCTCAAGCAATTGCTGGAATGTCTCTATTCTTGATAGTCTGGCTTCTATCAGATGATGAAGATGATTTCGACTCCTTATTACTACCTTTTAGAGATAAATCTGCTAGAATGAAATTTGCCAGAGCAATTACATGGTATGGTACTGCCGCTTATCTACTTCTAACATGGCTTCTACTAACCGTTGAAATTGATGGTACTAATCTAGAAGCACATGAGTTTTATGGAGCGCCGTTCATCGCTTTCTTAGCACTCGGTCTTAGTTTCTACACTTGGGGGAAATCTGTAGATGTCAAAACAGGAAATATTTTAATTTCATTCGTTCTAATCTTTTCAATTTTATTAGGTTATTTTGAGAAAAACTTAGACTTACCTGGAGATCCATCATTATTGTTCACATCAAGTTTCAGTAGGGGTGAAGTATCTATATTCTTACTTTCATGGCTGATTTTTGCTATACCACCAAATATTAGACAGCTGTATATCACTTCGCTTAATGTGATTCCCAAATTAAGAAAAGATGGAATGTTGACTAAGAAAAATTCATCTAGACTTCGTTTATTAGGTTCACACCTATCTCATTTAGGAATACTTTTGTTGTTGGTTGGACATGTATTCACCACTACATTGATTGATAGGGCAGATCCCTCTCATTTAGTTACTCTAAGTAAGGATCAACCGGTTCAACACGATGGATATGAATTCACATTCACAGAAGTTGAATTGATAAGTTTGGAAGATGACGATTATGATTATCCAGTCGGTGATGGATATCTGGGAGTGGTTATCGAAATGAGAAAGAATGGCGAATTAATAGATACCCTTCATCCGGGGATACTTCGATTTGATTCCCCAAGCGGTCAAGTAACTCCTAGATCTGAACCTGACAGACATGTAGGACTATTTGGTGACACGATAATTATTCTCGATATTTTCCAATCCAATGATTTGTTAGATGCAATGATGTTTAGAGAGACAAGCGAGGTAGACAGAATTCGTGTCACTGTGCACGATCTACAAGGTTCACATGCGGTTTGGTTTGGTTGGATTCTGATTATTATTGGTGGAGGTCTAGCCTATCTATCCAGTCCTAGAATCAGTCGACAAGACTGAATTTAGGTTGAATTTTTCTCAAAGACATAACCGTTTGTATCAAAAAGGGGGAGCAGGTCGGCGGGCTGCCCGGAGGCAAAATTATGGATGCTGGTTCTATTGTTCACATTGATTATGACTTGTATGATGCAGGTTCTGAGAGACTTATCGAAACTACACGTGAAGACGTTGCAAAGGAGAATGATATTTTCGATGAAAGTCGTACATATCAACCAATGATTACAATCGTTGGAGATGGTCGTCTTATCAGTGGTTTTGAGAATCATCTGAATGATGCTGAAGCAGACAAAGATTACGAGTTCGAGATTGAACCAGTAGATGCATACGGTGAAAGAGATTCTAGTTTGGTAGAGACTATTGGACAGAATGTTTTGATGCGTAGTGTTAGGGATCCTAGTACTCTAGCAATTGGTGCGCCAGTTGAAATTGGTGGCCGTACAGGTGTTTTACAATTTATCAGTGCAGGACGTGCCAGAATTGATTACAACCATCCGCTGGCTGGAACTACTCTGAAATATAATTACAAAATTGTCAAAGTAGTTGAAGATCGTTCAGAACGTGTTGAAACATTATTAAAGATGAATACTGGTCGTGATGATTTTGAGATTTCTTTCGATGGTGACGATTTGACAGTAACTACTCCGGAAGCAATGGCTTACGATCAAAACTGGGCCTATGCGAAGTTCAGTCTTGTACGTTCACTGCGTGAAAACTTAGGAGTTGGAACTGTAATCTTCAGAGAAGTTCACGAACCTCGCGTTGTTGATGAAGAAGAATAAGTGCCCCTCGGTACTCATAGGGAACGTCAAAGCCGTAGCTCGGTTCTCCTTTCGTCGTCACTGGAGCATTTTATCGGAAATAATACTCCCTGATAGACGCTTGTACAGTGCCCTTCTATAGAGTGGATTGAAGAAACATGCCTGTTTCGGAGTAATTGATGACATCAGTTCGAGTGTTTGGATTAGCATTGTCGATATTGATGCTTTCCACAACTTTAACTGGTTGTCTTGGACTAGCAGTTCAAAGAGAATTCATGGAGGAATTACGTGAGGAACCTAAGGTGAGTAACAAAGAGGAAACTTATGGATTCTCCTACACATTTGAATCTAATAGTTTAGATTCTGTACTCTACACTAATGAAACAATAATTTATTTTGATGAAACAATCTCTTTGTTAGTAATTAATTTTAGAGCACAATTACCATATTCTTCTGTAGTTGAAGAATTAGTTGGAAATGAAACTAATGAGTACCGCTATGTTCATGCAAAACTTTGGAAACCCGGAGTCAGAGAAAGTGGGGGTGATCCATTTTGGGAAGTCAAAGCAACTCAAGATTTCCCTCAACAACCGTTTCAGTTCCCTCAATCAGATTTGATATCCGGTGCTTGGATTTTCGAAGTTGAGGCACGCGGCTACGGTGTAACCGCGCCAATCGACCAAGCATCCTTCTACGACCGCTTTGATACTTATGCTACAATAACAAAACCATGCATAACATTCGCGGAGTCCCACGATTCTGGAGAATGTACGTACCTTTCAGACCTTGAATATTGATGATAAGTTGATTCATCCTCTTGCGTAGCGCTTATCAATCGAAGTTAGGTCGCGGCGCTGCTGAGGGACCTAAATGGATGAAAGCCAAGCTCCACTTGTACCGCTTGAAATGTATGATGCGCACGCTGTGCACATAGGAACAAATCAGAAATCTGCTGATATGAAGCAGTTTTTAGATGAGGTTCGACAAGATAATACTGGTATCCATATAATTGATGTTAGACAGACCGATGCAAGGATTCGTGCAGTTGCTAAATTCTTATCTAATTTCGATGCAGATAGGATCTTGGTTGTCAGCGCTCGTCAATATGGTCAGAGACCTGCTAGAAAGTTTGCTCAAACAATAGGTGCAATGCGTATAGTAGGTAGATTCATACCAGGAACTCTAACTAATTCTCGATTAAGAACATATATCGAACCTGAAGTAATAGTTGTGACCGATCCTGCAGCGGATCAACAAGCACTTTCAGAAGCAGTTAGTTCAGGGCTACCTGTAGTCGCAATTTGTGATGCGAATAACAGGCTTAGAAATGTAGATTTAGCACTTCCTGCAAATAACAAGGGTCGTCGTTCACTGGCCTTAGTATATTGGCTACTTGCTCGAGAAATGATGAAGATACGCGGTGTTATCAACGACGCAGACTGGGAAAGAGCTCAGGATGTAATGGACTGGGAGTCCACTTTCTAATGTCATTGAAAGCCATTTGGGGAGTTTATCACGCTGACGGCGGAATAGTTGGTGAACTCCGGTATGTATTTGGAAAGATAAGAGGAACTGCACATTGTGCTTTGTGTGACATAACTCATTCTTATGTTAGTGAAAAGAAAACTATGAAGGAGTGTCGTTCAAACAGTCCTGTACCATTTCACTTAGTTCATCTAAATGAGCAGAGTGAAGGTCTCCAATCTATCACGGAGGGAATGACTCCTTGTGTTGTAGCAGAAACTGATGAAGACTTTCAGATAATTTTGTTTTCCGATGAATTAGAAGAATGTAATAAGAAAGTAGAACTGTTCCAAGAAAAGTTAGATGTAGCGCTTGAAAAATTAATCTAACTTGTGAATCTTCAGTCATTGTGATAAAAAAAGTGCTCTTGGAGATTATTGTGATTGAACAGCCCGTTCCATTATTCCTTGCCCCAATGGCTGGAGTTACGGATTTAGCATATCGGCTTCTTGCTAGAGAGTGTGGTGCAGATGTATCAATAACAGAATTTACCGCGGCCTCAGGATTGTCCAGACATGACGCAACATCCTGGCTTAAAGTTGAATCAGATCCACGTGAAAAACCATTTATTCCTCAAATATTTGGCGGAGATATCGATGAAATGGTTACCACAGTTGAGTTACTGGAACATAAGGCTGATATTATAGACATTAATTTTGGCTGTCCTGCTCCAAAAGTGTGTAGAAATAATGCTGGAGCGGCATTACTTAGGTCCCCAGATCAGGTAATTGAAATGGTCAGGTCTTGTATTAATGCCACTAATTTACCTATTACTGTGAAAATGCGACTTGGCACTGGAGCCGGTCCAAATACAGCCTTGGAGATAACGAGAAGATTGGAAGATGAGGGTGTTGGTCAAGTTTGTGTTCATGGAAGAACATTGAGACAAAGATATTCTGGTGAAGCAGATTGGCTTCAAATTAGAGATATAGTAAATTCTGTAGATATTCCAGTAATTGCTAACGGAGATATAGTTGACGCAAAAACTGCGTCTTCATGTATGGAAGTAACTGGTGCAGGAGGGTTGATGATTGGAAGAGGAGCGATAGGACGTCCAATGATTTTTCATGAAATAAAGAGAGATCTAGGTTGGTCAAACAAAAAACCTCCTTGGTCAGAAGATAATCCCGCTTTCTCGCGTCTATGGTGTTGGAATAGATACCTAGAATTAAGTTCTGAACTATATTCTGGGATTAGAAATAAGAATTTAAAACGACATGCTGTATCATTTACGAAGGGACTTCCCGGAGCCTCAAAAATGAGAGTTGAATTACACTCTATTACAACACAAGAACAAATGGGTATCAGAGTCCGTGAGTATCTTGAAGATTTAACAAGATTAGAAACTCTTACAATCTAATTGTTTCAGGATATTTTATGGAAGAAGACAGTATTCTCATTTTAATTTTGACTGCTGGATTCATTGGAGGTTTTGTTGATAGCGCAGTTGGCGGTGGTGGACTAATTAGACTGCCTGCTTTACTGGCTGCAGGGCTTCCATCTCACACTGCCTTAGCAACTAACAAATTTGGTTCTACATGGGCAGCAGGAATGTCCAGCGCTCAATATTGGATGAGTGGAATTGTACCAAAGAAGGCAGCTTCAATAGGCTGGTTTTTGATGTTAATAATGTCGATTCTTGGAGCGATTGCTGTAACAAAAATTTCAGCATCATGGGTAATTATTCTTGTATTCATCGTATTATTGGTCATGTTTTTGTATGTACTTTTCAAGAAAGAGTTTGGTGTTGAAGAAAATATTCGTGAAGATAGAATAGTTCCTGTCACAGTAAGTATGTCTACTGTATTAGGTTTCTATGATGGTTTTTTAGGTCCAGGAACTGGTAATTTCTTGATTGCTGGATATGTAAAAGAAGCAGGTTTTGATATGAAAAGAGCGGCAGCCACATCAAAAATTGTCAATTTCGGTGGTAACGTTGGGGCTCTGATCCTATTTGCATCTGTAGGTCTTGTAAATTACAAAGTAGGAATTCCATTTGCCATTGTGAATATTATTGGGGGGTTATTAGGTTCAACATACGCTCTAAAGTATGGTACAAAATTACTGAGACCTTTATTTTTGATAATTTCTTTCTCTTTGATTTCAAAAATTGGATATGATATCTTGCTTTCTTAAAGCAAAACTTGATACCAAGGAACCCAGTAAAGTGTTCATGTCAAGTCATAATATGTACTACAGGATGATGGGAAATACTGGAATTCAAGTTTCTGTGTTATCATACGGTTTCTGGGCCACTTACGGGGTCAAGGATAGATTACAGGATGATCAAGGAGTTGAAATGGCTAAAGAATGCATGAAAATTGCTAGAGATGCGGGAGTGAATTGTTTCGATCATGCTGAAGCTTATGGTAATCCTAACGGTGAAGCTGAGAGAATTTTTGGTATTGCACTATCCGAACTTCAAGAAGAAGACCCTGAGCTTTGGAGACGATCAGAATTAGTAATTACAACAAAAATTTTCTGGGGAGGGGATGGAGTAAATGAGTCTGGACTTTCACGAAAACACATCATGGAGGGTTTAGATAAGTGCTTGCAAAGATTACAGTTAGATTATGTCGACATGGTATTCTGCCATCGCCCAGATCCATTCACTCCAACTTCAACAGTAGTACGTGCGATGACAGATGCTGTAAGGAACGGTTGGGCAACCTCATGGGGAACTTCCGAATGGTCAGCAGCTCAGATAATGGAAGCAATATGGATTGCTAAATCAGAGGGATTAGAACCGCCAATGTATGAACAACCTCAGTATAACATGTTACACCGACAAAGATTTGAGCAAGAATACTACCCTCTTTTCCAATCTCCATACAACTATGGAACAACTATCTGGTCGCCATTGAGATCAGGATTTTTGACTGGAAAATATAATGATGGTATTCCCAAAGATTCTCGACCTACTCAAAAAGGGTATGAATGGTTGATAGAAGACTTGGAAATGCGTAAGAAAAGTGGACAGGTTGAAATCGTTAGACAACTTACATCTTATGCATCTGAGAATTTCAATTGTTCCACAGCCCAACTAGCTCTAGCTTGGTGTTTGAAGAATTCAAATGTTAGTACTATTTTGCTTGGTGCAACTAAACCAGAACAAATGAAAGAAAATCTTGGTTGTATTGAGATAGCGGAACAAATGAATGAAAAACACATGATGGAAATTGACTTAATTTTAGGAAACAAACCTGAGGATTGGATAGGCTATGGTGGAGCCGGTAATCGTCAACTGAGAACGCTCTAATCGGTGATTAAATGATTACGGGACTCGAAGACAAAGTTGTCTTGGTCACCGGTGGTGCTGGAGGGATTGGAGAGGCTATTTGTAGAGCATTTTCTTCAGAAGGTTCCCAAGTGATAGTTCATTATCATAATTCTTTTGATAATGCTCAAAAAATATCTCAAGAGATTAATGGTTACTCAATTAATGCAGATTTAACTATTAAATCTGAAACTGAGTCAATGTTTGAAGAGATTATCTCCAAGTTTGGTCAAATTGACGTATGCATAGCAAATGCTGGCTATTATCCTCCTAAGCAATTACCTCTCTGGAAGATAGATCCTGAAAGATGGAAAGAGACACTTTCTCTAAATTTAGATGCTTCTTTTAACACTGCTCGCAGTTTCCTTGAACATGCAGTATCTAATCAATCAGGGTCGCTAGTTTTCATTGGTTCTACCGCAGGAATTTATGGTGAAGCGGGCCATTCTGACTATGCAGCAGCCAAAGGTGCAATTACTTCGGGTCTTCTTATGTCTCTAAAAAATGAAGTTTCGGGTTTAGGGAATATTAGGATTAATGCAATATCTCCAGGATGGACTGTTACTCCGAAAAAGCTTGATTCAGGAATTGATGAACAACTGATTGAAAGAGCGACTACTACAATGTCTTTGAAGAAATTAGCCACTCCTCAGGATGTTGCTAATGCTGTTGTAAGTATTTCTTCCAATCGAATTTCGGGCCATATAACAGGGCAGATAATTGAAGTTGCAGGTGGAATGGAAGGTAGAATAATCGATTATAATTTCGAGAGTTGAAGATATGAAAGCCAACGAAAGTTTCACATTACCTAGGACTGGTATTAAACTCAAGAATAGAACGGTTCTTGCAGCTATGACTAACAAACAAAGTCATGATGATGGAACACTTTCTGAAGAAGAAAAAAAGTGGTTAATTAGACGTTCAGATGGGGATTTTGCTATTATTACAACTGCTGCAACCAATGTAACTGAAACTGGAAGAGGCTGGAATGGTGAAATGGGAGTATGGAGCGACCATCATTTACCAGGATTAACTGATTTGGCAAATAGATTAAGAAAACCGAATATGATTACTTTAGCTCAATTATTTCACGGTGGTATGCGTGCACCTCAGAGTATTAACGGTGTTCAGCCGGTTTCTGCTAGCGTTAACACTGAACCTGGAATGGATGGTGTCTATACAAGATCATTAAGTCATAATGAGATATTAGAAATGATTGAATCATTTTCGGATGCAGCATTAAGATGTCAAAAAGCTGGTTTCGATGGAGTTGAATTACATGGCGCACATTCT